>Ga0209026_1000164_pt1 | contig 102313 bp, 75 predicted proteins | sample AraplaCL_Col_mCL_FD_184262 | JGI IMG/M metagenome (GOLD analysis project Ga0209026, IMG submission 184262) | Arabidopsis root microbial communities from the University of North Carolina, USA - plate scrape CL_Col_mCL (SPAdes) (version 2) | ecosystem: Host-associated > Plants > Roots >...
ATCCTCTCCCCGGAGGGGAGAGGAGGCGTTCGCATGGCGCTGTTGAAATTTGAGGCCAGCCTTGGCCCCTCACCTCAATCCTCTCCCCGGAGGGGAGAGGAGGCGAATGCGGCGCGCGTAGCGCGCTGCATCATTCGATTGAAACGGGGATCTTGCCGATCTTCGCCTGCCATTCGCGCGGCCCGGTCTTGTGCACCGAGGTGCCGGCCGAATCCACCGCCACGGTCACCGGCATGTCCTTGACCTCGAACTCGTAGATCGCCTCCATGCCTAAATCCTCGAAGGCCACCACACGGCTGGCCTTGATCGCCTTGGACACCAGATAGGCGGCGCCGCCGACAGCCATCAGGTACACCGACTGGTGCTTCTTGATCGCCTCGATCGCCGCCGGACCGCGCTCGGCCTTGCCGACCATGCCCAAGAGGCCGGTCTGCGCCAGCACCTGCTCGGTGAACTTGTCCATGCGGGTGGCGGTGGTGGGACCGGCGGGGCCGACCACTTCGTCGCGCACCGGGTCGACCGGGCCGACGTAATAGATGAAGCGGCCGCTGAAATCGACCGGCAGCTTCTCGCCCTTGTTCAGCATGTCGACCATGCGCTTGTGGGCGGCGTCGCGGCCGGTGAGCAGCTTGCCGTTGAGCAGCAGCACTTCGCCGGGTTTCCAGCTGGCCACTTCCTCGCGCGTGACCGTATCGAGGTTCACGCGGCGGCCCTTGGAGGCGTCGTAGGTGAGCTTGGGCCAGTCTTCCAGCGAGGGCGGATCGAGCATCACCGGACCGGAGCCGTCCAGCGTGAAGTGCGCGTGGCGGGTGGCGGCGCAGTTGGGAATCATCGCTACCGGCAGGTTGGCGGCGTGGGTGGGGTAATCCCTGACCTTGATGTCGAGCACGGTGGTGAGGCCACCCAGGCCCTGCGCGCCGATGCCCAGCGCGTTGACCTTCTCGTACAGCTCCAGGCGCAGTTCCTCGGCACGGTTCTGCGGGCCGCGGGCGATCAGCTCCTGGATATCGATCGGCTCCATCAGGGCCTCTTTCGCCAGCAGCATGGCCTTCTCGGCGGTGCCGCCGATGCCGATACCCAGCATGCCCGGCGGGCACCAGCCGGCGCCCATGGTCGGCACGGTCTTGAGCACCCAGTCGACGATGGAATCGGAGGGGTTGAGCATCACGAACTTGGACTTGGCTTCCGAACCGCCGCCCTTCGCCGCCACGATCACGTCCACCGTGTCGCCTGGCACGATCGAGACGTTGATCACCGCCGGCGTGTTGTCCTTGGTATTGATGCGCCTCCCGGCCGGATCGGCCAGCACGCTGGCGCGCAGCTTGTTGTCCGGGTGGTTGTAGGCGCGGCGCACCCCTTCGTTGACCATGTCCTCCAGGCTCATGGTGGCGTCCCAGCGCACGTTCATCCCTACCTTGAGGAACACAGTGACGATGCCGGTGTCCTGGCACAGCGGGCGATGTCCTTCGGCCGCCATGCGCGAGTTGATCAGGATCTGCGCCATCGCGTCCTTGGCCGCCGGCGATTCCTCGCGCTCGTAGGCCTTGGCCAGGTTGGTGATGTAGTCGACCGGGTGGTAATAGCTGATGTACTGCAGGGCGTCGGCGACGGACTGGATCAGATCGTCTTGCTTGATGGTGGTCATGGCGGCGGCTTCTAGCGGGGACAAGATGCCCGGCGAAGCGAGCGTCCGCCGGGCACAACCGCCCTATTGTGCCCCAATCCGTCCCCGCGGATAAAAAAGCGGCCGCGCAGGGCGGCCGCAAAGGGAGTGGAGAACTCCTTGAATCAGAAGCGGTATTCGGCCTGGAGCGAGTACATGCCGATGCGGTTGCTCTTGTCGTCGCTGACCGGCGCGCGATAGGTGTCGTAGGCCAGGCCGAGGCTGAAGTTCTTGTTGAAGTTGTAGCCGCCGCCGACACCAAAATATTCGCCGGTGCGGGTCAGGGAACCGCGGTTGTAGGACGTGTCGTTATCACTGACAACGCGCCCTTCGAACAGGCTGCGGGCGCGGAACCAGCCGGCGCGGGCGCCGACGTACCACTGTTCGTTGATGTTGTAGTTGAGGTTGCCGCCCAGCAGCCAGCCGCGCGTCTTGGCTTGATCGCGCTCAACGCCGTCACTGTAGCTGACGCGTGCGGTGGCATTGCCGAGGAAGCCATAACCGGCTTCAACGCCGTAATCCACCACGCTGTTCCAGCGATAGCCAACGCGCAGCGCACCGGCCTTGCCGGTCTTGCTGAAGCTGTTGCCCTCGATGCCCGAGTAAGGATTTTCGACGTTGTAGTGCGAAGCACCCGCATTGGCGTTGACAAAGACATTGCCGCCATCGGCAAAAGCAACGGACGAAGCCGTACCAAGCGCGAGAGCGACGGCGATGGTTGCGAACGTGCGCATGAGTGAACTCCTGATCGATTGAGTGAAGGTCGCGAGTCGAACCGCGCGAAAGGGGAGGCGGTTGCGAGCGTAAAAATTTCGCAAAAGGTACCGAATCGATTCGCCGTTGCCTAAAGAAAATTCTTCAACGAAGGTAGGGATTCACTTACGTAATCCGTCTTGCACGCAACACGCATGCGTTTGCACACAATACGTCGTGATGACGGACTACACATGCAGGCGCGATGTTTTCGTTGGATCGAGAAAAGCGCCCAGATTTCGCTGTCACATGAACTTCCTTCACGCCTACATGCAACTCAGGCACTTCCAGGTTTTGCTGTAGCGCTATAGGCTCGTTCGTAGCGGCTCGATGCCGATCGTCAGGGGAGACGGGCGACGTCGCTGGGAACGAACTTCTACGCCACATGCACCCACGGCGTTCACGTGGATGCGACAAGGGCGCGTGCTTTGGCCTTTGCTGCGCGGACACGGCATGTCGTTGTGCTTATTCGGGAGAGCACCATGTTTGCAAAGCTGCATCGCAAGTCGCTTTCGTTGTCCCTTGGCCTCGTGTTGGCCGGCATCAGTGCCGGCACGCTGGCCGCCGACGTCAAACCTGCCGTGGATGCAGGTGCTGCACCATCCAGTCAGGCCGTGCACGTCACGCTGTTCTTGAAACTTCACAATGAAGCGGCGCTGGAGGATTACATCCGCCAGACCGTCACGCCGGGCAGCGCGCACTATCAACAATTCCTCACCACCAGCCAGTTCGCGCAGCAGTACGGCGCCACGGATGCGGAAATCGCGCGCGTGCAGTCATACCTGCGCAGTCAGGGCTTGAGCAGCGAAGTGCTGCCGAGCCACCTGGCCATTCGCACCAGCGGCACGCTGGGGCAGTTCGGCCAGTTGTTCCAGACGTCCATCCATACCTACGTATCGCGCACGAACGGCCGCAGCTTCCACAAGCCCGCGAGTGCGCCGCAATTGCCGGCAGGCATTGCCGATGTGGTGGATGTCGCGACCGGCTTGAGCAATGAAAAGGCGTATCGCCCGCATCACGTCTCCACGCCCGCGTTCGCCGCGCTCGGCACGCAGAACGCGAAGGCCAACGTACTGGCCGCCAAGGGTGGCGGTTCGAACGGCAATCCGACCGCGTCGGGCGTGCCCGGCCAGTACACCGTCGGCGACGTTGCCAACTTCTACAACATCAATCCGCTTTACAAGCGCGGCGTAGTCGGCAAGGGCTCGACCGTGTGCATCGTGACGTTGTCGAATTTCTATCCCAGCGATGCGACCACTTATTGGTCGGACATCGGCCTGGCCACCAAGCCCAATCGCATTTCGCTGGTGCCGGTGGACGGCGGCGGCGCCATCGACGGCGGCAGCGGCGAAACCTCGATCGACGTGGAGCAGTCGGGCGGTATCGCGCCGTATGCGGATATCGTGGTGTATCACGCGCCCAACACCACCAACGCGTACGTCGATGCGTTCGCGCAGGCGGTCACCGACAACACCTGCGACAGCATCTCCACCAGCTGGGGCTTGCCGGAAATCTTCAATTTCGCCGCGTTGAACGTCACCGGTGCCAGCAACACCGACACCACCGACGTGGGCGATCTGCGCGCGTTCCACAAGATCTTCCTGGAAGCGGCCGTGCAAGGGCAGTCGCTGTTCGCCGCCTCGGGCGATTCGGGCGCCTATGACACGGTACGCGACCTGGGCAACGGCACCGGCGTGGGCGAATACACCGCGCCGCTCACCGTCGATTCGCCGGCTTCCGATCCGTTAATCACTGCCGCTGGCGGCACCACCACGCCGTACAGCTATGCGTTCGGAACCGGTCCGACCGAATCGATCACGCAGGAAAGCGTGTGGGGCTGGGATTACCTGCAGACCTATTTCAACAAGTACGTGCGCCCGATCAACCTGTTCTCCGTGGGCGGCGGCGGCGGCGTGAGCGTGTACTGGCGCAAGCCGTTCTATCAGGCGTTCACTTTCGGCGTTCGCCGCAGCGAGCCGAATCAATCGCTGGTCTATAACGATCCCAGCGCCGGTCCGACCACGCTGCTGAAATTGCCCGGCCATTTTGCGGGACGCAACGTGCCGGATATTTCCTTGAACGCCGATCCGGAAACGGGTTATGTGTTCGTGTCGACCAACGACGGCGGCGTGCTCGCCGGCGAAGGCGGCACCAGCTTCGTGGCGCCGCAGCTCAACGGCATCACCGCGTTGCTGCGGCAGAGCACGGGCCATCGCATCGGCTTGTGGAATCCGCAGGTGTATGCGATCCAGAACATCTTCGGCTATGGCTGGTTCACGCCGTTCAAGGCGATCCGCACCGGCGACAACTGGTTCTACTACGGCGCACCGCACTACAACCCGGGTGCGGGCATCGGCGCGCTGGATGTCGCGAATCTGGACGTGTTCCTGCGTAGCGGGTTTTAAGTAGCCGCCCTTCCCTCCCCCGTTCTCGGGGGAGGGAATCCAGGCATCCGCATGCATGGTTATGATGGCGGTTCTGCCGCCATCGCATATGCCATGTCTTGCAAGCGCCGCTTCATGCAACTGGATGTGTTCTCGCACCTGCCGACGAAAGGCAATCCGCTCGCGGTCGTCATCGACGGCGATGGCCTGGACGAGGCCACCATGCGCGCCTTCGCGCGCTGGACGAATCTTTCCGAAACCGCTTTCCTGCTGCCACCGACGGTGGCGGAAGCGGATTATCGCGTGCGCATTTTCACGCCACGCCGGGAACTGCCGTTCGCCGGGCATCCGAGTGTCGGCAGCGCCTATGTGGCGATCGAAGCCGGCCTGGTCGACAGCGGCAAGACGCGCTTGATCCAGCAGTGCGCCGCCGGCCTGTTGCCGGTGAACGTCGAGCGCTCCGGCGCGGAACGGGTCATCCACGTGCAGGCACCGGCCGCTCGCATTCATGGCGTGAGCGCCGACCTGCGCCAGGCCATCGCACAAGCGATCCATCTGGCGCCCGCCGATGTTTCGATCAACCTGGTGGACAACGGCCCGCACTGGTGGGTGTGCGATATGGGCGACGCAGCGCGCGTGCGCGCCTTGAAACCCGATCTGCCCGCCATCGCGGCGTTGACCGAACAACATGGCGTCATCGGCCTCAGCGTGTTCGGCCAGGAACAGGGCGGCAGCGCGAAGATGGCCGTGCGCGCCTTCTGCCCGGCGGACGATATGCCGGAAGACCCGGTCACCGGCAGCGTCAACGCCGGCATCATGGCGCTGCTCGCCGAGCGCGGCGATCGTCGTTTCGGCTTCGACTATGTGGCCAGCCAAGGGCGCGAAGTGGGGCGCGACGGATATGTGCACGTCAAGCGCGATACCGCGAGTGGCGCCATCACCATCGGCGGGCGATGCGCGCTGGTGATTCGTAGGGAGTTGGATTTGGGCGAGACGGTAGCGGCTTAATTGATCTGCTCCCTCCCCTGCGCAGTAGGGGAGGGCCGGGGTGGGGTGAAGCAACCTCGCGGAGCATTTCAACGTTGCGGCAAGCCCAGACAACCCCACCCCAACCCTCCCCTGCGCGCAGAGGAGGGAGCGATTGCTCGCACGGGAGAAGGAGATGTTCGCAGCAAACCCTTCATTTCTGCGCTGACACCCATCCAGCACTTGAGACCTTGCCGGATCAGCTGCCGATTGCCATGCTCTGCCTTTCCATTCCAGGGGCATCCCATGACGTCACCGGTTACCGGCTATCAGCGCAGCCTTCGCCTGCGGGACGCGGCGTTGGTGGTGATCGGCGGGATCATCGGCGGCGGCATCTTCCTGAATCCGGGCATTGCCGCGCAGCGCACCGAATCGGGGCTGGCGCTGCTGCTGATGTGGGTGGGCGCGGGCGTGCTGACCTTGATCGGCGCGCTGTGCTACGCCGAGCTGGGCGCGCGCCGTCCGCATGCCGGCGGCACCTATGTGTATTTGCGCGAGGCCTTCGGTCCGCTCGCCGGGTTCCTGTTCGGCTGGACCATGCTGCTGGTGATCTATTCCGGTTCGAGCGCGGCGGTGGCGACGATCTTCGCCAGCTACGCGGCCTCGGTGTTCGGCCTGCCGGCGGGCATGGCGACACCGCTGGCGGTGGGCGCGCTGGCGATGGTGGCGGTGATCAACCTGTTCGGGCTGAAGTTCGGCGTGCAGATGCAGAACCTGTTCACGCTGCTGAAGCTGCTGGCGGTGGCGGTGCTGGTGGTGTGCGGCTTGTTCCTGGCCGGCGTCGGCAGCGGCGCACCGTGGCTGGCGACCGATCCGGCGCGTGCCGACGTGGGCTTCATGAGCGCGTCGCTGCCGGTGCTGTTTGCCTATTCCGGTTTCACCTATCTCAACAACCTCGCCGGCGAAGTGCGCGAGCCGCAGCGGACGCTGCCGCGCGCCTTGTTCCTGGGGATGCTGGGTGTGATCGCGGCGTATGCGCTGGTCAACGTGGCTTACCTGGCGGTGCTTGGCCATGACGGGCTGGCACACAGCCGCACGCCCGCGGCGGAGGTGATGAACAAGGTGTTCGGCCCGGCCGGCGCGAAGGTGATCGCCATCGGCATCGCCATTTCCACCTTCGGCTTCTGCAACATCACCCTGGTCGCCGGCGCGCGTGTATTGCAGGTGATGGGCGCCGACGGGCTGTTCTTCGCCAGCGTGGGACGGCTGCACCCGCGCCATCACACGCCGAACCTGGCGCTGGTGCTGCTGGTGGGCTGGTCGATCGTGCTGGTGCTGTCGGGCAGCTACGGGCAATTGCTCGATTACGCCACGTTCGGCGACTGGCTGGCCTGCGCCGTGGGCGTGGCCACGCTGTTCTGGTACCGCCATCGGCAGCAGGGCGAGGTGGCCTTCCGCGTGCCCGGCTATCCGCTGCTGCCGCTGATTTTCGTCGTCGTCATCGGGTTGGTGGTGGTGCAGAGCCTGCGTACAAGTTTGGTGAATACGGGCATCGGCGTGGCGATCATGGCGGCCGGCATCCCGGTGTATTTCATCTGGAAACATTTGTTCAGGGCGGTTCGCACCTAAATTCTTGCGGCAATGCCAAAATGGGCGAATAGCTTCAAGGAGACTCCACCCGATGGTGCAAGACCACGCCGCGCTGCCCAGTAAGGCTGCGGATATCACGCCCACCCCGGTCCGCCCAGGCGTCGACCTGCAAATCAACGGCGAGGCGTTCCGCCACACCGGCGATCCGGAGATGCCGCTGCTGTGGTACCTGCGCGACGTGCTGCGCCTCAACGGCACCAAGTACGGCGGCGAACATGGCGAAGGCGGCGCGGATCTGGTGCTGGTCAACGGCAAGGCCACCTCCGCCATCGGCGTGAGCGTGAGCAAGCTGGCCGGCAAGAACATCACCACGGTGGAAGGCCTGGCCGATGCGAAAGGCAACCTGCATCCGCTGCAGCAGGCATTCATCGACGAAGACGCGATCGGCTGCGGCTACTGCACGCCAGGCTGGCTGATCGCATCGATGGACCTGCTTGGCCGCAACAAGGATCCTTCCGACAACGACATCGACGGCCTGCCCAACCTCTGCCGCTGCGGCTGCCAGACGCGCGTGCGCAAGGCGATCAAGCGCGCCGCCGCGGCAATGAAGCAAGGGGCGAAGGCATGAGCGGCCAGCTGAGATTGTCGCGCCGCCGCTTCCTGCAGGTGCTCGCCGGCACGGCCGGAGGGTTGATTGTCGGCATTCGTACTGTCCGCGCCGCCACCGCGCCGACACCTCCGGACATGCTGGGCGACGCCCTGTACGACCTGGGTCCGTATGTGCGCGTCGATGCCGATGGCACCGTGCTGATCGGTGCGCGCGATCCGGAAACCGGCTCCGGCGTGGCGACCGCGCTCGCACGCATCATCGCCGACGAAATGGATGCCGACTGGCAGCACGTACGCGTGCTGCCGCTGGGCCTGGGCGTGGCCGACGACAACGGCAAGCCGCGCTGGCTCTACGGCCAGCAAGTGGGTGGCACTGGCAATTCGATGCCGCGTGCATGGCGCGACCTGCGCTCGGCCGGTGCATTGGTGCGCTGGCTGCTGATCCGCGCCGCGGTGCCGCAGCTTGGCGTACCGCCCGAGCAGTTGCGCACCGAGCAAGGCGCGGTGATTGCACCGGATGGCCGCCGCATCGGTTACGGCGCACTGGCTGCCGCCGCCGCGAAGGTCGCGCTGCCGCCCGGCCCGATCTCGCTGAAAACGCCGGATCGCTACACCCTGATCGGCAAGCCCGCTGGCGATGTCGACGCGCGCGCGATCGTCACCGGGCAAACGCCTTACGCAATCGATCAGCACCTGGGCGAAACATTGGTCGCCGTGCTCGCGCATTGCCCCTGGCCGGATGGCCAGCTCACCGGGCTCGACAGCAGCGCCGCGCTGGCGATCAAGGGCGTGGTGAAAGTGCTCGAGCTCAAGCCCGAACCGAATGTGCCGCCCGGCCAGACGGTGATCGCGCCGGCGGTCGCCGTAATCGCGGAAAACACCTGGGTCGCCTTGCAAGGCCGGCGCGCGCTGAAGCTCACCTGGAAGCCGGGCGCCAGCGGCAGCGAAAGCACCGCGGCGCTGGAACAACAGGCCACCGCCCTGCTCAACAGCGACGCGGCACCCACCACGCGCGTGCGTGACGAGGGCGACGTCGACAAGGCCAAGCGCAAGGCCGCGCGCCGCGTCGAGGCCACCTACTATCAACCGTGGCTGGCGCATGCCGCCAGCGAACCGATGAACTGCCTGGTGCGCCTGGACAAGACCAGCGCCACGCTTTACGTGCCGACGCAATCGCCGCAGCAGGCGTGGACGGTGGTGCAGCGTCTGACCGGCCTTGCGCCGGACCAGATCGACATCCGCGTACCGCGCATCGGTGGCGGTTATGGCCGTCGCCTTGATCACGACTACGTGGCCGAAGCGGTCATGCTGGCCAAGGAAGTCGACAAGCCGCTGCAACTGTTCTGGCCGCGCGACGAAGACCTCACGCACGATTTCTACCGCGCCGGCACCGTGCACAAGTTCAACGCGATCATCGACGCCAAGCGTCATGTGATCGCGTGGAACCAGCGCGTCGCCAGCGCCTCGGCACTCACCGGCCGCGGCGTACCTAGCGATCATCTGTGGACGTCGGAAGTCAGCGCGAATCAGCTGCCGGCCGGCTTCGTTCCCAATTACCGCAGCGACTGGTTCGGTCTCACCTCCTCGCTGCCGCGCGGTCCGCATCGGGGCATGCCGGATGTCAGCAACGCGTTTGCGGTCGGCAGCTTCATCGACGAGATCGCGCATTCGCTCAAGGAAGATCCACTCGTCACGCAACTGCGCCTGCTCGGCGAGCCGCGCCTGGTGCCGCTGCAAGGCGGCGGCGCGATCGATACCGCGCGGCTGGTCAACGTCCTGAAGCTGGTCGCCGATCGCATCAGCTGGAAGGACTGGCTGCATACGGTGAACGGCCTCGGCATCGCCTGCTGGTATACCGGCGGCGCGTATGTAGCGCACGCGATCGAAGTATCCATGCAAGGCGAAAAGCTCACCATCGAGCGCGCCGTGTGCGCGGTCGACGTCGGCCGCGTGATCAATCCCACCGGCCTGGAAGGCCAGGTCGCCGGCGCTACGCTGGATGCGCTTTCCACCGCGTTGAATCTCGCCATCACCACCAGGGATGGCAAGGTGCAGCAAAGCACCTGGAAGGATTACCCGCTCGCCAGCATGGCGCAGCTGCCGCGCACGATCGAAGTGATCGTGGTGCCCGGCGAAGGCGATCCGGCCGGTGCAAGCTTCCTCGCCATGCCGACTGCGGCGCCGGCGCTGGCCAATGCAGTGTTCCGCGTCAGCGCGGTGCGCGTGCGACGCTTGCCGTTGATGAAGGAACTGCTGCGGTTGTTGTAGGCGCAAACAACGCCAACTTGGGTTTCGCCTCGGATCAATTCCTGGGCGAAACCCAACCTAATGAAATTGATCGCTCGCCGGCACCCACGAACCTGACGTTGGCGTCCCCACCGGCCTGATCGGCTGCGGCAAGGGCTTCAACGGCGCCGTGGGCGATGGCGGACAATTCGGTGGCATCGGGCCCCCACTTACGCGCGCCGCCGCGCATTCGGCACTGTTGTCCAGCACCACCGGTGCGGCGGGCGCAGGCGTGCTTGCCGCTGCGGCCGTTTCGCTCTTGGGGATGGATGCGTTCTGCGTGGGCAGGTTCAGGCGGTCGTAGATCTTCTTGTCCAGCGGTTGCGCCGGCGGATCGGGATTGTGGCAACTGAACAGCGCCGAAGGCAGCAACGGCATCACGCCGCATTCGATGCGCACGCCCTGCGGCAGATTGAAGGTGTGCTTCACCGTGGTCTTTTCGACCGCGTGCCGCAAGGCGGTGTCGACCGAGCTCTCGCCTTCGGGCGTCCAGTATTTATCGAAGCGCGTCGCCTTGTAGCGCGGCAGGTTGGTGTTGTGCGACATGATTTCCGTATCGCCGCGCGGCTTGAGCTGGATATATGTGCCGTTGGGCGTACCTGGCGTGCCGCCACCCTGCTCGCCCGCGGTGTTGTTGCCGGTGCCGATCGACGGCGACGGCTGCGTGCCCGGCCCGGCATTGTTTTCCGCCTGTGACTGGATCACGCCGTTGGGTTGCCCCGGACTGCCGGTCTCGCCGCCTTGCGGCGTGGCGTTGGGCGCGGTGCTCGCGCTCGCGTTGCCTTCATTGGCGGCGGCGCTCGATGGCGATGGGTTGGGCGAGGACGCCGCCGCGGTTTGCTGCTCGCTGCTGGGCGACGTCGAGGGCCTGGATTCGTTCTGCGGCGTGGTCGGCGTCGGCGAAGGCGCCGGGCTCGATTGCGGACGCAGCGAAACTTCCGGCACCGCCAGCTTGGGCGCTTCGATATTCAACGCCGGCGCCGAGGGCGTAACGGTCGGCGCCGGTGCGGCAACCGGCGTCACCGGTACGGGCGCAAGTTGCGGCTGCTCTTGCGGACGCGCGACGGGGCCGGCCACCTGCTGCGACAGCTGTGGCACGCTCGGTGCCGCCAACGGCGTAGCCGATGGCTGCAGGTTGACCGTGGGCGCCATCTGCGCCGGCAAGGGAATCGGCTGCAAGCTTGGCGATGGCGGCGCCGCCGTTGCGGTACTGGGCTGAATCTCCGCCACCGTCGGCATGGGTGGCGGCGTCAACGACGGTTTTTCCACCGCGATCTGTGGCGGCGTCACCGTGGGCGCCGATTGCGCCGGCTGGGTGGGCAAGGCCACCGACGGCAACGGCGGGATCGGCTGCGTACCTTCCGGCTGCGCCTTGCGCACCGGCTCGGGCTGGAACGCCGGTGGCACCGGTTGCGGCGCCTGTATGGCCTGCAATGACAGCGCCGCAGGCGGCAGGCCGCTGGGCGTCGGTTGTTCGACCGGCGGCGCCGACGGCTTCGGCAACGTGATCGGCGGCAACGGCGCGGCGGGTGCCTGCGCTTTTTCCGCTGCCGGCGGCTTGGCCTGCGCCACCACCGGTTCCTGCCTGGGCGCGGGCACCGGCGGCTGCGCCACCGCGGCCACCGGTGCGGCGGTGGAATTTTCATGCGTGGCGTGCGTCACCTGCGAGGTGTTGCCGCGATGCGTGGGGCCGTGCTCCTTGGGCGGCACCCCGCGCACGGGCGGTGGCGGTGGCGGCTGCGGCTTGTTCTGGATCAGGCGTACCAGCAGCGCATTGCCCTTCGGCTCCGGCGGTGGCGGCGGAAGGTCGTACGGCGAACCGAGGATCATCGTAAGCAGCACCACCAGGTGCACCAGGATGCTGCCGACAAGCCCGATCAATTTCAGCAGGCGATCGCGCGGCCGATCCTGCCTGCGCCGCCGATACACCAACGCCCAGGTCGCCGCATCGCGCGGCGACTTGATCATCAGCACCTGCTGGGGCGGTTTGGGTTTATCGGGAGACGGCGGCGACATAAGCGCAAGTGTACTGGGCGGCGCACTTTTTTCTTCGTCCGCCGGTACGCGGCCGTAGGTGGAAATGCAAACCCGAGCAGTGCGCGCGGAGCGATCTGCCGAAATAGCGAGCGGATTTTCTCAGGCGCCGAAAAGCATTTCCGCCATCGCGGCTCTAGACATGCCGCGATGCTCGGCCACGTCCGTCAGGATCGCGGCAAGCGTGCCGAGCTTCAACGGAGCATGATTGGGAACAGTGAGCGAATGCGGCTGTGGGTGATCGGTTTGCAACCGTATGTGGCTACCTGTTTGTCTCACCGTGCGGTAGCCGATGCGATGCAGCGCCTTGAGCAGTTCAGAGGCGTCCACATCCCTGGGCAACCTCATGCGGCCAACACCTCGTCACGCACGAAATGAAGGCGTATGACTGCAGGACCCGTGCCTGGCTCAAAATGACAATGCACCGCATCGCGCACGTTCTGTCGCAACGCTTCTACTGTTTCGGCCTGAGTAAAGATCGACTCACCCAGTGCACGCGCGGAATAACCGCCTTCAGCAGCTTCTTCGACCAGAAATACGATTTCGCTCATGGAGGTCTCCGGGCGTTTTGACCCGATGGTACGCCAGAACGCTGGACCACCCAAGCCGGGCAACCTACGATCCCGCGCGCTTCTTTTCCGCATCCACGGCGCGCGTTGGCGTATCGACCGGACAACCTTGGGGCAGCGGTTTGCCTGCCCGGTAATCGGCGATGCAGCTGGCAAGGTCCGGTTTCGGCGGAGCGTTGCCCTTGACCAATGCAGCTGGCGCCATGTTCAGACGTTCATCGCCATCGGTGGGCGGCGGCGGAGGCGGCGGATCGCCACCGCATCCGCCCGCAAGCGCGGCAAATGAAATGCCGCAGTGGATGCGCACGCCACCCGGCAACTGGATCGTTTTCTTCACCGTGGTTTTTTCGACGGCTTTCTGCAACGCATCGTCGATGGCGTTCGTGCTCTTGCGCCAATACGGATCCAGCCTGGTCGGCTTGTACTTGATCGGATCCTTGTCGTGCATGATCTGCGTATCCCCTTGCGGCGCACGCTGCACGTACTCGGCGGAAGGCGCTACCGATGCACTGGATGCCGGCAGCACGACCTGTCCCATGCGATCGAACAGCACCGGGCGCGGCGCCGAACTGGCCGGTGCGGGCGGCGGCGGCGATGCGGGCATGTGCAAGGTCATCGCGTTCTTCGATACCGGTTCGCGTGCCGGCGGCGGCAGTGGCGGCGGCGTGACGGGCGGTGGCGCGGCGGTGGCGGTCGCCGGGGCGCGGGTGATGAAGCGCACCTGGATGCCCTGATCGAGCTGCACCTGCATCACCTGTGGCGGCATTGGCTGAGGTCTCATCTCGTACCACACCACCGCCACGAACAGGACGTGCAGCACCAGCGCGATCGCCAGCGCCGTCCACAGGCGCCGGTGATCGCGCGGCGGCTTGCGCCAGCGCAGTTCGTGCAGCATGGCGCGGGTGGGGCCGTCGAGCGGCGCCAGGCCGCGATGGGTTTCGGGCGTCCAGCGATGATGCTCGACCTGATCGGGGCGTTCGATAAGCGTCCTCGCTGCGGGGCTGGCGGTGTCGGTGGGTGCAGACAAAGACCGTGAGTTTCCGCGGCAGTTCCATGCGCAATCACACCGCTTTAACGCCTGCCGTCCAACGGGTCTTCGCACTGCAACTTGACCATCCCGGTCAATGAGAGAAGGCTAGCCGAACGCGAAGCCAGCAGGCTCGCCGGTATTCCCGCCATGACCCGCCCAGCGTCCCGTACGCAAAGGACGAGCATGACGCCCCGCCACGAACTAGCCGCCACGTGCGGCTCTTGCAGAGGAGGGTCGCATCGTGTCCTACAACACGGAAAACATCCGCAACATCGCGCTCGCCGGTCACGCCGGCGCCGGCAAGACGACCTTGTTCGAGGCCTTGCTGCAAGCCGGTGGCGTCATCCAGAACGCCGGATCGGTCGAGCGCGGCACCACGCAATCGGACACCGACCCACAAGAAAAGGCGCGCGGTCACTCCATCGACAGCTGCATTGCCGGCATCGACCGCAACGCCTGCCACATCAACCTGATCGACACCGCCGGCTACACCGATTTCCGCGGCGGCACGCTGGCTGCGTTCGCCGCGGTGGAAACCGTCGCCGTGGTGGTGAACGCGGCCAATGGCATCGAACACGGCACGCGCCGGATGATGGAGCGCGCACGCGAGCGCGGCCTGGCGCGTCTGCTGGTGATCAACAAGATCGACGCCGACGTCGCCGTCCTTCCCGCCCTGGTGAGCGCGTTGCGCGAGGAATTCGGCAGCGAATGCCTGCCGGTGAATCTTCCGGCGAACAACGCCGGCAAGGTGCTGGATTGCTTTTTCCATCGCGACGGCGCCACCGATTTTTCCTCGCTGGCCGAAGCACACCAGCAGATTCTCGACCAGGTGGTGGAAGTCAACGAAGCGACCATGGGCGCATACCTGGATGCCGGGGAAGAGGCGCTCACGCCACAGCAATTGCATGACGCGTTCGAGCAATGCCTGCGCGAAGGACACCTGGTGCCGATCTGTTTCGTCAGTGCGCGCAGCGGCGCGGGCGTGAGCGAATTGCTGGATATCTTCGAGCGCCTGCTGCCCAATCCGGCCGAGGCCAACCCACCACCCTTCCGCAATGCGCAGAATCTTCAGATCGCCGTCGAGCCGGATCCGAACGCCCATGTGATCGCCGACGTGTTCAAGGTGGTGAACGATCCCTTCGTCGGCAAGCTGGCGATTTTTCGCGTATGGCAGGGCACGGTGCGCCGCGAAAGCCAGCTTTTCATCGACGACAACCGCAAGGGGTTCAAGGTGGGGCACTTGTTTCGCCTGAACGGCAAGACGCATGTGGAAATGGACCAGGCCATCCCCGGCGACATCGCCGCTGTGGCGAAAGTGGAAGACATCCATTTCGACGCCGTGCTGCACGATTCGCATGACGAGGACAGCATTCGCCTGGCGCCGGTGCATTTTCCGCAGCCGATGTTCGGCCTGGCGCTCGAACCCAAGCACAAGGGGCAGGAACAGAAACTCTCGCAAGCGCTGTCGCGGTTGGCCGAAGAAGACCCCTGCTTTCGCGTGGAACACCACAAGGAACTCAACGAAACCGTCATCCGCGGACTGTCCGATCTGCACTTGAAGATCATGCTGGAGCGCATGAAGGAGCGCTATGGCGTGGAAGTCATCACGCATCCGCCACGCATCGCCTATCGCGAAACCATTTCCGGCTCGGCCGAGGGACATCATCGTCACAAAAAGCAGACCGGTGGCGCAGGACAATTTGGGGAGGTGTTTCTGCGCGTCGATCCGCTCGAACGCGGCGCGGGTTTCGAATTCATCGATGCGGTGAAGGGCGGCGTCATTCCCGGGCAGTTCCTGCCGGCGATCGAGAAAGGCGTGCGGCAGGCGATGGAGTTCGGCGCGGTGGCCGGTTATCCGTTGCAGGACCTGCGCGTCACCGTGTACGACGGCAAATACCATCCGGTCGATTCGAAGGAGGTCGCCTTCGTTTCCGCCGGGAAAAAAGCGTTTCTCGATGCGGTCAGCAAGGCGCGGCCGATCGTGCTGGAGCCGATCGTGGACGTGGAAGTGGCCATTCCCGAACCGAGCGTCGGCGACGTCACCGGCGGGCTGGCCAGCAAGCGCGCACGCATCATGGGCACGGACGCCAAGCGGGATGGCGAGCTGGTGATCAAGGCGCAGGCGCCGCTGGCCGAACTCACCGACTATCCGACCGAGCTGAAAGCCATGACAGGCGGACGCGGCCGCTACAGCCTCGACCTGAGCCACTACGAGCCGGTACCGCCGCCGGTGCAACGTCAGCTCAGCGAGGCGTGGAAACCCAAACTGGACGAAGACTGACTTCGCCAGCTGAACCGGTCGGCCGGCATGGCGTTGCAGCCATCCGGACCGGCCCTTATGTACTTACCGGAGACACCTGCCGGCCAGGCAGGTTCTGAACACATTATTCCTATAGGAGGGCCGCAATGAGCCGAGCCTTCGTCAAAGACAATGATGACGACAACCAGGATGCCCTGCCCGAACTGCCGGCAAGCACGCATCCCAACTACGTCACGCCGCGCGGCCTCGCCGTCCTGCGCGAACGCCTGGCCGATGCGCTGACGCGCCGTGATGCGCTCAAGGCCAACGAGCAGGACGCGCTCGCCCAGCGCAACGAACTGGCTGCGCTGGAGCGCGACCTGCGTTATCTCAACGCACGCGTCGCCAGCGCGATCGAAGTGGACCTTTCCAAACAGCCGCGCGATCGCGTGGCGTTCGGCGCGACCGTCACCGTGGACAGCGACGAAGGCGAGCGGCGCTGGCAGATCGTCGGCGAGGACGAGGCGGATGCCGAGCATGGCTTGGTGAGTTACGTATCGCCGCTGGCGACGGCGCTGCTGGGTGCGCGCGTGGGTGACGAAGTGCGCTGGCAGCGGCCCGCGGGAGATATGACGATCGAGGTGTTGCGGATCGAGTACGAACCGTAGGTTGGGGTGCAAACCCCAACGTTGCCATCCTCATGCCGCGCGATGTTGGGGTTGGTACCCCAACCTATTGGTACCCCAACCTACAGGCGGCTTTCGCGCTTCAACCGCAGATAGCGCTCGATCAATGCGCTGGACAATTGCGCGCATTCCACATCCAGCGTCATCACGCCGCGGCGGTTGAGATCGTCATGCACGCGTTCGCGGCCAGCCAGGTAATGCATGGCCGCGGCGCTGCGGATGGCGCTCTCCAGTTCGTCACCGGCCTGTTGCGCCGCCTGCTCCACCGCTTGCTCGCGCAAGCTCGCCACCAGCACCAGGTGCCGTTGCGCGAGCAGCGTCACGGCCATGGCCAGTTCGCTGTCGTCCTCGTCGCGCACGTTGGTGACCAGGATCACCAGCGCGCGGCGGCGCTGGCGTTCCTGCAATGCGCGTGCGGCAGCAAGGTAATCGGTGGGCGCGGAAGTGGCCTGCAAGTCGTAGCCGGTGCCGAGCAGCAGGTCCATGCCGCCGCTGTCGCGCTGCGGCGGCAGCCAGCGTTGCGCCCGCCCGGTGCAAGCCAAGAGGCCCACCGCATCGCCCTCGCGCATGGCGATGTAGGCCAGCGACAGCGACGCATTCAGGACGTGATCGAAATGCGATAGCGTGCCATCCTTCGCCAGCATGCGGCGACCGCAATCGAGCAGCAGCACGATCTGCTGGTTGCGCTCCTCGCGGTATTCGCGCGAGATGAAATGGCCCATGCGCGCGGTGGCTTTCCAGTCGATCTTGCGCATGCTGTCGCCGACGCGGTAATCGCGCAGCTCCTGAAACTCCGTGCCTTCGCCGCGTCGCCGTTGCAGGCGCGCACCGAAGGTATGCGACGCGAGTTCCACGGTGAGGCCGGCCATCTTCGCCAGCGGCGCGAAGTTGGGGTATACGCGCACGGTGTTCACCACGTCGAGCGTGCGGCGCTGTCGCCACAACCGCCAGGCCGAATGCATGCGCAGGTGGCAGCCGGCGAACAACGCGGGTCCACGCTCGTCGGGCGTCAGGCCATACTCGAATTCATAATGCGTTTCTGCCGGAAGGCGCATCCGGCGTGGTAGTCCGCGCACCGGCCAGCTGCCGGGATGCAGGTCGTGCACGTCGATCGTGCGCAGGTTTTTTCCGGCCGATTGCATGCGCAGGCGCACCAGCATGTCCACGCCCAGCGGCACCACCGGCGCCACGTCGCGCTGCACGGCCGGTGACGCGGTACGTTGCAGCCGCCATGCATCCAGCAGCATCACGCACGCCAGCACGGCACCGCAGGCCAGCCATGCGTTCAATGGAAGTATGTCCAGGCTCGCCAGCACGCCCACCAGCGTCCAGCCGAACAGCAGCCACAACAGCAATGGAGCCGGTCGCATCATTGGCGCGGCGCAGCCACCTTGTGCAGCAACGCGCGGATCACGTCATCCGGACGCTGCCGTTCCACCAGCGCTTCGGGCGCCAGCAGCAGGCGATGGCGCAAGGCCGGCAAGGCCACCGTGCGCACGTCATCCGGCGTGACGAAATCGCGCCCGTCCATGGCGGCGTGCGCACGCGCCAGACGCGCAAGCGCCAGGCCACCACGCGGCCCCGCACCACCCACCACCGCCGGCCATTCGCGCGTCGCGCGCGCGATGCGCACGGCGTAGTCGGTGACGGCTGGGTCCATGTGCATATGCGCCACGCCCTGCTGCATCGCCTGCAGTTCTTCCTGCGTCATCACCTGCTGCACGCGCGAAACATCGAGATCCGCCGCGACCTTGCCGTGCAGCACGTTTTCCACCATGCGCTTTTCGTCATCCAGCGAGGGATAGTCGATCAGCACCTTGATCAGGAAGCGATCGAGTTGCGCTTCGGGCAGCGGATAGGTGCCTTCCTGCTCGATCGGGTTTTGCGTGGCGACCACCATGAACGGCGCGGGCAACGGAAAGCGGCGGCCTTCGATCGTGGCCTGCCCTTCCTGCATTGCTTCGAGCAACGCCGCCTGCGTCTTGGCCGGTGCGCGGTTGATTTCGTCGGCCAGCAGCAGATTGGCGAACACAGGGCCGCGGCGGATCTGGAAGCGCTCGGCTTTTACGTCGTAGATCGCATGACCGGTGACATCGGTGGGCATCAGGTCCGGCGTGAACTGGATGCGCCCGAAGCTGCAGTTCATCGCTGCCGCCAGGGCACGCACCAGCAAGGTCTTGCCCAGGCCCGGCACGCCCTCGATCAGCACGTGGCCGCCGGCCAGCAAGGCCATCAGCACCTGGTCGAAGACCTCGGTCTGCCCGATGAAGGCGTGCGCCACCTGCTGCCGCAGCGCGTTGGTGCGCGCGTGAATGATGTCGACCGTCATCGGCGCAGGCGGCGCGACGGGCGCAAGGGTTTCGGCCAAAGTATCGGATTTCGTCATAGGTGGCTCCTCAGCCGCGCCAACGTGATCATGCTGCCGCGGAACGCAGCAGCGTTCGCGGGCGAAAGGAATGCTTGTTCGATATGGGAAGCGTCCAGTCGGCTGCGCTGCGCCAGCCATGCGTACAACTCGTCGCGCTTGAGCGTAGCGCTGACCGGATCGCGCCGATGCAGGCGTGCGAGCAAGGCCTCGCACGCCAGTTGATGCAGGCTGCGCCCGCCATCGCGACGGAACAGGAATTCGCCGACAGCTTGGATATGTTCCAGCAAGGCGCGCCGATGCGCCGCGGGCGCCGGCACCAGCGGACCGAGGCGCTCGCTGCGCATGAGCATCCAGCCGGCGACGAGCAACAATGACGCAAGCAAGGCCGGCCAGCCGCGCACGAACAGGCTGACCCAGAACGAACTGCCGGCCAGCTCGTACAGCAGGTAACAATGGCCGCGCCCGAAGTTCGGCGCCAGCAAACGCCATGCGAACGCCTGCTGTGCAGGCTTTTTCAAGCTGTTGTCGGCCAGCACGCCCAGGTTGCTCAGCATGCTGACGGTGCCATCGCCTTCGGCCACGCGCGCAAAGACCAGTCCCTTGTCCGCGTTGTCGCCCAGCAGTACCTGCGTGCGCGCGAGCGCCTGCCTGGTCAGATGAAAACCGCTGCCACAGATGCGCATGGGATCCTTGTCGCCGTTCCCCGCGAGAGCGACGCATGTCGGCTTGCTTTCCTGATTGCTGAGCAGACCCAGTTCGTCCAGCAAGGGCACGTCGTGCTTGGCATAGGCGGTGGGCGAGAACACCAGATGGCCACCCTCGCGAACCCATTCGGCCAGGTTCACCGCGTCGTCGGGCTTGATGCGGCCGATGTCGTCGCCGATCACCACCGTGTCGCCGGCATCCAGCTCGGGAAGGATCTTGTACAGCAGCACGCTGCTGCTGGCCGGTTGCCCCATGCTCTTGAGCACGTTCTGGAGCGCAAAGAAGCGGTTGTAGCGCGCCTCGCCCGTGGCGGGCGTGGTTTCCGTGGTCCACTCGCGCTTGAAGGTCTGGAAAAACATCGCAACGCACGCAGCGATCACAATGATGATCAGCAGCGCGAAGATGCCGCGGCTCTTCATGGCGTCACCAGTTGCGCGGGCCAGCCCGACAGCAACGCGTCGATGTCGGCGTCGCCCGGATAACGGTCGGCGTAGGCGGCAAACTGCCAGGTGCGCACGATGGCGATCAGCCGCTCGCGCCGCGCAACATCTTCCAGCGAACGCGCATGCTGCAGCCAGTCCGACTCGGTCGCATCGATCGGCGGCTGCATGCGCAAGGCAATGGCGGCGCGCTGCACGCTGCCGCGATAAAGCAAGGCCAGCGCTTCGCGCCGATGGCCTTCGCGCCACAGTTCACGCACGGCGGCGGGCAAGTCGTCCGGCACCGGCGCTTCGTGGACGACGCTGCTGCGCAACGCCTTCGGCTTTTCGGCGGATTTCATCGCCGGCATCGACACGCCGCGCAGATGACGCACGGCGAACACGATCAACGCCGCCACCACAGCCGCCAGCAACGCCCATAAACCCAGGTTCAACAAGCCGGAACCAAGATTGCCGAATATAGCCAGCCACCCGCCCGCGGGATCGGTCGACGGTTTGGGCGGCTTCAAGTCCCAGGGCTTTTTTGGCACCCAGTGCATCACCTTGTGTTCCTGCCCGAAGCGCGGATCGCGATAGACCTCGGCGGCCTTGCGCGCGAACAAGGCATCCTTGTCGCTCACCGGTTGATGAAATACCTCGGCGATGTTCTGCGCTGCCGGCTCGGCATCCGCATGCTCGTCGGCAGCGCGCGCGATGGATGGCGCACCGACGATGCACACGAGCAATACCATCGCCACGCCCGCTTCCAGCAGACGCTGGCGCAAACGCCGGAAAGCCAGATCGATATCCCACGCCTCCAATTGCGTACGGCGATTGAGGTACAGCGCAAAACCGGCCGCCACGTATAGCGGTTCGACGATGCTCATCGATACATAGGTCACGCCCGATACGATCCAAACCAGCGCATGCCGGAAGGCCGGCATCGTGAAGGCCTGGTTCATATCGCGCATGGAGTCGGGCAGCGATTCGCTCGGCAGCATCCATACCGCGAAGATGCACAGGCTGAGCGAGATGGTCAGCTCGAACGCGATGCAGGTCCAGGTCAGGCCGCTCGCCACGCCGACCAGCGGCCGGCTGAGCACGCGCCAGCGCGCACGGCGCTGCTTGGCGGCTACACCTTCCAGCAACTCCATCGGCAAACGCAGCGAGCGATTGGTATCCACGCGCAGGTACGACAAGGCGGCGAGCGTTCGCTTCCACGGCCACGCCCATTGCGCGCGCAGCGTGGCGCGCCAGGTAGGCGCCTGCTCGAACACCGCGCGCGACAGCACGTAGAGCGGAATGCGATCGAACAGCGGCCGCAGCCACCAGGGCAACAGCAGGCCCAGCCACGGTGCGCCGAGCAGCCACGCCAAGCCTTGGCAAAGCAGGAAAACCGGCAAGGTAAAGGCAAACCATGCCAGCCAGACCGGACGCGCATGCGCACGCAACATGGTCATGCCCAGATCCATCGCTTCGGGCGAAGTACGCGGACGCAAGGCGACGCCGATGCGTTCAAGCTGCATGACGGCTCCCCGCGCCACCGCGCGCCAACCACCACAGCACCAGCACCCAGACGCCGGCGCCGCTGCTGAATTTCACTACGTCGGGCAGCGCGGCGATCGACGACCAATACGCTTCGATGAATGCCGCGGCGATCAACATCGCAAACGCGCCCATCGCCAGGCGCGCACCGGTCCATGCCGCCTCGCGCAGCGCGTCCTCGCGCCGCAGCCGACCCGGCGCGAGCAGGCGCAGGCCGAAATGCAACCCGGCGCCGCCGGCGATCACGATGGCGGTCAGCTCGAATCCGGAATGCCCCACCACGAAGCGCCAGAACGGGCCGCCGTAGCCGATCGCGTTCAAGTGTCCCGCCACGCCGCCCATGATCACGCCATTGGCGGCGAGCACGTAGATCGCGCCCACGCCGAACAGCAAACCCGACGCGAACGTGCGGAACGCAATGCTGACGTTGTTCATGATGTAGTAGCCGAACATCTGCAGATCGGTACCGCTGCTGCGGCCGATATGGCTGTTGGCCGGGTCGTACATCTTGTCGAAGTCGGTGAGCTGTCGCGTGCTGAACAACGAATACGCCAGCGCCGGTTTCCACTGGATCAGGATGTACGCCACGATCGCCGGCAGATACAGCAGCAACGCGGCGATCAGCATGCAGCGCCATTGCTGGCGCACCAGGCGCGGAAAATCGGCCAGCAGGAATACCGCCACCTTGTGCCAGCGCGGCGCCGGCGGACGATACAGTTGGCGATGCCCCATCTGCACGATCCGCTGCAGGCGATCGGTTACTTCGCGGCTGTAGCCGCGCGCCTGCGCCAGCGAAAGCTGATGGCAGACGCGTCGATAGGCTTGCGGAAAATCCAGCATGCGCTCGGCGCGCATCGCCGCTTGCGGTTTTCGATCGAGCTGCGCGAGCCACGCTTGCAACGTGTCCCACTCTTGCGCATGCGAGGCGACGAACTGCTCCTGCTTCATGGTCTTCCCAGCAATCCATTGGCGTAGGCGGTGAGCTGCGCCACCGCCGCGGTGCCTTCGCGGCCGGTCAGCGGATACAGGATATCCGCCAGTTCTTCCTGCCGCTGTACGGTGAGCTGCGGCGAGCGCTCGGCGAATTCGATCAACGCGGCCTGTTCGTCCTGATCCAGCGGCAAGGGCAGCGGCTGCGCGGGCGCGACCGGCACCTTGCTGCCCGCAGGCAGATCGTCCGCATGCACCACCAGCGTGCCGGCCACGATGTCGCCGATGCGGCGCGCGGAAGGATCGATCATGCCGCACACCAGGCCAACGCCATAGATGCCCGGCAGGCCATCGACCACGCGCAGCAGGTTGCGCGTGATCGACGGCAGCAAGGTCACCGGCGTGCCGTCGGCGCTGACCACGCGCAGGCCCAGCGCACGCTTGCCCAGCGTCTGGCCGTGGAACCACACCTCGCACACCACGTTGTAGCCCCAGGTGAGCGCGAACAGCAGCAGCAAAGCCAATCCCGTGCCGCCACGGCCGAGCGCGGCAAAAATGCCTACCGCGGTGGAATACACGATCGCGCGCAAGCCCAGATCGAGCAGCCACGCCTGCGCGCGACTGAACGCGCCGGCGGCGCGCAGACGCAGGCTGACGCCTTCCGGCGTTTCGATCTCGCGTACCGTATCGAGCATCAGTCGGTAATGACGATGGTGTCCGCGATGTAATCGTGGATGCAGCGTTTGTCGCTGCCGAAGATCACCAATGCGTCCGCCAGTCCACCGATGCTGCCGACGAAAGGAATCATCTGCACGATGAACAGCGGAAGCCAACGCAACAGGACGACCCGCCAGACTTCCACCGGACTGCCGTCGGTGCGCACGAGCTTGGTGCCGACGGCGCGCTTGCCGATGGTCTGGCCATTCTTGCTGAGCAGCATGAGATTGCAGGCAATCACCACCAGCAACAGGATCGAACCGACGACCATGGCGCCTGGTCCAGTAAAGGCAAAATGCTGCATCACCTGCGCGTTTGCGGCGTGATTGACGCCATAGTGCGTAGCCCACCACATGGACAACGGCCAGGCGCAGAAGCCGACGATGAAACCGTCTATGACGGCGCCCCAAAAGCGTTTCCATCGCGTCGCTTTGCGCGACTGCAGATCTGTACCTGCGGGTGCATCTTCGACCACCGCGCCGGGCGCAGCATACGGATTCGTTTCCATGCCTTGTTTTCCCTGTCTGAACACCGGTCCCCATGCCGGTGGCCCGAGTATATGGGCAACTCATGACAGGCGCACAAGTGCGCCAGCCATGCCAGGCATGTAGGAGAAAATGCCAGTCCCGGCGCCCGGGAACGCAGGCGAAAACCGGGACCGGCAGCCTGCCGTCAGTCGGTGATGACGATGGTGTCGGCGATGTTGTCGTGCAGGCAGCGCCGTTCGGTGCGGAAGATCAGCAGGGCATCCACCAGTCCGACGACGCGTCCGACGAAGGGGATCATCCCCAGCAGCACGACCGGCAACCAGCGCAGGAAGATCACGCGCGAGAGCGTCACCGGCGTGCCATCGGCGCGCACGATCTTGATGCTCAGCAGCCGCTTGCCGATGGTCTGCCCGTTACGGCTGAGCAGGATGCAGTTGTAGACGAACATGGCCAGCAGCAAGATCAGGCCGAGAAATACCAATGCGATCCCAACGCTGCCCCATTCCTGGACCGTGGTGTGATCGCGGTTATAGGCGATGCCAAAGATGACCACCGGCACCACGCACAGGCCGATGATCAGGTTGTCGAGCATGGCCGCGCCCAGGCGCTGACCGCGTGTCGCTTTGCGCGCTTCAAGATCGCTACCGCCAAACGCGGACACATCATCGACCACCGCGCCAGGCGCGGCATACGGATTGTTTTCCATGGCTTGTTTTCCCTGTCAGGACCGGCCCCCATGCCGGCGCCCGAGTATATGGGCAACCCATGACGGGCGTACAAGTGCCCGCGAAGGTCCGCAGGTTGGGGTGTGAACCCCAACGTCGCCATGTGTGGACGGATCGGATGTTGGGTTCGCACCCCAACCTACGCCGCCAGCAATTCAATGAAGGCCTTGCCGAATGCAGGGATATCGTCGGGCTTGCGGCTGGTGATCAGGTTGCCGTCGCGTACCACTTCGCGGTCTTCCCAGCGCGCGCCGGCGTTTTCCAGATCCTGTTTCAGGCTGGGCCAGGAGGTCATGGTGTGGCCTTTCACCTGGCCGGCGTTAATCAGCGTCCATGGACCATGGCAGATCGCCGCGATGGGCTTGTTCGCTTCGCCGAAGGCGCGCACGAACGAGACGGCTTCTTCCTTCATGCGCAGCTTGTCGGGGTTGATCACCCCGCCGGGCAGCAGCAGCGCCTGGTAGTCGTCGGGCTTGGCCTGGTCGAGCGACCGGTCCACTTTCACCGCGCCGCCCCAGTCGCTGACTTTCCAGCCCTTGATCTCTTTGGCGTCGCCGGGGGCGATCACGTCGACCTGGGCGCCGGCTTCCTCGAGCATCTTCTTCGGCTCAGTCAGTTCAGCGTATTCGAAACCGTCGGTGGCAAGCAGCGCAATTTTCTTGCCGGACAAGGATTTGCTAGGGCTCATGGCGAAGACTCCGGATGGTAGGCCCGAAGTCTGCAAACACGTCGATACAGGTTGCGTATGCCGCCGGTGAGGGCGGCGTGATGCGGCTTACTTGGCGCGCTTGGGCTTGAGCAAGGTGCCCGTGCACTTGGGCGAACCGCACAGGCAGGCCCATTTTTTCTTGAGGCGCGCCGTGTGCGGCACTTCCAGCACGATGCCGTAGTCGTAGGTGAGTTCCTCGCCCGCCTTGATGTTGCGCTTGGCTTCGATGACCACCTTGTCCTTGCGCGGGTCGCCCTTCTCGTTTTCGATCACGAAGGCCACGCAGTTGGGCGCGCAGCTGTGGTTGATCCAGCGCGCGATGTTGCCCTTGCGGTTGGCGTCGAGGATGTACTCGTCGTTGAGCGTGAACAGGAAGGTATGTCCGGTTTCGCCACCGTCGCCGTACATCTCGTCAGCGTCCTGGTGGGTCATCAGCGTGCCCTTGTATTCGATGATTTCTTCACCCTTCTTGATCGGGGCGACGGCAAAGACGCCATTGCCGTGGATGGGTGAGCGGCGAGCAACGATGCGACGGGACATGGATATCCGGATTTGGAGGGATGGAAAGGGCAATCGCTAATGATGCCTGCTCAGTGTGACGTTGGGAACCGTGACGGTGTCTGTCGCCGGCCCGTTTCAAACATTTGGCATGTTGCGCGGTCCCATTTCACCTGTCCCGTTCCCTGCTATATTCAAACAATCGTTTGAGGTGCTTCCATGAAACGACTGCTCCACGGATTGGCTCTTTTGACATTGGCTGGCGTGCTCACCGCCTGCGGGCCGCAGCGCCAGAGCGTGTTCCCGCCCACGATCACCATCCAGCAGATGAAGGTGGAGCCCAGCGGCGCCTGGCAGCTCAGCCTGCGCATCCAGAACAACAGCTACACCGGCATGGATTACCAGTCGATCGAGGGCCGCCTGCAGATTGCGCAAGGCATTCCGGTGCGCGTGCACGCGAAGTTCGCGCTGGATATCCCGACCTTCGCCGGCGACGTGGTGCAGGTCGAAGTGCTGCCTACGCCGGAGATGAATCAGGCCCTGCAGGCAATCGCCGGCAAGGGCAGCGCCGGCTCCCTGCCCTACACGCTCAACGGCACCGTGCATGCGGTGCCCGATCTGGAAGACCACCCGGACAACAAGAATCCGCGCGATTTTCCGTTCACCAGCAACTCGTTCCTTTCGCCGGTTCCCGGCGTGCCCAACACGTATCGCTAACGCTCTACGAAGGATTCCGTCATGACGCTCTACAAGGCCCCGCTCGACGATCAGCGCTTCGCACTCTTCGACGTACTCGGCGCGGAAACGGTACTTACCAAGCTGCAAGGGGGCGAGGGCCACACCCGCGACCTGCTCGATGCGGTACTGGAGGAAGCCGGCCGCCTGAGCGAACAGGTACTGGCGCCCACCAATGCTTCGGGCGACGAGGAAGGCTGCCATTTCGACAAGGCCAGCCGCACCGTCACCACGCCCAAGGGTTTCAAGGAAGCCTTCAGGCAGTTCGCCGAAGGCGGCTGGGCCGGGCTCACCATGGCGGAGGAATTCGGCGGCCAGGCGCTGCCTTCGGTCTTGGGCACGGCCACAACGGAGTTGTTCCAGTCCGGCAACCTGTCGTGGAGCCTGTATCCGCTCTTGTCCGAAGGCGCCTGCCATGCGCTGGAGCTGCATGGCACGGACGAGCAGAAGCATACGTATCTCAAGCCGATCGTCGCCGGCCAATGGACCGGCACCATGTGCCTGACCGAACCGCAGGCCGGTTCGGATCTTGGCTTGCTGAAGACGCGCGCCGAGCCCGGCGACCACACGTCTTCAAAAAATGGCAGCTACAAAATCACCGGCACCAAGATCTTCATCAGCGCCGGCGATCATGACCTGGCCGAGAACATCATCCACCTGGTGCTCGCGCGCCTGCCCGATGCGCCGGCCGGCAGCCGTGGCATCTCGATGTTCATCGTGCCGAAGTTCAAGCTGAAGGCCGATGGCTCGGTGGGCGAACGCAACAACGTCTACGCCGGCGCGATCGAGCACAAGATGGGCATCCGCGGCTCGGCCACCTGCGTGATGAATTTCGACGAGGCCGAGGGTTATCTGATCGGGCAACCGCACAAAGGTTTGCCGGCGATGTTCACCATGATGAATGCGGCGCGCCTTTCGGTGGGCGTGCAAGGTTTGGCATTGGCCGAACGCGCATGGCAGAACAGCGCCAACTACGCGCGCGAACGTTTGCAATCGCGCTCGCTGTCCGGCGCGAAATTCCCGGACAAGCCGGCCGACAACCTGCTGGTGCAACCGGACGTGCGCCGCATGCTGCTGACCCAGCGCGCCTTCGTGGAAGGCTCGCGCATGTTGCTGTTGTATGCCGCACTGCAGACCGATATCGAAGCGCGCGGCGCCGACGAGGCGCAGCGACGACAAGGCAGCGAACTGCTCGCCTTCCTGATTCCGATCGCCAAAGGCCTGGTCACCGAACTGGCGCAGGAATGCACCAAGGAAGCATTGCAGGTGTACGGCGGCCACGGCTTCATCGTCGAGAACGGCGTGGAGCAGTTCGTGCGTGATGCACGCATCATCACGCTGTACGAAGGCACTACCGGCATCCAGGCCGCCGACCTGCTCGGCCGCAAGATCCTGCAATTGAAGGGCGTGGGCCTGCAGCATTTCCTCGCCGAGATCGGCGCGTTCTGCAAGCAGCACGCAGCGGATGAATCGCTGAAGCCGTACATCGGTCCGCTCGGCGCCTTGGCCAAGGAATGGGGCGAGCTGACCATGAAGCTGGCGCAGCGCATCCAGGCCAATCCGGAAGAACTCGGCGCGGCCGCCAACGATTATCTCTACTACAGCGGCTACATCACGCTGGCGTATTTCTGGGCGCGCGCGGTGGCGGCGTTGGCGCACAGCACGCAGCAGCCTGAGTTCAAGCAGGCAAAACGGGATACGGCAGCGTTCTACTTCGCGCGCCTGCTGCCGCGCACGCATGTGCACAAGGCGGCGATCGAGGCGGGCATCGATACCATTCCCGCGATCGCGTAGGTTGGGGTGCAAACCCCAACATCCTGATCCAGGCATCCATGGCAACGTTGGGGTTTACACCGCAACCTACGAAGCGATGAACGCAGAGACTTCTGCGTTCATCGCATGACTACGCATTACCGGTATCAGTGCAGCGCCGTATGCGCGATATCGCACTGGTTGGTGTCGTTGGACCACGTGCTCTGCATCGGATAGCTGCCATTGCCCATGGCCACGTTGGCCGAGGCGCCCTGGCCCGAGCTGATCCATGCGCACTCGTCGCCGTTTTCCTCGCCGTTGTAGGAGCTGCCCGTCTGGTTGGTCCAGCCGCCGGCGGGGTTCTGGTCGGTGCTGGTTTCGGCGTATTCATGCCCCTCGACGATGGTGACGCCGTCCAGTGTGCCGGCCGCGCCGGCATTCACGAAGTTCGCGCCGCAGCTTGCGCCAGCGTCGGGGACGTAGGGCATGTTGGTGAAGGCGATGTCACCGTACGGCGAGGAGACGCCGGCGTCCTTGTTGTAATCGTGCCACGCACAGAAGCCGCCACCGGCGTTGAAGCCATCCGGATGCGTACCCGTCGGCGACACCACGACATATTGCGCGTAACGATTGCTTGCCGCGGTGGTGTTGCCGAAATGCGCCGCCGCCTTGATCGCCTCCTGCGCCAATTGCTTGGCGGTGGCCCGGCTCGGCGACTTGACCGAGTTGTCGTACCACACGCCGGCCAGCACCGTGGACTTCGGATACGGCACGAACGAAGCGCCCGACGGACAGGACGTGGCGCCCGCCGATACCGCGCCATCGCAATACTGCGTAAGCACGCCGGACCAAAGCTCGCCACCCGTGCCCAGGCCCTTGAACATCATCTGCAGGCGCGGCGCCACGCCGGCGGTGTCCTTGGACAGCACCACGTTGCCGTTGGCATCCGTACCCGCCGTGCCCCACTGCGAGCCGTAGATCACCAGATACACCTTCTGCGGCCCACTGGTGACGCCGATGCCGTCGATCCCGCCGCCATAGGCGAGCGTTTCCGGACCGGTGGCGGCGGCGTTCGGGTAGGCCATGCGGAATGTCTTCATCAGATTCAAGGTTTCGCGCGTGGGTACGGCGCCGTGCCGATAGGCATGCCCGTAAGCCGGCGAATAAGGATTGGCGACTTGTGGCGTGGCATTGTCGCCAGCCATGGCTGCGCCGGCAGCCAAGACCAGCAAGCCTGATACGGCGACTTTGACGAGAGCGCACTTCGAGTAACCGAACATTTCGTATCCCCATTCAAAATGGACAGAAAAGCCCGCTGCGGCCGGACGACCTCAGAAGCATCTGCACGACAGCGGGACCCGTACACAAAAATCACGCTTAAGCACACACTTACGGCCTTGCCAGCCGCGTTTGCTGATCCGGCCCCTATGGCAAAGACCATCGCTTGCAAGCGACGGTCCGGATGCGCGGCATGTTCCCCAGCAAGGTCATTCGCCGCCCCCCGGCGACGAATGCGCGGACGCTAGAAGAAGCCGCGTGAGCGGATCATGTGTGTCGCGTGATGGACAGCTATACAAATCGGGCACCGGAGAACTTCTGCGCAAGTACGCCCAGGAGATGCGCAATAGCGGACAACCGCCGAAGCAGCCACGTGCATCGCCCCCGTCATGACCCAGCAGCCGCCAGGTGGCGTACCCACACGTCCGAGGATTACCGCTAGGCTACGCCTGCTTATCCCAAGGGGAGTCACCATGAAGATTGCTGTATGCGGTATCAAACCCGCCTTGCTCGCCCTGCTGCTCACCCTGAGCGGCGCCGCACTCGCCACGGATGACGCCACATCGCAGTACCCCAATTACCCCAGCGAGACACCGGCCACCTTCAAGCCGGCCAGCGAGAGCTTCGACTACGTCGAGCGCGACGTGAAGATCCCGATGCGCGACGGCCTGAAGCTCAATACGGTGATCCTCATTCCGAAAGGCGCGCGCCACGCCGGCATCGTGATGACGCGCACGCCCTACGACGCCAAGGCGCTCACCCATCATGTGATGAGCGGCCATCTCGGCCCGATGCTGGAAGGCTATGACAACGCCGCCGACGTGATCGTGGAAGACGGCTATATCCGCGTGATCCAGGACATCCGCGGCAAATACGGTTCCGAAGGCGATTATGTGATGAACCGTCCGGTGCACGGCCCGCTCAATCCCACCCCGGTCGACGACGCCACCGACACCTACGACACCATCGACTGGCTGGTGAAGAACGTGCCCGAATCGAACGGCAAGGTCGGCACCATCGGCATTTCCTATGACGGCTTCGAGCCGCTGATGTCGCTGGTGAACCCGCATCCGGCATTGAAAGTAGCTGTGCCGATGAATCCGATGGTGGACGGCTGGATGGGCGATGACTGGTTCCATCACGGCGCGTTCCGCCAGCAGAACATGTCCTACATCTACGAGCAGACCGCCAGCCGCGACAACAGCTATAAATGGTGGAGCAGCTTCCACGACGAATACGACCTGTTCATGCACTACGTTTCCGCCGGCGAGATGGGCCGCGCTTACGGCATGGAGCAATTGGGGTTCTGGACCAAGCTGACGGCGCATCCCGCCTACGACGCATTCTGGAGCGAGCAGGCGGTCGACAAACTGCTCGGCGCGCAGCCGCTGAAAGTACCGACCATGCTGGTGCACAGCCTGTGGGACCAGGAAGACATCTACGGCGCGCTTGCCGTGTATCGCGCGATCAAGCCCAAAGACAAGAACGGCGACATGGTGAAGCTGGTGATGGGTCCGTGGCATCACGGCCAGGAGATCGACGAGGCCAGCTCGCTCGGCGCGATCCGTTTCGGCAGCGACACCGGCAAGTATTTCCGCGAACACATCCTGCGGCCATTTCTGGCGCAGTACCTGAAGGATGGCGCGCCCAAGGCGGATATCGCGCCGGTGACGGCCTATCAGACCGGCAGCAATCAATGGCAGCGCCTGAGCCATTGGCCGCTGGCCTGCGAGGAAGGCTGCAAGGTGAAGAGCCGTCCGTTGTATCTGCAGGCGGATCGCAAGCTCGGCTTCAGCGCGCCCGGCGGTGGCGATGCCTTCGACGAATACGTCTCCGATCCCGCGCATCCGGTGCCGTTCCGTGCGCGCCCGATCCAGCCGATGGGCTACGACAACGGCCTTACCTGGTCGCAGTGGCTGGTGGACGACCAGCGCGAGGCGTCCGGCCGTACCGATGTCGTCAGCTATGTTTCCGACGTGCTGGCCCAACCCTTGACCATCAGCGGCGCGCCGATGGTGCATCTGACCGCCTCCACCAGCGGCACCGATAGCGACTGGGTGGTGAAGCTGATCGACGTCTATCCCGACCAGGTGGCCGAACAGCCGGAAATGGGCGGCTACCAGCTGGCCGTGTCGATGGACATCTTCCGCGGCCGCTATCGCGAAGGCTACGACAGCCCCAAGGCCCTGGCCGCCAACCAGCCGCTGAGCTACCGCTTCGACCTGCCCACCGCGAACCACGTATTCCTGCCGGGCCACCGCGTGATGGTGCAGGTGCAGTCGAGCTGGTTCCCGCTGTACGACCGCAACCCGCAGACCTTCGTGCCGAACATCTTTTTCGCCAGGCCGGCGGATTACCGGAAGGCGACGCAGCGCATCTATCGCTCGGGAGATCAGGCCAGCTACATCGCGCTGCCGGTGATCGGCGGCTGAGATGCTTTTGTTCCCTCTCCCCTCCGGGGAGAGGGAGCCAGGCAGCAGGGGCTTCCACCCACAACCCCGTTGGGTGTAGAACCGGGCTTACGCGTTCCTATCAACCGGCCGACGCATGAGCGACACCCATTTCCTGATTCGTCTGGCCGAGGATGACGACGACTTTATCCTCGGCCTGGTTCCGCGTTTCGTGGATTTCTCCTTGCCCGCCTGGCGCAAGCGGCACGAATGCATCGAGGGCATCCGCAAGGATCTCACCCGTCATCTGGATGACCAGCCTTCGAACAGCTACGTCTTCGTCGCCGAGGACGACGACGGCGACCGCGTGGGCTTCATCCATCTGCAGAAAACGCAGGATTACTTCACCGGCCGCTACAACTGCCACATTTCCGACCTTGCCGTGGCGCCACGCTACGAAGGCCAGGGCGTGGGCAAGGCCTTGATCCAGCACGCCGAAGCCTGGGCGCGGGAACATCAATGCCAGCTGGTCACGCTGGCGGTGTTCCCCGGCAACGAACGGGCCAAGGCGCTGTACGAAGCGGCCGGTTTCAACCTCGATCTGCTGCGCATGGCCAAACCGGTGCACGGATAGTCAATGGCCTGCAGGTGGGGTGGGGCCCCGGACGTGATCCGAGGCTCTACCCCACCTGCCGGGGCTGCGCTGACAACACCAACAGGGGGAACCTGATGCAAGGGGAAGATGCCAATCTCGCGATGACGCGCCGCGACCTGCTGCGCCTGATCGGGATCAGCGCCGGCGGCGCGGCGATGTATGCGGCCATGCATCGCATGGGCTTCGCCGCCGAATCGCCGTATCGAGGCACACCCGCGCTGCAAGGCGCACCGCCAGGCACCTCCGTACTGATTCTCGGCGCGGGATTGGCCGGCATGGTTGCGGCCTATGAACTGCGCGCCGCCGGCTACAAGGTGCAGGTGCTGGAATACAACGCGCGCCCCGGCGGCCGCAACTGGACGCTGCGCGGCGGCGACAGCTACACCGAACTGGGCGGCTTCACCCAGCACTGCCAGTTCGATCGCGGCCTCTACATCAATCCCGGCCCGTGGCGCATTCCCTATCACCATCGCGGCCTGCTCGATTACTGCAAGAAACTCGACGTACCGCTCGAGCCGTTCGTGCAGGTCAACTACAACGCCTATCTGCACCGCGCCGATGCGTTCGGCGGCAAGCCGCAACGCTACCGCGCCATCAATGCCGACTACCGCGGGCATATCGCCGAACTGCTCGCCAAAGCCACGCAGCAAAGCAAGCTCGATGCGCACGTGAGCAAGGACGACCAGGCCTTGCTGCTCGATTCGTTGCGCCAGTGGGGCGCGCTCGACAAGAACTACGCCTATGCCGCCGGCCCCATGGTCAGCAACCGTCGCGGCTATGCAAAACCGCCCGGCGGCGGCCTGACGGCCAAACCGCTGGATTCACAGCCGCTGCAACTGCACGACGTGCTCGACTCGCGCCTGTGGTCGGGGCTTACCGATGGCGAAATCTTCGAGTTCCAGACCACGCTGTTTCAACCAGTAGGCGGCATGGGCCGCATCGGCGAGGCGTTCGGAAACCAGCTGAAAGAAGTCATCCGCTACCACGCCAAGGTCACCGCCATCGGCCAGGACGATCACGGCGTCACCGTCAGCTACGAAGACACGCGCCATCCCGGCCATATGCAAACCGCGCAAGCCGACTGGTGCATCTGCACGATTCCCTTGTCCATCCTCAGCCAGATTCCGATCAACGTAAGTGCGCCGATGGCCGAAGCGATCGGCGCGGTGCCCTACGCCGCCTCGGTGAAAATCGGCCTGCAATTCAAGCGGCGCTTCTGGGAAGAAGACGAGGGCATCTATGGCGGCATCACGCTGACGGATCTGCCGATCAACACCATCAGCTATCCCAGCACCGGCTTCAACGGCAAGGGCAAGGGCGTGCTGCTGGGCGGCTACGCCTACGGCCTGGACGCCTACCAGCTCACCGCCATGACGCCTGAAGCGCGCGTGCGCAAGGCGGTGGAATACGGCAGCCAGATCCATCCGCAATACGCGCAGGAATTCGACAACGGCGTGGCCGTGGCGTGGCATCGCTCGCCCTTCACGCTCGGCTGTTTCGCCACCTGGACGGACCAATTGCGCGACCAGCATTATCAGAATCTTTGCCAGATCGACGGCCGCATCGCGCTGGCCGGCGAGCATGCGTCCTACCTGCCGGCGTGGCAGGAAGGCGCGGTGACCTCCGCGCTGGACGTGATCACACGCATCCATCAACGCGTGGTGGCGGGAGGTGCAACATGAAGCGGCTGTCAGCGATCGCCCTGCTCTTGCTGGCCTGCACGCCCCTCGCCGCCGCGCAGACATCCGGCCAGACGTTCTACACCTACGCCTCGCTTACGCATGCCAATGGCGAGGAAATCTTCCATGCCATCTGCCAGGGCTGCCATATGCCCGACGCCAAAGGCGCGACCGGCGCCGGTACGTATCCCGCATTGACTGGCAATCCGAAACTCGCTTCACCGCAATACATGGCGGCGGTGATCCTGTTCGGCCGTCACGACATGCCATCGTTCGTGATGAAGCCGTCGGATCACAAGAATTTCTTCGAGGATGCCAAGCTCAGCGACGCGCAGATCGCCGACGTGATCAATTACGTGCGCACGCATTTCGGCAATCACTACACCAACCGCATCACGGCGGCGGAAGTGACCGCGATGCATCCGCAATACATGGCAACGAAGCCGTAGGTTGGGGTGCAAACCCCAACATGGCTTATCTGGGTAGATGGCGACGTTGGGGTTTGCACCCCAATCTACGGCATAAAAAAATCCCCCGTTCGATGAACGGGGGATCTTGAACGTTGACGCCGCAACGAACGATCAGTTCTTGGTAGCGCCCACGCCTTCGGCTTCTTCACGCAGCGCCAGGCGCTGGCCGACGCGGTCGATGTTCATCAGCGACAGCAGGTGGGCGTAGATCCAGCCCAGGGTGCCGTCGGCGAGGAAGCGGTGCGTGGTCTCGGCGTCGAGCTTGCGCAGCTTTTCCTCGTTGACCACGAACAGGCCGTTCAAGTTGATCACGTTGCCGTTGCGCTCCAGGCGGATGTTGCGCGGCTCGAGCAGGTCGTGCTTGCGCAGGTCTTCCATGAACTGCTTGGTGCGCGCCACGTGCTGCTGGAATTCGCCGAGGAAGTTCACGGCGTTCTTCAGCATGTCGGTTTCGCTGCCGTCTTCCTTGAACAGGCGCTCGCCTTCGGCGCTGTTGAAGCCTTCGTAGGCTTCATCCAGGAACACGGTGAAATCGTCGCCCTCCACTTCCGGCGGCTTCTCGGCCAGCACGAACGGATAACGGCGCACGAAGGCCGGAATGTAGACGTTTTGCGCCCACTGGCCGTCGGCGTCGACGAACAGGTTTTCGTTCTGGCGCAGGCCCAGCAGCGCCATCGGACCGGCGCTGGCCTCGTCGGGGCCGGCGAACAGGATCGGGATGTCGCGGGCGGTGATGGGGAATTCCGTGCAGGTCAACGGCACCGAGTGCACGTTGTGCGCGAACTTGAGGTTCTGCAGCCCCTTGATGCGCAGATCCTTGTGTGCGGTGCGGTTCAGCGGAACCGGACGCTCGTAGAAAAGTACTTCGGCCACGTTCATTACCTCTGCCCCGCCGTGCCGGGGTCGCCACGTGCGGCTCCCCCTCCCAAACCCGGCGTCGGGTCTACAGATGAACGAGCACTATATCAGCGCTGGATTTCCGGGGCGAGTTGGCAAATATGCCCGTCGCGCAGGGGCTTGACACCGCGCATTGCATGCGATTTGCAATGAATTTGGTCTATGCTGCGGAAAAACCGAGCGCCATTGCATTGGAAAGACGCTCTTTCGCCAAAAGTGAAGGACGAAACGCATGCTTATGGAAGTGCCACATCGGGCCGACCTGAACTCGACCCGGGTACTGTCACTGGATGCCGCGGGCCGGATCCTGGACTGGATCAGCTGGCAGGATGCGGTATGCCTCTATGTCCGGGACGCCGTCGCGTGGACCCTCGGCGACCCCTGCCTCACCGTGCACGGCGGCCACAACCGCAACTTAGGGATGCAAAGCCGCATCGAGCTGCATCCCATCGTCGCCAGCCGCGGGCATTGCCACGACCACGCCATCGATCCGGCGCCGGCGCTGACCAACGTCGCGCTGTTCAGCCGCGACCGTTATTTATGCATGTACTGCGGCGTACGCTTCAGCCGCGGCGAGCTGACCCGCGACCACGTGCTGCCGATCTCCAAGCGCGGCCGCGACGAATGGGAAAACGTGGTCAGCGCCTGTCTGGCCTGCAACCTCAAGAAGGGCAACCGCACCCCGCAGGAGGCCAACATGCCGCTGCTGGCGGTACCGTACCGGCCGAGCTGGGTGGAGCACCTGATCCTGTCCAACCGCAACATCCTGGCCGACCAGATGGAATTCCTGGTGAGCCATCTGCCACGGCACCGGCGCGAGGCGATGGCGTAGGGCGGGAATCGCCAATCGGAAATCGTGATTCGGTAAGCCGCGGGCACACGCATCGCGCTCCGCTCGATCCTCACCCCCGCTCTCCCCGCGCGGGAAGGAGGGAGTGAAACGCGTACGGAGGGGGCACAATACGCGGATGATCGACCTTTCCCGCTATCCCCACCTCGCCGCCATCGAAACCCCCGCCGACCTGCGCCGCTTCCCGGATGGGCAGCTCCCCTCCATCGCGGACGAACTGCGGCGCTACCTGATCGAGGCCGTGGCCAGTTCCGGCGGCCACTTCGGCGCCGGCCTGGGCGTGGTGGAACTGACCGTGGCGCTGCACTACGTGTTCGACACGCCGCACGACCGGCTGATCTGGGACGTGGGCCACCAGTGCTATCCGCACAAGATCCTCACCGGCCGCCGCGACCGCATCACCACCATCAAGAAGAAAGGCGGCCTGGCGCCGTTCCCGCGCCGCGAGGAAAGCGACTACGACGCCTTCGGCGTGGGCCATTCCTCCACCTCGATCTCGGCTGCATTGGGCATGGCGATCGCCGCCCAGCGCAAGGGCGATGCGCGCAAGTTCGTGGCGGTGATCGGCGATGGCGCGATGACCGCCGGCATGGCGTTCGAGGCGCTCGACCACGCCGGCGACCTCAGCGCCAATCTGCTGGTGGTGCTCAACGACAATGGCATGTCGATCAGCGAAAACGTGGGTGGCCTGGCCAAGCGGCTGGAAAAGCGCGGCGATGGCGTCTCCGTGCCCAGCTCGATGTTCGAGGAGCTGGGCTTCGACTATACCGGCCCGATCGACGGCCACGATGTGCCGAAGCTGCTGGAAGTGCTGCGCGCGCTGAAGACCCAGCAAGGCCCGCAGCTGCTGCACGTGATCACCACCAAGGGCAAGGGCTACGCCCCGGCCGAACTGGAGCAGATCGAATACCACGCGGTGGGCCCGTTCGATCCGCTGGCTGGCGTGGTGAAGAAGACCACTCCCGGCAAGCTCACCTACAGCGACGTGTTCAGCGACTGGCTGTGCGACATGGCCGCCGCGGACACGCGCCTGTTCGGCATCACCCCGGCCATGCGCGAAGGCTCGGGCCTGGTGCGCTTTTCCCGGCAACATCCCGACCGCTACATCGACGTCGCCATCGCCGAACAACACGCCGTGACGCTGGCCGCCGGCATGGCCTGCGAGGGCGCCAAACCGGTGGTGGCGATCTATTCCACCTTTCTGCAGCGCGCCTACGACCAGGCCATCCACGACGTCGCCCTGCAGAATCTGGACGTGACCTTCGCCATCGATCGCGCCGGCGTGGTCGGTCCGGATGGCCCCACGCATGCGGGCAGCTTCGACCTGAGCTTCCTGCGCTGCCTGCCGAACATGCTGGTGATGGCGCCGGCCGACGAGGACGAATGCCGCGCCATGCTCAGTACCGGCTTCCGGCATCCAGGCCCCGCCGCCATCCGCTACCCGCGCGGCGGCGGCCCCGGCGTGGCGGTGCGCAAGACGCTGGATACGCTGCCGATCGGCAAGGCCGAGCTGCGCCGCCGCGGTCATCGGCTGGCGCTGCTGAGCTTCGGCGCCCTGCTTGCGCCGGCCGCGGAGCTGGCCGCCGAGATCGACGCCACCCTGGTCAACATGCGCTTCGTGAAGCCGCTGGACGAGGCGCTGCTGCTGGAACTGGCGAAAAGCCACGGCGCCTTCGTGACCCTGGAAGACAACGTCGTCGCCGGCGGCGCCGGTTCGGCGGTGGCCGAATGCCTGGCCGCCCACGGCGTGAACCTGCCGATCCTGCATCTGGGGCTGCCCGATGCGTACCTGGAACATGGCAGCCGCGAGGAAATATTGAGCGAGGCCGGGCTGGATCTGGCGGGCATTCGCCGCGCGATACGGGCCCGGTTTCCGCCGTTACATCAGGCAAGCGCCTGAGTCGCAAGGGCGGGTATCCACGCTCCCTTCACCCCCAAACAGTTGGGCTAGGGGTGTTCTGATCTATTCCACGTACCCGTCACCGCACTGTATGCGCGCCTCGCCATGCTTGCTCCAGTGGTGAAGGCAGACTGGCTGTCTGTCGAGACACTGGGGCATGGCGAGGCGCGCATACAGTGCGGCCCCAACCAATTGAATTTAAATGAGGGGTGACGTCCAGAAGGCCCGCAGGCTGCGCCGCGCGGCTTGAACAGACGGCCAGTCTGCCCTGCGCCACGCACCACACCCTGCGGGCCTTCTGGACGTCATGCCGGGTGCGTGGATTAGATCAGAGCACCCCTAGTTACCCCCGCCTAAGGGATAACGATGCGTTATGGAATATCCTTAACGTTTTCCCAAGGACTGAGGAGCCATTCGGCCCGTGACTGAGTTCATCGTCCGAGTTGTCCAATTCTGCCGCCGCTACGCCCTGCTCGTGGCGGTGTTCTTTTTCGCCCTGGCCGGCGTCGCCATCTGGATCGCCGCGGGCAAGCTGAGCGTCGACACCAATACCGACAACCTGTTCGCCAGCACGCTGCCGTGGCGCCAGCACGCCATGGCGTTCGACCGCGAGTTTCCGCAGTTCAACAACGTGCTGGCGGTAGTGGTGCGCGGTGCGACGCCGGAGGAATCCGACGAAACGGCCGCGCAACTGGCCAAGGCGCTGGCGGCCGACAAGCAGCACTTCATCGACGTGAGCCGGCCCGACGCCGATCCGTTCTTCCGCCACGAAGGCCTGCTGCTGCTCGACCCGGACGACCTGAGCAAGATGCTCGGCTCGCTGATGAACGCGCAGCCCTTGCTCGGGCCCCTTGCCGCGGACCCTTCGGCACGCGGCCTGTTGAACGGCGTATCGCTGATGGCGGCGGGCGTGCGCATCCAGCACGCCGATCTTTCGCCATACAAGCCCGCGCTGGATCAATTGCGTCAGGTGCTGGACAAATCAGCGGAAGGCCATCCCATCCCGCTGTCGTGGCAAAGCCTGCTTGGTTCGGATGTCACCCAGCAGCCGCAGAATGTCACCTTCGTGCTCACCCATCCGGTGCTGGAGGAAGGTTCGCTGCAGCCGGGCCTGGCCGCGACGCAGACGCTGGAGAACATCGCCAAGAACCTGCCGGACGTGAAGGCCGGCCGCGTGCGTGTGGACTACACCGGCTCGGTGGCGCTCGCCGATGTGCAATTCGGCGCGCTCACCAAGGGCATCGTGGCCAGCACGCTGGTCAGCCTGTTCCTGCTGGCGCTGTGGCTGTACCTGGCGATGCATTCGTTCCGCCGCATCATTCCGATTTTGCTCACGCTGCTGGTCGGCTTCGCGCTCACCACCGGCTTCGCCGCGCTGGCGGTGGGTACCTTGAACGTGATCTCGGTGGCGTTCGCGGTGCTGTTCGTCGGCCTGGCGGTGGATTTCGGCATCCAGTTCGCGGTGCGCCTGCGCGAGCAGCGCATGCTGCACGATGACATCGACGTCGCGCTGGCGGCCGGCGCGCGCGTGTCCGGCAGCCAGATCGCGGTGGCCGCGGCCGCCACCGCATGCGGCTTTCTCGCCTTCTCGCCGACCAGCTTCATCGGCGTGGCCGAGCTGGGTACCATCGCTGGCGTCGGCATGGGTATCGCGCTGGTGTGCACGCTCACCTTGCTGCCCGCCCTGCTGAGCCTGATGAAGCCGGCGCGGCAGAGCAAGGAACTGTCGCTGCCGTTCGGCCCGAAGCTCGATTCCTTCCTGCACTGCCATTACAAGCCGGTATTGGGCGTGTTCGCGCTGCTCGCCGTCGCCGGCCTGGTGGCCGGCGTGCGCATGCCGTTCGACGCCAACCCGCTCAATACGCAAGATCCCAATTCCGAACCGATGCGCACGCTGCGCAGCCTGGCCGACAACCCGGTCACCAATCCATTCAACATCAACATCATGGTGCCCAACCTGGACACCGCGCGCAGCCTGACGGACAAGCTCGGGAAACTGCCAGAAGTATCCCGCGCGATTTCCGGCGCCACCTTCGTGCCGGCCGACCAGCAGGCCTCGCTCGACCAGCTCAACCAGGCGCAGGTGCTGATGCTGCCGTCGCTGGATGTCGATCCGTCCGGCCCGCCAGTCACGCCGCAAGCCTTGCGCGCGGCGATCAACGACACGCTGGACGCGATCAACGAGGCCAAGCCGGAAATGACAGCCGATTCGCCGCTGCACGGCATCGAGGCCTCGCTGCAGAAACTGGCCAAGGCGCCGGACGACCGCCTGATGATGATGAACGAGGCGATCAGCCGCTTCCTGCCCACGCAGTTGGACAAGCTGCGCGATGCGTTGAACGCCAAGGGCATCACGCTTCAATCGCTGCCCGAATCGATCAAGCGCGATTGGGTCAGCCCCAGCGGTCAGGTGCGCATCCAGGTTTCGCCCACCGTCAACGAGCAGGACACCTCCGGCCTGCGCAAATTCGTGGAAGCCGTGCAGCGCGTCGCGCCCGATGCCGGCGGCCCGGCCGTCACCACCATCGCCTCGGCCGACACCATCATGCGCGCATTCAAGCAGGCCGCGGCGCTGGCGATTATTGCCATCGCGGTGGTGCTGTTGCTGGTGATCCGCCGCTTGAAAGACGCCGGCATCGTGCTACTTACGCTGGCGATGTCCGCGTTGCTCACGGCGCTGCTGGCACGTTCGCTGGGGATGGCGATCAACTACGCCAACATCATCGCGCTGCCGCTGCTGCTGGGCGTGGGCGTGTCGTTCAACGTGTACTTCGTGATGAACTGGCGCGCGGGCATGCGGCGTTTCGTGAGTTCCGCCTCGGCGCGCGCGGTGTTGTTCTCCGCGCTCACCACCGGCACGGCATTCGGTTCGCTGGCGTTGTCGCACGATCTTGGCATGGCCAGCATGGGGCGCATGTTGCTGGTGAGCCTGGTGGCGGTGTTGCTGGCCACGTTTATTTTCTTGCCGGCGTTGTTGTATGCGATCAAGCCGCCGGCGCAGGTAAGCGGCACGGGACATTGACCGTAGGTTGGGGTGCAAACCCCAACATCCCGGACTAACAAACCTGGCGATGTTGGGGTTTTCACCCCAACCTACGATTAAAACGGCACGTTGAACGCCACTCCCACCGTACGCGGCGTCGACATCTGCACCAGCATCGGCCCGCCCACCGTGGCCAGGAAATTTACTGCTTCATCGTTGAGTGTGCCGATCGGTACCTGGCGGTTGAGCGCGTTGCGTACGTAGAAATCGATATTGGTGCCGCCGCGCAGATTCACGCCGAGGTTGAAGTCGAGCAACATGAAACCGGGCAGCTTGAAGTTCGGATCGCTGACGTCGCCATCGAAACCGGCGTTGCGGTGGCTGGATGCGCGCACCACGGCGCCGATGTACGCATCCGTGCCGGCCAGCAGGAATTTGTATTTGCCGCTCACCGTTCCCGCCCAGCGCGCCGAATACGGCAGCGGCGCATTCGGCTGGATACCCAGCTGCGGCGCGCCGTTGTTGGTGAACGCGTCGGTGTAGGCGCCGGAAGCACCGAGTTCCCACGGGCCATTCGAATAATTGCCCTGCATCTCCACGCCCTTGATGCGCGCATCGCCCGCGTTCTGGATGATCGCGTTGCCCAGCGTGAAGGTGTAGAGCTGCATGTGATGCCACTCGATGTCATAGCCGTCGATGCCGACGTTCAAGTGGCGATCGAGATAGCTGCCCTTGTAGCCAAGCTCATAGCTTTCCAGGTTGTCGGAACCGAAGGTGTTGGTGGCGCCGGGATTGGGTCCCAGCAGTGTGCTCTGCAGCGGCGCCTGCAACCCGCCCGGACGATAGCCGGTGGAGGCGCGCGCGTAATAGCTGTCCCGACCGGTGGGCCGCCAGGTCAGCGTGATCATCTTGGTGATGTCCTGGCTTTTCATATGCTCGCGAAAACCGCCGGGGCTGCCCGCGAACGGACCTTGCTCCATGTTCGCCAGCCGCTGCGTATTACCGCTTGCGCGCGCACCGACGGTCAGGTCCAGCGTCGGCTTGATATGCCAGGTGAGATCGCCGTATCCGGCGTATTCCTCGAAACGCGCATTGACCGCCTGCTGGATCAACGCAGTGCTGCCCGGCGGCGGCAGGTTGTCGCCTTGCAGCGCGTATTGCTCCCACACGTTTTCGCGGTTGAGCCACAGGCCGAACAGCCAGTCGAGCGTGTCGTTCTTGCGCGAGGTGAAGCGGATTTCCTGCGAGCTCTTGTGCACGGTGTATTGCGAATCGACATACAGCGAGCTCATCGGCTGCGTAAGCCCGAACTCGGGCCCCAGCAGGTTCAGTAAACCCAGGAACGTATCCGGATAATCCTGCACGCTGTGATTGACGAACTTCTGGTACGAACTGATCCAGTCCAGCGTGGCCCAGTCGAAGTCGTAGCCGGCATGGAACGCATAGAGCTGCAGCGTCTGCGTGAACGGTTCGCGATGATTGAGCGCGCGGCTGTACGGCCCGCCGGAAATCGGCTGGCCTTGCAGATCGAAATCGCCCATCGACAAGCCGTCCGCCATGATCTTCTGCGCCATCGCGGTGACGTTCAAGGTGAGCTTGTCGATCGGGTCCACTTCCAGTTGCACGCGTGCGCCCTTGGTATGCGTGCGATCGGCGCCACCGGCCGGTGTTTCGCCAACTGCCTGATACACGCCGGTAGTGTGCTGATCGATGGCCGATATGCGCACCGCCGCCTTGTCTTTCACCAGCGGCAGATTGATCGACGCGTGTTCGGCATAGCTCATGCCGCCGCGATGGGTGTTGGAAATATCGCCGCCCACATTGCCGGAAACGCCGCTGAGATCGGGCTTCACCGTCACGTATTTCACCAACCCACCCATCGATCCCGCACCGTACAGCGTGCCTTGCGGGCCATACAGGAACTCGATGTGATCCAGATCGAGCAAGGCGGGGTCGAACAGGAACGTGGCCGACGCGGCGTACACCGTGCTGCCGCCCACCGGCACATCGTCGATGTACAGCGACACCGTCGGGCTGGTCTGGTTACCGGTAGAAACGCCGCGCATCACCAGCTCGCCCTGCCCCACGCCGCCGGCGCTGGCAAAGAACACGCCGGGCTGGTACGACACGTAATCGTTGAGGTTCTTTGCGCCGAGTTGCTGCAAAGTGGCGGCTTGCACGGCGTCAACGTGCATCGGCACTTCGCGCTCCGGTTCGCGGCGGCGGTTCGCCGTCACCATCACCTCGCTCAGCGTTACGGCTTGACCATTCGAAGATGGTGCGGCAGCGCTGCTCGACGAAGCTGGCGATGGGTTGTTCTGCGCCATCGCAAGCGGTGCAGCCAGCACCATCAGCAGCAGATGGATCGCGCGCGGCAAACGGCGCAACGCAAAAGGACGACAAACGACGACACGACGAATATTCATGGCAGTACGTCCGGGGCAAACGTTATGCGTTCATGCCCGGATGCGCCAAGGTTAATCCAGGCCCCTTATTGACGGCTGCAGTCTACGCCCAGATTCGTGATCGATCACAACGACTGTGGCAAACGTCCCAGACTCACGCGATCACGATCTTCCAGGTCGCGCACCGTTGAAAGCTCCACGAAACCTGCGTCACGAAGAAGTGCACGTGCTGCGTCGCCCTGCTGCCATCCGTGCTCGAACAACAACCATCCGTCGGGCAGAAGGTGAAGACCGGCATCACGAATAATGCGGCGAATATCGTCGAATCCATCGATGCCCGAGGCAAGCGCACTCATGGGCTCAAAGCGCAAATCACCTTGTTGCAGATGCGGATCGCTGCTTTCGATATACGGCGGGTTGGAAACGATCACGTCGAAGCGCTTGTCACCGAGCGGCGCAAACCAGTCGCCGTGAACGAAGCTAATGTTGCTGATGTGATGGCGCCGTGCATTGCCTTGCGCCACGACGAGTGCATCACTGCTTGCGTCGGTGGCCGTCACTTGTACGGCAGGACGCTCGCGCGCGATCGCCAAGGCGATGGCGCCGGAACCGGTGCCAAGATCGAGCACATGGCACGGTCGATCGATCGGCAGACGCTCCAGGGCCAGCTCTACCAGCAGTTCGGTTTCCGGACGCGGAATGAGCGTGGCCGGCGTGACTTCCAGATCGAGCGACCAGAAACCACGACGTCCGGTGATATAGGCGACAGGCTCTCCCGCTTCGCGTTGTTCGAGCAGCAACGCATAGGCTGATGCGTAATCGGGCAACAGCGTATCGTCCGCATGGGCGATCAGCCAGCTGCGTGGTTTATCCAGGACGTGAGAAAGCAATATTTCCGCGTCGCCGCGATCGCCGAGTCGATCGGTGGCTTGGGCGAGTGCCTGGCGTATGGTTTGGGATGAGACGTGCTGCATGGACGCTACTCGCTAAGAAGTCATCAGCCTTGCCCCACCGTTATTCCGGAAGGCCCACTGTTGTCCGGGAAAAATCTCCGCATGCCTTGCGGAAATAGCTAAAAGTTCGTCATCCCAGCGAAAGCTGGACGTAGCGCGCAGCGCGGAGAACATCCGAAGGATGGCCCCGGAGGGGTGAGCGAAGCGGATCATCCAGCGACTTGCAGAGCGTAAAAGGCACTGGATCCCAGCTTTCGCTGGGATGACGGATCGGTAGCGCGAATGTGCAGGCAAAAATCGTGCATCTGGGTTATGTGCCGGTTTTCCTTTTGGTGATTCACGTTTCCCGGACAGTAGTGGGCGCAGGCCGGAATTTGATACAAACATGCTGTGCGAAGCACTCAATACAAAAATATCGTGTCCTTCGGACGCATAATCAAACTGGATTGCGGCCTTCGCCGGAATGACGTGAGGCAAGGTGAAACTTCACCGATTCATCAAGCCACCCGACGCCGCTTCGCCGACGCGACAGCCGCCGTATGCGGATCGAGCAGATCATTCGGCAGATGCTTGAACACCTCCGCCAGCTGTTTCAGAAACCCGCTCATCGCCGAACTCTTGCGCCACACCATGGCGATGCGCCGGCTCGGCGGATGGCCGCTGAATTCCACCAGCTGCAGATTCGGCGCCGGCGCCACCGGCGGCTTCACCGCGAGCGTGGGCAGCAAGGTGATGCCGACGTTGGCGGCCACCATCTGGCGCAAGGTTTCCAGGCTGGTGGCACGGAAACCGCTTTTTTCGCCGGCGCCGGCCATATGGCACACCTCCAGCGCCTGGTCGCGCAGGCAATGGCCGTCTTCGAGCAGCAACAGGCTTTGATCCGACAGATCGTTGAGCTTCAGCGACTGGCGCTTCGCCAACGGATGCGACTGCGGCACCGCCAACAGGAACGGTTCTTCGAACAATAGTTCCGCGTGCAGGTTATCGTCGTGGATCGGCAGCGCGAGAATGCCGACGTCGAGCTTTCCCTCGCGCAGGCGATGCAGCACGACTTCGGTTTTTTCCTCGACCAGCAGCAGCTCCAATCGCGGAAAACGCTCGCGCACGATCGGTATCACATGCGGCAGCAGATATGGCCCCAGCGTCGGGAAGATGCCGAGCCGCACCGTGCCCGATTCCGGATCGACCGTGCGGCGGGCGATGCTCTTGATCTGTTCGATTTCGTTCAACACTTCGCGCGCGCGATTGGCGATGTCGCGGCCCACCTCGGTCAACAGCACCTTGCGCGGGGTTCGCTCGACCAGCGCCACGCCCAGCTCCTCTTCCAGCTTCTTGATCTGGGTGGACAGCGTGGGCTGGCTGACGAAGCAGGCTTCCGCAGCCCGTCCGAAGTGACGGTGCTCGGCGAGGGAAACGAGATAGTGAAGGTCGCGCAGGTTCATGGCCACCTCGATTGAGAATACACCAATAATAGATAAGAACTATAAATAATTGAAATACTATCGACCGGAAAGATACCTCCAAAAACAGCTCCGGCCCGCGCGTCCATGGCCAGGCCGCATCTCTTAAATAGACGGCGGACGAACGAAATTCCCCCTGTCGTCGCCGACAAGGGGAATGGGGCGTGCCTAAACCTGCCGGGCGCGAAGATCCACGCCGGCAGGACAAGAGACGCTTACGGCTTGTAGTCGGCCAGCACGGAAACGTTGGCGTACGGATTCGCTCCGGCGGCGACGCGGATGTAATACGTCGCCGCCTGCGGCGTGGCGAGCACGACCGCATCGTTGTTGCCGGGACGTGCGGAGGTGAAATCCGCACCGCTGCCGTCAATGCCCGGCGCGCTGCCCGCCTTCACGTACAACGTGACGTCGCCCGTGCCGCCTATCGTACGGATGTTCAACGTGGTGGCGCCGGCCGGCACCGTGATCGAATACAAGGCGCTTGAGCCTGGCGCACCGTTCTGACCGGACAGGATCACGCCTTTCGCCAGCGGCATCGCCTGCTCGTTGCCGCCGCCGTCATCGTTGCCAAGCGCCAGGTTCACCGCGGCGCTGGCGTCGAGGATGCCGGCGCCGATCGAATGGTCCTGCGCCACCGGAAACGGCCTGGCCGAACGCACCAGGAAATCCTTGATCTGCGCCGGTGTCGGGGTTTCCATGCCGGCCGCGTGCGTGGCGCCGAGGATCATCGCCACCGCGCCGGCGACATGCGGGCTAGCCTGGGATGTGCCATCGTATCCAATATAATTTTCGGCGCCAGGCACCGTTTGACCGTCATTGATGGCGGAGAACACATACCCAGTCGCATCCGGCGTACCGCTGGTCCCATCATTGGGATAAACGCCGCCGCCGGGCGCAGAAAGCGCCACCGTGGTTCCGTAGTTGGAATAAAAGGCTCGCTTGCCGGTAATGCCATTGGAAGCTACGGCGATCACGCCTGGGCAACTCGCCGGCGAAAATTGCGCTGTATCGGCGCTGCTGTTGCCCGCGGAGGCCACCACCGTGGTGCCCCGTTGGATGGCATGGGCGATCGCCGTGCCCAATGCATCCGTGGCGGAACAGATGCCCTGGCCGCCAAGGCTCAGGTTGATGACCTGCGCGACGTGAGTGCTGTCCGGCACGCCTTCCACGTGACCGCCGGATGCCCACTCGATAGCATCGGCGATATCGGAATCGTAGCCGCCGCAGTGGCCGAGCACGCGCACCGGCAACACTTTCGCGTTGTAGGCGACGCCGGCCATGCCCTTGGCGTTATTGGTCAGTTCGGCGACCGTGCCGGATACGTGCGTGCCGTGCCAGCTGCTGGGCGCGCCCGGATCGCCCGGATTCACGCAGCCGTCGACCGGGTCGTTCCAGGGCGCGGTACTGGTCCAATCACCGGTGTCCCAGCCGCCCGCTACGCGTCCGTCAGTATCCCGACCCGAGATGAAGGCGTCGCTGATGAAGTCGTAACCGGCGTCCGCCAGCGAGGTGTCCAGATCGGAGTGCGTGGTGATGCCGGTATCGAGTACCGCCACCGTGATGCCCGTGCCGTCCGCCAGGTCCCACGCGTTGTTGATGTTGGCGCCGCCGATTGGATTCCAGTAATCCCATTGGTACTGCGCGTAGTAAGTATCGTCAGGCGTCACCGTTTTCGGCGCGGCATCGAGCGGCTTCTTGACCTGCTCGTTCACCGAGCCCGGCGCGGCAATGTCGCGTACGATCTGTCGGCGGTAATCCGGTTGCACATGCGCGACGGCGGGATCGGCGGCAAGCTGCCGCATCAGGGCATTGGCCTCGCTCTGGCTCAGCTTGCGCGACGTTTTGATCAGATCGGCACCGATGGCAAGCTTGCGTTGATGGGACACTGACAAAGGCGCGATCGGCGTACCGTTGGACGTAGCGGCGGCGCGATCCAAACCTGCGCGGCCGACGGCAGCTTTCACGTTCTGCAGCAGCGCAGCCGTGTTGCTGCGCTCGGACGAACCGTCGCGATAGGTAATGATGAAGCGGTCGTAGCTTTGGTTTGCCTGCGCAGCCGGGGAAAGCTTGGTCGGCAATGCATCAGTGGCGTGCAGGGCCGGCATGGCCAACGCCAAGGCGGCGACGACGCTGATGCGAAGAGCGGGAAATGATTTCATGCATGATTCCTTGCAATGGAGGCGCGGTTTCCGCGCCGGATGAAGCGGCGGACAACATCGGCGCCCCTTTCCCATCCAGAAAAGGGGCGCCGTTGCGTTACCAGCCGAAGCTGACGCCGACCGTGCCGCTGGATTCGCCGCCGCCGGAGACCGAACCGCCGACCAGCACCGCGCCGTTGCCCGGAATGCGGCGCGAGAATCCCACCGCCAGCGCGCCTTGTCCGCCGTAGGTGCCGGCCGCCGCGCTGATGCGGTTGTCGGTGCCCGGTGCGGCGGCGATCGCGCCGGCCATGCCGGCCATTGCCGCGCCCATCGCGCCAACGCGGTTCAAGCGCTGATTGACCGCGTGGAACTGGTTGTTCACCGAATCGCGGAACGCGTTGAAGTTGTCGTTGGTGACCAGGTTGGCGGTCTTCTGGTCGGTGTACGCATTGGCGGAACTGAGCGTTTGCGCATCGCCCGCGTCAGCGTAGTTCTGGGCTGCGGTGATGGCGTTCTGGGTGAACGCCGTGACCTGCCCCACCGTGGCCGCATCGGTCGCAGCAACACCATCGGCCACGTGGGTGACGCGGCGCTGCTGATTGGCGTTGCCGACGGACACGGTGTTGTCCTGATCCGCCACGGAGCCAGCGCCGATCGCCACCGCGTTCGACGCCGTCACGCTGCTGCCCTGCCCGACCGCAGTCCCGGATGCGCCCGTCACGCTGCTGTCGGCGCCGATGGCTACCGCGTTATCGGCAGCGGCGGCGACGCTCGCGTTGTTGCCCAGCGAGGTGCTGTTGCCGGCATGCGCGCTCGAACCCGAACCCACCGCGACGTCGGTCTTGTCTTGCGCATGACTGCCGCTGCCGATCGCCAGACCGTCACCCGTCCCAAGCGCGGGGCCTCCCGCGCCGCCGGAACCGGTCTGTGCTTCCAGGCTGCCCACGCGCGAATTCAACGCGCCCAGCTCACTGTTCACCGCGCCAAAGGCATCACCCACGTTGCCGTAGTTCACGCCCATGATGTTGAACTGCGGCGTGCTGATCAGCCCATTGGCGCCGATTACTGCATCGCCACCGATGGCATTGGCCAGCGACTTGTACTGCGCGACGTTTACCGCGTCGCCATCCTTCAAACCAGCGGCGACGTTGGCCAGCGTGGTGCCGCCCTGGGTGGGATTGCCAAACGTCACCGAGCGCTGGTTCGTGCCGCTGTCGTAGGTGACCGCCGAAGCGATATTGCCGCTGCCATCCGCCAGGCCAAGCTGCTTCAACTGCGCCACGTTCACCGCATCGGTATCGGCCGTACCCGCCGCGACGTTGGTGATCTGGCGTTCGCTGCCGTCACGGCCGACCGATACCACGTTGTCGCGGTCGGCGAGACTGCCGTTGCCCAAGGCCACGCTATTGAAGCCGGTGCTCTGGCTATAGGCGCCCAGAGCGAGGCTGGCGTTGCCGGTCGCCAAGGCGCTGAAGCCGAGCGCAACGCTCTGCACGCCGATGGCGGTGCCCGACCAACCCAGCGCGACGGCGCCATCGCCGAGCGCTTTGGCGTTCGCGCCGCTGGCCACGGCCTGCTTGCCGCTGGCATTGGCATCATCGCTGCCGTCGTTCTTGCCGCCCGCCTTGAAGTAGCGGCTGGTGCTGCCGTCGCCGACAGCCGCATTGAGCTGGTCGAGGTTCACCGCATCGGTGCCTTCCGTACCGGCCGCGACATTGGTGATCTGGCGATCGATTGCTTTGTAGGTGGTGCCGTCCAGGCCTTGCCAGTCGCGCGCCGCGCCCACCGATACCGCGTTTGCGCGGTCGGCCAGGGAGCCTTGGCCCAAGGCCACGCTATTGTCGGCGACGGCCCAGGCGTTGGCGCCCAGCGCCACCGTGTTGTCGGCCAGCCCGTAGCTGTTGTAGCCGAGCGACGTCGCCATGCTGCCGATGGCCCAGCTTTCCGTGCCGACCGCGGTGCCGTTGACGCCGGCAAGCGTATTGTTGCCGGTCGCCACGCCTCCGGCGGCTGCGATGCTGTTCAGGCCCAGCGCCGTGGCAAACTCCGCCGCCTCGGCGCCATTGCCCAACGCGCTGCCGCCATCTTTGGCGGAACTGCCGGCCCCCACCGCTACCGACCAGGGACCGTCGGCAACCGCCGCAAGACCGACGGCCACACTGAACGGCTGCGAGGTTTGCGCAAGGCCGCCAATGGCCACCGAACCAAAGCCCTGGCCGCTGCTGCTGGCACCCACGCTGACGCCAAAGGTGCCGGCCGACACGCTGTCGCGGCCGATCGCGACCGAACCGCCGCCAAGGGCCTGGCTGCGAGCGCCTTGCGCGATCGAGTAGCCGCCCACGGCCACGCTGCCATAGCCGCTGGCGATGCTGAAGTCGCCGAGCGCGTTGGCGCCGCTACCGAAGGCTGATGCCCCCTCGCCCTTTGCATAGCTGAGCGAGCCGGCCGCGGTCGCATAGTCGCCCTGCGCAACGGCATCGTCGTTTTCACCGCCATTGGCGGCGAAATAGCGACTGGCCGCGCCCACGTCATCGGCAAGCGCATCGAGCTGCGACTTGTTCACCGCATCGGTGGCTTGCGTACCGGCCGCCACATTGGTGATCTGGCGCGTGATGGGACCATGCTCCACGCCGTAGCCGTCGGTCCAGGCCGAAGCCGCGCCCACCGACACGCTGTTGGCGCGATCGGCATACGAACCGGAACCCAGCGCTACCGCATTATCGGCGCCGTAGGCGACTTCGCTGCTTTCGCCAACAGCGGTGCCATTACTCGCGAAGCTGAAACTGTTGGCGCCCAGCACGGTGCTGTTCGATGCATGTCCGGCGATGTAGCTGCCCGCACCAATGGCCGTACCTCGGTAGGAATCGGTGCGCGCGTTGGAGCCGACCGCAGTGGCCTCTTCCACCATGTCGTAGCTACCCGCTCCCGCACCCAGCGCGGTCGAATTGTCGCCTTGCGCCCACGCGCCACTGCCCACGGCCAGCGTGTTGATGCCCGTGGCCCAGGCCGATCCACCCAGGGCGGTCGAAAACGCGCCGGTGGCCTGGCTGCCCCAACCGATCGCCACGTTGCTCAGCTGGGAGGCATCGGCGCCTTCGCCGATGGCGATGCTGCGCGCGCCGGTGGCCAGACTGTTCAGGCCGATCGCGATCGAAGCCCAACTGCTGGAGAGGCTGTTCGAACCGATCGCGATCGCGTTGTAGTAGGAGGCGGACGCGCTGTCACCCACTGCTAGCGCCTGCTGTGCGCTGGCCTGCGCACCGGCACCGATCGCAGTGGCATGCGAGCCGTTGGCCTGGCTGAAACCGCCGACTGCAATGGCATAGTCGCCTTCGGCGATGGCATCGTCGAACAGTCCAGCGTCAGGGTTGCCATTGGCTTTGAAGTACCTGCTGGTGCCTGTCGCCTGGCTGGCCACTTCATCGAGCTGCGACTTGTTCACCGCATCGGTCGCTTGCGTGCCGGCGGCCACATGGGTGATCTGGCGTTCCTGGCCGGCGCGGCCCACCGAAACCGAATTGGCGCGATCGGCGAGGGAGTAGGCACCCAGCGCCACGGCGTTCTCCGCGCGCGCTTCAGAGAACACGCCCAGCGCCACCGTATCGTCCTTCGCAGCGAGACTGTAAAAGCCCAAGGCGACGGAGCCGGCGCCGATGCTCGTGGCGCTGCCGCCACCGGCGTAGCTGCCGGCACCGAAGCCTTGCGCGTTGGCGCCCACTGCAACCGCTCCGAAACCCGATGCATTGCTGGTCGTACCGATCGCCACGGCCGAACGGCCGGACGCAGCGCTCGCGCCGGCACCCACCGCGACATTGGCCGCGGCGGCGCTGGTCGCGCCGCGGCCGATGGCGACGGCGGCATCCGCCGACGCCGTGCTGTACTCACCGAACGCCGCGGCACCATTGCCGGTGGCGGCGGCGGCATGACCCACGGCCGTCGCACCGTTGCCTGACGCTGAGCTGCTTGCGCCTGCGGCCGTCGTATTGGCGCCATCGAGCAGCGCGTCGTCAAACAAGCCATCGACGCCGCTGGCCTTGAAGTATTTGCTAGTACCGCTCGCCTGGTTCGCCACTTCATCGAGCTGCGATTTGTTCACCGCATCGGTCGCCTGCGTGCCGGCGGCGACGTTGGTGATCTGCCGCTCACCGCCACCGGCCCAGCCCACGGATACGCTGTTGTCGCGATCGGCCTGCGACAGCGCACCCAGCGCAACGGCATTGCTGGCGGTGGTGTGCGCCGCCGCACCAAGCGCGACGCTGTCGTCACCGCTCGCCACGGCGCTGCCGCCGATGGCGATGGCGTTGCGGCCGTAAGCCTGCGTGATGACACCCAGGCCGAACGAATCCGGCGGCGGCACATACTCGCCACCCAGCGCAATGCCGCCATCGCCATCGGCGATGGCGCTGTGACCGATGGCGACCGATTCCATGCCGCCGCTGAAAGCACGCGAGCCGAGGGAGACGCTGTAATCGCCGACGGCCACGGCTTCGCCGCCCACCGCTGTCGCCGCGTCGCCGCCAGCGCCGCTACCCACGCCGATGGCGGTCGTGAAATCGCCCCGCGCCGTTGCGTAGGCGCCGAACGCCGAGGCGTAATAGCCTTCGGCAATGCTCTGCGCGCCGAATGCGCTGCTCTGCAGGCCCTGCGCGGTGCTGCCATAGCCGGTGGCGGTGCTCTGCTCGCCCGGGGCTTCGGTGTTCATGCCCAGCGCGGTCGAGCGATTGCCGGTGGCCAGTGATTCGGCACCGAACGCGGCGGCACCCACGTTGATGGCTTGCGCATTGAAACCCGTGGCGGTGCTGAAGGCGCCCTGCGCCCCCGCGTACCGGCCCACGGCCACGCCGCCGGCGCCGCTGGCGATGCTGTCGGCGCCAAGCGCCATGGCACCGGTGGCGGTGGCACGGCTGTTCTTGCCGATCGCCACCGAGCGATCGGCGCTGGCGTAGCTGGAACTGCCTGCGGCGACGGCGTAATCGCCTTCGGCAATGGCATCGTCGAACAAGCCCACGCCTTCGTCGCCGCGCGCCTTGAAGTACCTGGTCGCCGCTGTCGCGCTATCGGCCACTTCATCCAGCTGTGACTTGTTCACTGCGTCGGTGGCCTGCGTGCCGGCCGCGACGTTGGTGATCTGGCGCTCGCTGCCGGCTGCGCCTACCGACACGGAATTCATGCGATCGGCGACGGAGAACGCGCCGAGCGCCACCGCATTGGCTGCGCCCGCCTCGCTGGCGCGACCCAGCGCAATGCTGTCCGCTTGCAGCGATTGCGCACCCGCGCCGAGCGCCATCGACCCGGCACCGAGCGCGACGTTGAGGCGCAGCAGTTCGGTATCGGTGGAGGTAATGCCGCCGAGCGCGATCGACTGATCCGCGCCGGCATAGGCTGCGGTGCCAATCGCGATGCCCTGTTCGGCGCCATGATTGACAGTCGCGCCAAGGCCGATGGCCACGGACGCCACCGCGTCATCCCCGATGGATGCGCCCTTGCCCAGCGCAACCGAGCCGTAGCCCGTTTCCGACACACCGGCCCGCAAGCCCTGATACAGCGGCTCGGCATGGCCGGTGCCGATCGCCACCGAATCCTGCGCGCGCGCGGCAGTATCCGCACCGACGGCGACCGCGCTGGTACCGTTGGTGAGGCTGTTGCGCCCCAGCGCGACGCTGTCGTCGTAGTTGGCGCTGGCGCCGCTACCCAGCGCGACGCTGTAGCGGCCGGTGGCGGTGCTGCCGAAACCCACGGCCGTGCTGTAGTCCCCCAGCGCGTCGGCATTGCTGCCGAAGGCCGACGCCCCCGCGCCCCTGGCATAGCTGGCCGAGCCGGCGGCGATACTGTGTTCGCCATCGGCGATGGCGTCGTCGTTGCCGTCACCGGTAGCGGCGAAGTAATGGCTGGCCGCGCCAACGCTGTCGGCCAACGCGTCGAGCTGGTTCTTGTTCACCGCATCGGTGCCCAGCGTGCCTGGCGCCACGTTGGTGATCTGGCGTTCATAGCCGGGCTGGCCCACCGAAACCGTCATGTCGCGATCGGCGATCGAACCGTGGCCAAGCGCCACCGCGCGCTCGGCGCTGCTCTGCGCGGCGGCGCCCAGCGCAAGGCTGCGGTCGCCAAGGGCTTGTGCGCCCGGTCCGAACGCAGCCGCGCCATAACCGGAAGCCACCGTGTTGCCGATGTAGATGACATTGCCCGGCAACAGGTCGGCGTAGGTGCTGCCCAGCGCCAAGGAGTAATTGCCGGAGGCGCTGGCCAGCGAGCCCATGGCGATGGCACCGATCGCAGTCGCGCCCGCATAGGTACCCATCGCAATGGCATTGGCATCCGTGCTGCGGGCAGCCACACCCATCGCGAGGCTGCCGTCGCCGCTGGCGGCGCTCGAATCGCCGATGGCCAGTGCGCTCGCACCGCGTGCCGAAGCGTTGTTGCCGAACGCCGCAGACGACTTGCCGGTGGCGCGCGAACCGTTGCCGACGGCCGCACTGTACTGCCCACCGGCGCCGCTGTTGGCGCCCAGCGCCACCGAGGCTTCGCCCACGCTGAGGGCGTTGAAGCCCGCGGCGAGGCTGCCGGGGCCGATGCTGTTGGCATTCGCGCCAACAGCGGTCGAACCGTTGCCGGAGGCGCTGCTCTGCGCACCCAGTGCGGTAGCGGCCTGTTCCGCCTCGGCACTTGCGTGGGCACCCAGCGCGGTATTGCCGAAGCCGAAACTCACCGCGCTCTGGCCGACCGCAACGCTGGCGTCGCCATAGGCGACGCTGCCCTGCCCGACCGCCGTGCCGCCGATGCCCGCGGCGCTGCTTTCCTTGCCGAGCGCGACACTGGCATTGCCGGTAGCCGCGCTGCTCGCACCCGCGGCTACCGCGCCTTCGCCGCTGGCGAGCGCATCGTCGCTGCCGTCCTTGCGTCCATCGGCCTTGAAGTAGTGTTGCGCGTCGCTGACGCTGCCCTCCAACGCGCGCAGCTGCGACATGTTCGCGGCATCGGCGCCGCCGACGCCATCGGCCACGTTCACGATGCGGCGTTCGGCACCGGCGCTGCCTACCGACACGACGTTGTTTTCCTGCGCCCTGGAACCGGCGCCCAGCGCGACGCTGTTCGCGCCCGATGCGGTGCTGTTCTGTCCGACCGCCACGCTGCCGGCGCCTGTGGAGGTGGCGTCGTGGCCAAGCGCCATGCTGCCGGCGCCACGGGCGAGTGCGTGGTAGCCCAGCGCAACCGCGCGATTGCCCAGCGCCGTCGCTTCATTGCCGAGCGCCGTGCTGTATTGGCCGCCGGCGAACGCATTGGCGCCGCAGGCGAATGCATCGCCGACGGCCTCGGGCAATTCGGTCTGCGCAAAATTTCCGCTGCACACCTCGGCCAGCGCCGCTTTCGGCGCCAAGGCCATGCCGATCAGCAACGCCAACGAAAGCTTCGCCAGCGCAACGCCGGAACGTGCGCCCTTGGCCGCGCTGCCGGACGCGCTCTTGCAGCTCGCCAGTTCCGATGCGACCACGATCGCGCCGAGCGACGCGTTCCAGACTTTGCTGTAGATCTTGTTCATGCGTTGTTGCCTCCTCCGTGCAAGTGAAGACGCAGGACGCACGCGCGGCGGCATGCGATACCAAGGCAACGAAGCGGATGTTGCGCCCCTCGGCCCTGCTGTCCATGTGATCCGTGTCCGTCCTGAATGAGCGGCGCTGGATGGGTGTTGCAACGGAGCATCCGGATCGCGATGAGGGGTGTCACTCACGCAATCGCACGAAAAATCACCAAACTCACCAAGCTCACGCCGTCGTTGCAAAGTGGTTGTTGCGATGCATGACATGCGTGGTCGTTGCAGCGCCTTGCGCCGCGTGACACGACGATGCGCAACGCATCGTTATGCTGCGAAACGGATAAGTCGTTTCGGCAACCATGGCGAGGAATCCTCTGACGCATTTTTTTGGTGGTCGCCGCGGGAACTACGGTGTTCGTCTTACATCAGGAACGCAAAAGCGCAGACGTACAGGATGTCCACGCCGTGCCGGCCGAGATGACGTTCCCATGTACATGTGTATGGCGATGCAGGGATTGGCATCCCAGCCTTCCGGCGAACTTTCAAGCGGCCGGCATGGCGCCGTCGCAGGCCAGTAGATAACCCACGCCCCTTACCGTGAGCAGCGGCAATCGCTCGCCGGCTTGCGCCAACGCCTTCTTGCGCAAGCGGTGGATCATCATTTCCAGGCGATGCGGATCGAATCCTTGCACACCGCGATTCAAGACCTGCAACAGTGCATCGCGCGACACCGGCTGCCCCGCTTCCGCCACCAACATCGTCAGCACGCTGCGTTCGGAAGCCGTCAATGCGATCGCCTTGCCCAGTGGCGACAGCAGCCGCCAGCCGCCGTCCGCCAACTGCCACGGCGGCACGGCCGCCTCACCCGTGCTCGCGCACGGCGATGCACGCGCGCCCAAGCGGCGCGCAAGACTCAACAAGGTTGCCGCCAACGTTTCCCCGTCAACCGGCTTGGGCAGACATACGTCCGCACCGGCCTGCAGCAACTGCGCATGATGGTGGCGGGCATGCCAGTCGGTGAACATGACGATGCCCACGTTCGAGATCGCGCGCAGATGCCTGGTCACGGCCAGGCCGCTTTCGTCGGGCAGGTGCAGGTCGAGCACCACGATATCGAACGACTGCGCCAGCATGTGCCGATACAGCTCGGCCGCGGTGCCGGCTTCGCACATGTCAAAGCCATGCTTGCGCAAGGCCGGCAGCAGCACCCGCTGGCGTATCTCCGTATCGTTCTCCACGACGAGGATGCGCAAAGGCGAGGTGGAGGCGTAGGCGGATAGCTGCCGGTGATCCTGCATCGACATGCGTGGCTCGTGAACGTGGGTTGTCTCCAGCTTAGGTGGGGCGCCGCGCGAATTTGATCGGACTATGCCTTTTGGCACTGTGGTAAACCGCTTACGGAACCTAGCGTGATTCCTTTTGAATCCCGTAGGAGGCTCCTGTGCACCGTCTCGCCCGCTCATTCGTTTTGACGGCGCTTGCCGCATGTTGCGGCGCTGCATTCGCGGCAACCCCGGCCGACCAGGTGCCGCACGGCAGGCTGCCGCGCTGGGCGCAGCCGCAGTCCTATCAACTGGCGTTCAAGGTCGATCCCGCGCAGAAGGACTACACCGGCACCACCGTCATCAAGGTCGACCTGAAACAGGCGGCCGACCACCTATGGATCAACGGCCACGACTTGAACGTGAGCAAGGTGACGGTCACCGATGCGAAGGGTGCGCAGCACGACGGCAAGTATGTTGTCGTCGCCTTGCAGGAAGGCGTGGCGCGCATCGATTTCGGCAGCGTATTGCAGCCGCAGGCATTGACCATCGCGCTCGAATTCAGCGCGCCGCTCAACCAGCAGTTGCAGGGCCTGTACAAAGTGAGCCACGCCGGTACGCCGTATGCGATGACGCAGATGGAACCGATCAGCGCGCGCTTCGCCTTCCCCGGTTTCGACGAACCGGACTTCAAGACGCCCTACGACATCACGCTGACCATTCCGTCGGATCTGACCGCGGTGGCCAACACCAAGCAGATCAGCGAAACCGCCGCCGGCGAAAAATGGAAAACGCTGAGCTTCGCCCGTACGCAACCGTTGCCGACTTACTTGGTGGCGTTCGCCGTGGGGCCGTGGGATATCGTCAACGGCCCGGACATCGCGCCGAGCGAATACCGCAGCGATGTACTGAAACTGCGCGGCATCGCGGCGCATGGCGAAGGCCATCGCCTGCAGCACGTGCTGAGCGAGACGCCCAGCATCATCCACACGCTGGAGAACTACTACGGTTTCGGCTACCCGTTCGGCAAGCTCGACCTGCTCGCCGCGCCGGACTTCTCGGCCGGCGCGATGGAAAACCCCGGCCTGGTCACCTTCCGCGACTGGCTGCTGCTGCTCGATCCGGATTCGCCGGCCAAGTACGTGCGCGGCTCGTTCAACGTCACCGCGCATGAACTGGCGCACCAGTGGACCGGCGACACCGTGACGCTCGCCTGGTGGGACGACCTGTGGCTCAACGAAGCCTTCGCCACCTGGATGCAGCAGAAGGTCACCATGAAGGTGCATCCGGAATACCGCGCGGATCTGGATCGCATCATCACCGCCGAAGACGCGATGGAGAACGACAGCCTGGTCAGCGCACGCAAGATCCGCCAGCCGATCACCGGCAACGGCGATATCGAAACCGCGTTCGACAGCATCACCTATCGCAAGGGCGCCGCGGTGCTGGGCATGTTCGAAGGCTACGTTGGCGAAGACACGTTCCAGCAGGGCATGCGCGCGTACATCCAGCAGCACAAGTTCGGCAATGCCACCGCGGACGACCTGATCGACGCCATCGCCACCGCGGCGAAGCAAGGTGACGCGTTCAAGCATGCCTTCGACAGCTTCCTCAACCAGGCCGGCGTACCGTATGTGCAGACCAGGCTGGAGCAGAAGAACGGAAAAACCGTGTTGCATCTGAGCCAGAACCGTTACCTGCCGGTTGGCAGCAGCGGCGATGCGGCGCACGTGTGGGGCATTCCGGTATGCGTGCGCTATGGCACCGCCGAAGGCAGCAAGGTGAGCTGCGAAATGCTCGATAAAGCTTCCGGCACGATGACGCTGGAAGGCGCCAGCACGCCCACCTGGATCATGCCCAACGCCAACGCGCGCGGCTATTACCGCTTCAGCCTGGCCAAGCCGGAATGGCATGCGCTCACCCAGCACGTTGCCGCACTGGCCGATACGGAACAGCTCGCGTACGCCGACGGTATCGATGCCGGCTTCCGCCACGGCGATCTGAACGCCGCCGACGCACTCGCCGCGCTCAAGCCATTGACCGGTGCAAGCACACGCGAAGTGGCGTTCGCGCCCATCAGCACGATCACCTGGATCTACCGCCACGAAGCCGCCACCGATGCGCAGCGCGCCACTATCGTGAAGTGGGTGAAGGAAAGCTACCTGCCGCGCATGACGCAGCTGGGCTATCACCGCAAGGCAGGCGAACCCGAAGGCGATTCCCTGCTGCGCGCGGCGCTGGCGCATGCACTGGCGCTCGATTTCAAGCTGCCGGAAGTGCGCGCGGAACTGCTCAAGCAAGGTGATGCCGCGCTCGTGAAAAAAGCGGACGGCCATCTGGATCTGGCCGCGGCCGATGCGGACCTGCTCGGCGACGCACTGGCTGTATCCGTGCAGGAACATGGCAAGCCCGCGCTGGATGCATTGATTGCCGAACTGCCGCAAACCACCGATCCGGCCCTGCGCAACTCGATGCTGGCCGCCCTTGCCGCGGCCGACACGCCGGAACTGGCCAACCAGGCACGCGATTTCGCACTCAGCAAGCAGGTGAAAGTCGGTGAGATGGCGGCGATCCTGCGCGGCGGTCGCGATACGCCCGCTGCACGCGAAGCGCTGTGGCAGTGGTTCACCGGCCACTACGACCAGGTACTGGGACGCACCGGCAGTTTCGCCAGCGGCGTGCTGCCGAAGCTGGTGGGCGGCGGCAGTTGCTCCACCGCCGAAGCCGATCGTCTGCAGGCGTACTTCAAGCCGCGCCTGAAAGACATCACCGGTGCGGATCGCGGCCTGGCGCAAACGCGTGAGCAGACCTTGCTGTGCGCGGCGTTGAAAGCGAAGCAGGATCCTGCGGTGCTTCTGCACTAAGTGTTGGCTTTAATCCATTACCTCGCCCGGCGTTGCCGGGGCGAGGTAATGGCAACCATGGCAACTTTATAGCTGTTGCCAATCGTCTTCATAAAAATAATCAATTTCATAATCTCCCTGGCGAACGCTACGCTCGAAAAGTCGACCATCAGGTCCCCTCTGCATTGCCCTCTCAAGCCCAACGCCACGAGGTGATGTCATGAGCAAGCTCAAAGGCTCCAAGACGGAGCAGAACCTGAAAGACGCGTTCGCCGGCGAATCACAAGCCAACCGCCGCTATCTGTACTTCGCATCCAAAGCCGATGTGGAAGGCTACAACGACGTATCGGCGGTATTTCGTTCCACCGCCGAAGGCGAAACCGGCCATGCGCACGGCCATCTGGAATACCTGGAACAATGCGGCGATCCCGCCACCGGCAGACCCTTCGGCCCCACCAAGCTGAACCTGGAAAGCGCCATCGCCGGCGAAACCCACGAATACACCGACATGTATCCGGGCATGGCCAAGACCGCGCGCGACGAAGGTTTCGAGGAAGTCGCCGACTGGTTCGAAACGCTGGCCAAGGCGGAGCGTTCGCATGCGAATCGGTTCCAGAAAGCGTTGAACGAACTCAGTTGAGTTCCGCCAATCGGGAATCGTAAATCGTCAATCGGGAATCGCAAAGGGCCATGCCTCCCCAGTGCGCGCGGGCCTGCTCTTACGATTTACGATTGGCGATTACCGCCGAGCGCTGTGCAGCTGCGAATCGGAGACAATCCATGACAGAACCCACTGGCACCGTTCGCGAAGGCAGCCTCGAGGCGCCCACCCGCCATCCGCTGGACTGGTTGAAGCCCGAGTTCTGGGATCAACAGGCGCTCGATCAGGAAATGGAGCGTGTCTTCAACATCTGCCATGGCTGCCGCCGCTGCGTCAGCCTTTGCCACGCGTTTCCCACGCTGTTCGATCTGATCGACAACTCCGCCTCGATGGAAATCGATGGCGTGGCGAAAAGCGATTACGCCAAGGTGGTGGAGCAATGCTACCTGTGCGATCTGTGCTACCTCACCAAATGTCCCTACGTGCCGCCGCATCCGTGGAACGTGGATTTTCCGCACGTGATGCTGCGCGCCAAGGCCGTAGCGTTTCGCGAACATGGCGCACCGCTTTCCGCACGCGTGCTTTCCAACACGCGCGCCGTCGGCAAGCTCGCGTCCATTCCGGTGGTGGTGCAAACCATCAATGCGGCGAACAGGAATGCCACCGCACGCAAGCTGCTGGAAAAGACCATGGGCGTGGATGCCAAGGCGCGCGTACCGACCTATCACACGCCCACCGCACGCAAGCGTCTGCGCAAGCTGGATGGCCAAGGCGAAGCCAAACCGGCGGGGCGCACGCGCGGCAAGGTCGCCATCTTCGCCACCTGCTATTGCGACCATTCCGAACCGGGCGTGGTGGAAGACCTTGCCGCCGTGCTCGCGCACAACGCCATTCCCATACGCCTGGTGGAACGGGAAAGCTGCTGCGGCATGCCGAAGTTCGAGCTGGGCGATCTCGATACCGTGCGCAAGTACAAGGAACGCAATATGCCTGTACTCGCAAACATGGCACGCGAAGGCTGGGATTTCAGCGCAGCCATTCCATCGTGCGTGCTGATGTTCAAGCAGGAATTGCCGCTGATGTTTCCGGATGACGAAGAGGTCGCACTGGTGCGCGATCGCTTCTTCGATCCGTTCGAATACCTGTCCGAACGCCACAAGGCCGGATTATTCGCCACCGATTTCAAGCAGTCGCTGGGCAAGATCGCCTGGCAAGTGCCGTGCCACCAGCGTGTGCAGAAGATCGGCCCGAAAACCGCCGACATTCTGCAGCTCGTGCCGGGCACGGAAGTCGCCGTGATCGAACGCTGTTCCGGCCACGACGGCACCTATGGCGTGAAGCACAAGACCTATGCCTTATCGCGCAAACTCGCCAAGCCGGTAGAAAATCGCGTGGCGCAAGCCGATGCCACGCATTTCACCAGCGATTGCCCGATGGCCGGCAGCCACATCGCACACGGCCTGGATGACAAGCCCTCAGCGGAACATCCGCTGACCCTGCTGCGCAAGGCCTACGGAATCTGATCATGCATCCATTGCAGCGCCACGACCTGCTTTCGCTCGAAGCCTATGCCGCGCAACGCGCCGACTTTCGCGCGCGCGTGATGGCGCATAAGAAGCATCGCAGCGTGCAAGTGGGCGCGCATCTCACGCTGGCGTTTGAGGACCGCCTCACCATCCAGTATCAGATCCAGGAGATGCTGCGCATCGAGCGCATCTTCGAGGCGGACGGCATCGAGGAGGAACTGGATGCCTACAACCCGCTTATCCCCGATGGAAGGAATTTGAAGGCGACGCTGTTTATCGAATATCCCGATGCGGAACAACGCAAGCGCGAATTGGCGCGGCTAGGCGGTCTCGAGCACGGCATTACGCTTACCGTTGGCAAACACAAACCCGTGACGGCGGTTGCAGACGAAGACATGGACCGCAGCACGGAGGAGAAAACCGCCGCGGTGCATTTTCTGCGCTTCGAGTTGAGCGATTCGATGGCCGAGGATTGGCGAGGTGGCGCTGCGGTGAAGCTCGCTTCGACGCATCCGTTGATGCGCGAAGAAGTCAGCTTGCCGGAAACCGTGCGCCAGGCGCTCGCCGAAGACTTCGATTGACGCAGGTTGGGGTGCAAACCCCAACATCGGCATGCCATGCACCGCGACGTTGGGGTTTGCACCCCAACCTACGATCAATGATGCAGTCATCCATCAATAGTGCAGCACGGTATGCAATGGCACGTCCTGCGGCCAAAGCGCCCGCCCTTGCAACGCCAGCAACTCGATCACCACGGAGGCCCCCACCAGCTCCGCACCGAGCTGCGCCAGCACGTTGCGCGCCGCGCCGAGCGTACCGCCGGTGGCCAGCACGTCATCCACCAGCAGCACTCGCTCGCCCTGGCGCACGGTACCGACGCGCGCTTCCAGGCGATCGGTGCCGTATTCGAGCTGGTAATCGGCATGCATGACCGGCGGCGGCAGCTTGCCGGGCTTGCGCAGCGGGATAAAACCCGCCTTCAGTTTCTGCGCCATCGCGGCGGCGAAGATGAAACCGCGCGATTCGACACCGCACACTGCCTGCACGTCGCTATGCAACCAAGGTTCGACCAGCGCGTCGATGCAGCGTGCGAAAGCGGGGCCGTCGGCCAGCAAGGGCGTGATGTCGCGGAACGTAATGCCCGGCTTCGGGAAATCCGGTACGGCGCGGATCAGGCGTGCAAACTCGGTCATGCAGGGCTCCGGTGACAAGGCGTTCGATAGCATACCTGCAACGCGGTTTTTCTTTGGTGTGGGATCTGCACAGCTCGCTGATAAAGCTTGAGCGTGCCTCATCGTCATTCCGGCGCAGGCCGGACGTAGCGCGAAGCGCGGAGAACGTCCGAAAGACGGCCCCGAAGGGTGAGCGAAGCGAATCATCTATCGCCAGCACGGAGCATGGATTCCGGCCTTCGCCCACTGCTGTCCGGGGGAAGCATCTGAACGTCTTGCAGGAAGGGCTAAACGTTCGTCATCCCATCGAAAGCTGGGATCCAGCGACTACAGAGCGCCAAAGGCACTGGTTCCCGGCTTTCGCTGGGATGACGAATCGGTAGCGTTGAGTTTTTCTTGGCGATTCATGGTTTCCCCGGACAGCACTGAGCCTTCGCCGGAATGACGATGAGGCGAGGTTTGCTGTTGTGTGAAAAAGGCTCACTCAACAGCGAGCGATCACTCATCAAACCGGCTGCGGCACCATGCTGTCCGGATCGTCGTCCAATTCCCGGATCGCTTCGCGCGCCTCCGCCAGCGCATGATCGATCTCGCGCACGATGGACTCGGCCAGCTCCACGCTCGACTCCGGCACCAGCACCGCCACGTAGTCCAGCGCCGGCAGCTGCCCGACGCCACCGGTGAGGTACTCGCCGGAAATGAAGGCGGGTACGTCCGCGCTTTCCAGCGCATCCTTCACCAGATGGGCGTCGATCAGATTCTGGGCGCGATAGACGATACGCATGGCTGCACGCTACTGCTGCATGCGCGGCTGGGCAAGCCAGAATGCGCCGATGCCCGCCACGCCCTGGGCGCCATGGCCGCGCGCCACGTCGACTTGCGCGGGCGTCATGCCGCCGAGCGCGTAGACGGGCAAGGCGGCGGACGCGGCCAGCGCGTGAAACTGCGACCAGCCCAATGCGGCGGCCTGCGGGTGACTCGACGTAGGCGCCACCGGCGACAACGTGGCGAAATCGGCCAGCTGGACGGCTTTCGCCAGCTGCGCGGCATCGTGGCCGCTCGCGCCAATCAGCTGTGACCAGGGCAATGGGCGCTCGGCCAGCTCATCCAGTTGCGCGGATTGCAAATGCACGCCGACGCTTGGCCCAAGCCGGCGCGCGCCTTCGATATCGCCATTGAGCAGCAGATGGGCGCCATGCTGCGCCGCGCTCGCCTGCAAGCGGGCCGCCAGGGCGCGAACCTGTTCGCGCGACCATGCCGGCAAACGCAGCTGGACCAGCCGCGCACCGTGCTCGAGCGCGGCCGTCACTTTTGCGTGCCATGCATCGGCCTGGTCCGGCATTACATCCGCCGGCGTGATCGCGTAAACGGGTGGCAAACGCAGCGCCTGCAGGATCGGACGATCGGCGGGCGCCAGCGTTGCGAGCTCGACCTCCCCTGGCATCCGCCACTGCAAGGCCTGTCCTTCCAGCGATTGCGGCACACCCTGCCACCGCGTGAACAACCACGCGTCAAGCAGCAGGCCGCGCTCGCCGTAGCGCCAGGGGATGCGGATCAGTGGCGTGCCGTCCTGCGGCCGGATCTCGATAGCGAGTTCTTCATGCAGTTCGCGCACCAGGGCGAGCTCGGGGGATTCGCCGGGCTCCAGCTTGCCGCCCGGGAACTCCCACATGCCGGCCAGATGCTTGCCGGGCGGACGCTGCGCCAGCAGCACTCTGCCCTGCGCATCGCGCAGCACGCCGGCCATCACATGCAGCATGGCGCCGGCGATGTTGTTCACGCGTTGCGGATGTACTCGACCATGTCGAAGTCGTAGCTGTGCTGCGCATCCTTCTTGTGGTGCGTGCGCTTGACCTCGGTCCAGTCGCTGAAATGGATGCCGGGGAAGAAGGCATCCGCGCCGTCCACCGCCGCGCTCACCCAGGTGAGATAAAGGCGTTGCGCCACCGGCAGCGCGTCGTGGAACACGCGGCTGCCGCCGATCACCATCAGGCCGGTGCCGTCGGCGCGGGCTTGCGCCTCTTCGATCGAGCGCACCGTGATCTGGCCGGGGAACGGCGCTTCATGACGGTGCGACAGCACCATGTTTACGCGGTCCGGCAGGGCCCGGCCGATCGAGATGGCGGTGTTGTAGCCCATCAGCACGTGCTTGCCCACGGTCAACTCCTTGAACCATTTCAGATCGTCCGGCAGATGCCAGGGGAGCTGGCCCTTGCGACCGATTGCGAAGTTCTCGTCGAGGGCGGCGATCAGCGAAATGGCCATGGAAGCTCCGGCGGAAAGCGGTGGATGTCATAAAGGCCGGGACTGGGCCGGCCGACCGCTCATTATAGCGTTTCAAGCGGCGAGCGAGCGGCGTAGGTTGGGGTGCAAACCCCAACACCGCTATCCCTTCGTTGGGGTTTACACCCCAACCTACACGGCCACCGGCGCCTTGATCGCGGGGTGCGGGTGGTAGTCCTCGATCGCCACGTCCTCGAAGCGGAAGTCGAACACCGAGTTCACCTCTGGATTGAGCTTCAACCGCGGCAACGGACGCGGCTCGCGCGTCAACTGCAGGCGCGCCTGCTCCAGGTGGTTGCTGTACAGATGCGCATCGCCCAGGGTGTGCACGAAATCGCCGACACCGAGCCCGCACACCTGCGCAATCATGTGCGTCAGCAAGGCATAGCTGGCGATGTTGAACGGTACGCCGAGAAAGATATCGCCGGAGCGCTGATAGAGCTGGCAGCTCAATCGTCCGTTGGCGACGTAGAACTGGAACAGCGCGTGGCACGGCATCAGCGCCATCTTCGGCAGCTCGCCGACGTTCCATGCGCTGACGATCAGGCGGCGCGAATCGGGATTGCGCCTGATCTCCTCGATCACCCAGCGGATCTGGTCCACCGCGTGTCCGTCGGCGGTCGGCCAGGCGCGCCACTGTTTGCCGTACACCGGGCCGAGATCGCCGTGCTCATCGGCCCATTCGTCCCAGATGCTGACGCCATGTTCCTTCAAATAGGCGATGTTGGTGTCGCCCTTGAGAAACCAGATCAGCTCATGCACGATCGATTTCAAATGCAGCTTCTTGGTGGTGACCAGCGGAAAGCCTTGATTGAGATCGAAGCGCATCTGCCAGCCGAACACGCTGCGCGTGCCGGTACCGGTGCGATCGGTTTTTTCCGTGCCGTGTTCCAGCACGTGGCGAAGCAGGTCGAGATAAGCGTGCATAAGCGGAATGTTACGCCGTCTTGACCGGTTCTGCCGGCGCCAGCGGCAAGGTCGGCGCGGTGCGCGAAAGCCACAGCAGCCAGATGCCGATCACGATCAACGGCAGCGATTGGATCTGCCCCATCGTCAGCCAGCCCCATGCGAGATAGCCCAACTGCGCATCCGGCACGCGCACGAATTCCACCGCAAAGCGGAAGCAGCCGTACATCAAGGCGAACAGGCCCGAGACCAGGTAACGCGGCCGCGGCTTCAACGACACCAGCCACAACACCGTGAACATCACCACGCCTTCCAGCGCCAGCTCATACAGCGGTGAAGGATGCCGCGGCAAGCCGCCGAACTGTTGCATCAGCTGCGCCAGGTGCGGATCGTTCGCCGCCAGCGCGGCATCTTCGTCGCGCGCATTGGGAAAGATCATCGCCCACGGCACGTCGCCCGGCTTGCCCCACAACTCGCCATTGATGAAATTGCCCAACCGCCCGAGCCCCAGTCCCAGTGGCACCAGCGGCGCGATGAAATCCACCGTGTCGAAGAAATGCAGCTTATGCCGACGCGACCACCAGAATCCCGCCACCAGCACGCCCAGCAGCCCGCCGTGGAAACTCATGCCACCATCCCACACGCGTATCAGCGCCAGCGGGTCGGTCCATAGCCATTTGGGGCCGCCGGCGTAATAAAACAGCATGTACCAGATGCGCCCGCCGAGGATGAGACCCATCATCAGGTAGAACATCAGATCGCCCAGCGCATCGCGGCTCACCGGCAGGCGCCCGCGCTTGCGACGGTATTCCCCCAGCAGCCAGCCGCCGAGGAATCCCAGCAGGTACATCAGGCCATACCAGTGGACCTGAAGCGGCCCGAGCCGCAGGGCGACGGGGTTGAAGTGCACGATGAAAGGCTGCGTCATGGGGCTGGTCTGACCGGAGCGAAGCGGGGAGTTTAGCTGTCCGGCGCTGACCCGTCAGGGGCACTGCCCCGGCCGCAGGCCCTTGGCTACACTCGGGCGGCGAGGCCTGATCCGGGGAAAGGAACGATCAGCCGCGCGCGACATCCATCATGCACTGGGGGAAATGGAAATGAGGAAGGGACGACTGCGCGCCTTCATGGCCGCGTTCTGCTTGGCAATGCCCGCCGCCGCGATCGCCGGCAACCTGATACCCGCAACGGCGTTTGCGCATCACGAAGGTTATTCGCTGCCAAGGCTTTCGCCGGACGGCAAGTACCTGGCGATCGCCGTGGCCGTCGGCGAAGATCATGCCGTGGTGGTGTATCAACTCGATGACATGAGCCACGCCAAAAGCCTGCTGCGGCTGCCGAAGTACCAGGTTGCCGGGGACATTCACTGGGTCGGCGCGGATCGCCTGGTGGTGGAGCTGGCCAAGTTCTTCGGTTCGCTCGACCGTCCGGAGTGGCTGGGAGAAATCATCGCCACCGACGCGGACGGCAAGAACATCCTGCCGATGTTCAACCGCGAATGGAACCTGGCCGGACGGGGCGGCCAGACGCGCGCGCACGACGAAGGCTACGCCACGGTGGCCGACGTCCCCCCCAAGGCCAACAATCATTTCTACATGCAGACCTACATGTGGGATGACGAAAAAAATACCTGGCTGTATGACGTAAACGCCACCACCGGCGTTCGCCATGAGATCGGCGAAATCAACCTTGAACACATGAGCTTTACGGTGGATCCCGACGGCAACGTCCGCTTCGCCTATGGATTCAACAACGACAACCAGTACGTGGTCTACCGCAGGCAAGGCAGCCAATGGGCGCAACTGGCAGCGGGTGCAGACGACATCAACATCGCTCCCATCGAGTTCTCGCTGGACAAGCAACACTTGTATGCCCTGCAGCACCAGCAAGGCGGACCGGGTGCACTGGTCGATATGGGCGGCGATGGCACGCAGACGAAACTGCTGGCCAAGGATGAATTCGGCAGCATCGGCTACGTCCAGTGGTCGCCGCAGAACCAGCCGCTTGCCGTCGCGGCCGCCACCGGCGTCCCGAACCCGATCGTACTTGACCCCACTCAGCCGCTGGCGCAGCTTTACCAAGGCTTGAGCAAGAAATTCCCGAATGAGTTCGTCGAATTCGCAAGCTTCAGCGAAGACGGCGACAAGCTGATTTTCAAAGTCAGCAGCGACCGCGATCCGGGCGCGTATTATTTCTTCGACATCAAGCACATGAAGATCATGCGGCTGTTCGCGGTCAATTCGGCCATTGATCCGGCCAGCATGGGCCAGCGCATTCCCATGCATTTCAACGCCAGCGATGGCGTGCCGCTGGAAGCGATACTCACCGTGCCGGCGGGTGCATCGCTGAACAATCTGCCGATGGTGCTGCTACCGCACGGCGGCCCGTTCGAGGTCAGCGACGACTGGTTCTTCGACGAAGACGCGCAATTCCTGGCCAGCCGCGGTTATCTGGTGCTGCAAGTGAACTTCCGCGGCTCCGGCGGCCGCGGACCGGCGTTCGTACGCTCCGGTTACGGCAAATGGGGCACGCGCATTCAGCAGGACCTGATCGACGCCTTGACATGGGCCGAAGCGCAAAAGTATGCCGACCCCAAGCGGGTATGCGTGTATGGCGGCAGCTTCGGCGGCTACTCGGCCATGATGACGACGATCCGCGCGCCCGGCATGTTCAAGTGCGCCATCGGCTACGCCGGCGTATACGACCTGGCCATGATGTATGACAAAGGCAGCATCAAGGACGGGAGCTTCGGCAAGCACTACCTGGAGCAGGCCATCGGCAAAGACCCGGCCGAACTTTCCGCCAATTCGCCCGACAAGCTCGCCGACAAGATCGACGTGCCGGTGTTTCTGATCCATGGCGAAGACGACGAACGCGTACCGTTCGCGCAAGCCAAAGCCATGCGCGCCGCATTGGATGCCGCACACAAACCCTACGAGTGGATGGCCAAATCCGGCGAAGGGCACGGTTTCTACAAGGAAGAAAACGTCGTGGATCTGTACAACCACATGCAGGCGTTCCTGGAGAAAAACATCGGTCCGGGCACGCGCTCGCAACCCTCGCCGTAAGCTCCTGTAGGTTGGGGCGCAAACCCCAACGTCGCCATGCACATCGCTGCGTTGAGTTTCGCCCCGGATCAAGTCCGGGGCTCTACCCAACCTACTGGAGTGTTCAGTACATCACTACAGATGCATCCGCTGGCAACACGCGATCGCCCGCAAGCTCGCGCGCCTTCTGCCGGTATCGCTCCCACGAGGCAACCTGCCCCAGCGCACGATAGGCGCATGCCTGCGCCCATGCCGCGCGCCAATCCAGTTGCCCCCAGTTGGAAAGCTCGCCGCTGACGGCGACGGCCTCTTCTACCTTGCCGGCGCCGAGCAGAGCTTGGGTGTATGTCTGGCCGACCTCGACGATCAGTTCCGGTACGCCCAGTTCGTTGGCCTTGCTCATCGCGAGCTTCAGGTGATCCAGCGCCTGCTCGTGCTGGCCTTCGCTCCAGGCTTCCAGCGCTTGCGCGCGCAACAGCGGGATCGCGATCCATTCCTCCCAGCTGTGCGAACTCGCCGCCCATGCCTGCATATCGGCCACGGCATGTTTGAGCTCCTGCGGTTTGCCGACGCGTTGCAACACCAAGACATTGATGAGCCGCGCGTCCGCTTCGTCGCGCGGATCGTTGTCTTTCTCCAGCAGGTGCCCGCTCATGGCTTTGTTGATCCATGCTTGGGCGCCCTGCACGTCGTTGCGTTCCAGCGCGAGCTTGGCCAGCAGGATGTAGACCGTTACCTGCAGGCCCGGCTCGCCCTTGGTGTCGAGCGCGATGTCCGCAAGCAGATGCTCCAGCACGCCGCTTGCCTCCGTCGTGCGGCCGTTGTCGGCCAGCGCATGTGCGCGCTCATAGGCCAGGATGTGTCGCGACAGCGGATCGGGAATATCCAGGTGCGTCTGCTCGAATGGCCAGTAGCGTTCGGTGGTGGCCAGCTCGTCGCGATGTTGCAGCAGCATGCGCTGCGAAATGATCAGGTCCCGCAGCGGATCGGCAAGCAACTGACGCATGCCCAGGCGCCGGTATTGCTCGTATGCGTGCTGGACCACCGGTATGGCGCGTGCAAACTGGCCGTGCCGCATGGCCAGCGCTGCGATCGATTCGTCCACGCCGAGGGCGCCGGCCGTGTCGCCGGCCAGCGTGTAGTTGACGCGGGCCAGGCCGAAATCCGATTGCGCCTGGTCGGGTTTGCCGTCGACCGCTTCCAGCTCGCCGCGCTGGGCATAAGCGTATGCCAGGTAGCCGGCGTTCTTTTGTTTTTGCAGCAGTTGTATCGCTTCGCTCAATGCCGCTTCGCCGCCGGCATAGTCATGCTCGCGAAAATACACGTAGTACTGCTCCGCGAGCGTCCGGCCACGCAGAACCGGCTGGGTGGAGGCCGGCAGGCGCTGCAGCAGATCGGCCAAACCCTGCTTGCATGGCTGGTATTCGCCTTGCACGCAATGGAACTGGGCTTTGACGAAATCGAACTCGGGCGTTTCGCGCAGCACGGGCGGCGCTTTCTCGATCAGCTCGCGCTCCACGTCGAAGGCGTTGGCGAAGCTCGCCGCGTCGATGCGCGCCAGATATTCCTGCTTGACGTCGCCGGTTGGCACTCGGCCAAACTCGGCCGCCATGCCCATCCGCGCCAGTAGCAATTGGTTGGCCGCGCGCGTCGCGTTGAGCACGTTGTCGGAGGATGCTTCGGCCTGCCAGGTGCTGCCCGTACGCGTGCTGGCATCCAGGCGCACATGCCAGACATTGTCGGCGAGCGCGACATGCGGATGGATCACCAGCGCGAATGACGCAAGCCGTGCACTGTCCAGCGTATCGGTCTTGCCGAGCAGGCCGAGCACGGTCTGGGTGCTTTCGACCGGCACCTTCGCTTCGCGCAGATCGCTTGAGAGCAGATCCATCAACGCCAGGCGCAGCCATTTCCAGTCTTCCGGCGCATTCACTTCCGCTGGCAGCACGATCGCGCTGCCCTGGTCGGGCCGCACCGGCTTGCGATGATCGACCGACCACCGCCAGTAACCGGCAGCGGCCAGCAGCACGAGCAACAACGCCAGCCATGGCCAACGTCGCAACCATGGCGATCGCTTCGATGCCACACCCGGCTCATGATGCGCACGTTCGGCATCCGTTGACGCCTGGTCGACGACCTCAGCGGACTCATGCACCACGCTCGTCTCGGGCATCCAGCGATAGCCTACGCGCGGCATGGTCTTGATGTACTGCTCGTCGCCCAAGGCACGGCGCAATCGCGCAATGGTCTGCGCCAGCAGGTTGTCGCTGACGTCGACGCGCCCCCACACCGCGGAGACCAGTTCGTCCTTGCCGACGGCCCGCTCGCGATGCTCGACCAGATACACCAGGCAAAGGAAAGCATTGGCCGCCATGGTGAGCGGCTCGCCGTTTCGCGTCAGCTCACGCGCAAGCGGATCGAGGCGAAATTCGCCAAAGTGATAGACAGGCTTTCCCATGCGTCGATTTTACCATTCAAAAAACAGGCCTCATGGGAGGGCTGCAAAGCATGCACATCAGCCGCCACCCGGCGGCGCAAGCTCGTTTTTCATCGATGCCAACGCCACCGCACGCGACGGCGACCGCCCCATTGCCGTTTTCAGTTCCTTGTAGACGTTCAACACCAGCTCGCCATAGCCGCGCGCCAGCGTGGCGTCATGGCTGTGGTAGTAGCCGATACGCAGCACCGGATCGCTGGTTTCGCCCATCGCCTTGCGCAGCAGGCGCGTGCCGATGTCGATGTTGCGCGCCGGATTGAGCAGCGCGATCGGATCGGGCTCGATGTCGCGATGCACGGGGTAGTACACCTGCATGATGCCGACATCCTGCACCGGCACCGCCAGCAGATGTGCCAGTTCGATGGCATGCTCCGTTTCGGCGCGCGTACCGCTGTGCAGATGGCCGTTGATGCGCACGATCCACGGGCTAGGCGCCACCGAGCCATCCGGTTGCGTGCCGCGCGTTTCCACCAGCGCGACGGCATAGATCAGCACCGGATCGACGCGATAGCGCGCACCGGTCCTCGCCCACAGGCTGCCGGGCGAGGTGATATCGAGATTGAAGCCGTCCGCATGATCGATACGCGGCTGCGCCACCACCACGATGGTGCCGTCGTCGGCCAGCCCCAGCGAAGGCGTGGTTTGCTGCAACGGTTGGCGCGCCGCAATCGCCGCCGGCTTGGGCGCGCTTACCGCCGAACCGGTCACTTCGACGAACGATACCTGCGCAGGCGCGATCGCCGGCGTGGCGACATGCGTTGTCCGCAACGGCGCGGGCGCCGGCGCACTCGCATGCCACGCATGCAGGCCGATCATCGCCACGGCAGTGCCCGCGGCCAGACCCAGGCCGCCAAGCAGCGGCGCCCGATAGACCTGGGCATGCCGCTTCATGACAGGCAACAGTTTGGAGCTGTCGAACGCGAACTTGGCCTGTCCTGACGGCAGCTTCTGAAGCGCATCGATGCCACTTGCGCCAATCGTGGCCTGCTGGCGCTCGGTGGGACGTCGGCGCCCGGCCCATCCACCCGGCGCGGCGATCAGCACCTTCTTGCTGGCGGCATCCAGGCGCCGCGCCCGGAACGCGGCCGGCGCACACAGATAGACCCGTTGCGTCACTTCCGGCCGATTCATGCTGTGCACCCGCATGCGACCGACGATCCCGCATCCAGGGAACATGCCAGGTTTGTGCATCGCAGTGAGGACGCTTGCGGGACCAGCACCTGTCTTTTCCTTCTGGGACGATCGGCGGAGCCCGCTAGACAAGCACAAATCGGGCCGGCAGCCAAGCGCAGGACAGGCCAACCGGCGTCAAAACGGAAACACGGAAGGCTCCGCCAGTTGCATGCGATCGCCCGCAAGAGCTTGCGCCTTGCCCCGGGATTTCTCCCATGATGCGGTCTGCCCCAGGGCGCGATAGGTGCACGCTTCCACCCAGGCCGCACGCCAATCCACGCTGCTCCACGCCGACAGCCGGCCGCCGATGGCGACGGCCTGGTCAACGTTGCCCGTACTCAACAACGCCAACGCATAGGCCTGGCCGACGCCGACCACCAGCTCGGGTACGCCCAGCTTGTCCGCCTTGGTCATGGCCAGCTTCAGTTGTTCCAGCGCGTGATCCCGCTGCCCTTCGCCCCACGCTTGCGCAGCGTTGGCGCGCATGACGGCGATGTCGATCCAGTCGTCCTGTTCCGTGCGCTGCGCCGCCCAGGCTTGCAGCGTGGCCACGGCTTGCTTGAGTTCGTCGCGCTTGCCGGCGCGCAGCAGGATATTGATGCGCGCGAGCGACGCATCCGCGTAGTCGCGGCGATCATCGTCCTGCGCCAGCGCGGAACCTGCGAACGCCTTGGTTATCCACGTCACCGCCGCCTGCGTTTCGCCGCGCTCCAGCGCGAACTTCGCGAGCGTGGCGGTGGCCCAGGCGGTGAGCGTCGGATCGTCTTCGGGTTTCGGCTGCGTGATCAGGTGCTCCAGCACGGCGCTGGCCTCGGAGGTGCGGCCGTTATCGGCCAGCGCCGTGGCGCGCAGGATGACGAGGCCGCGGCGCACGTTGTCGTCGCAGAACTCCATGCCTTTCTGCGTGAACGGCCAGTATTCGTCGCTGGTGGTCAGCTCGTCGGCGTACTGCAACAGCATCTTGTGCGAGACGAGCAGGCCTTGCAGGGCCGTGGACAGCAACTGCCGCATACCCATGTGCTGTTCGTGCTCGTAGGCGTGCTGCAACAAGGGCAGCGCCTGGTCGAACTGGCCGCGCCGCATGTCGATTTCCGCCATCGAGGTGTCCACTTTGGCCTGGCCCACGGTATCGCCGGCCAGCGCATAGTTGACGCGGGCAAGGCCAAGATCGGCCATCGCCTCGTCCAGCTTGCCGTCGAAGAATTCAAGATGGGAGCGATCGAGATAGGCCTGCGCCAATGCCTCGTTGTCTTTCTGCGCTTGCAGCAGGCGTATCGCCTCGGTCAAGGCGGCGACGCCCTCGGCATATTGGTGCCTGCGGTAATAGATGTACCAGAGCGTGGTGAGCACCTTGCCGCGCAACAGCGGCTGCTTGTCGGCGGGCAACTGTTTGAGCAGATCCGTGAGTGCACGTTCGCAGCTTTCGGTTTTGCCTTCGTCGCAATGGAAGCCCGCCTCCTGGAAGGCGAACTCGGGCGTTTCGCGCACTTCCGGCGGCGCCTTGTCGAGCAGTTCGTGCACAAGCTCCGGATGGCCGGCGAGCTGCGCCGCTTCCAAGCGCAACAGATATTCCTGCCGCGCGTTGCCGGTGCCCGGCTTGCGCGCATCGCCGCCGAAACCGAGCTGTGCCAGCAACAGATCGCTGGCCGCGCGTGCCGCGTTCAACACGTTGCCGGATGACGATTCGGCCTGCCAGCTACCCCCTTCGCGGCTTTTCGCCTCCAGATGCACGCGCCAGATGTTGTCGACCAGGGTGACCCTGGGCGTAACGACCAGCGCGAACGAGGCGATCGCGGCATGTTTATCCGCACCGTCCTGATTCACCAGGTTGAGCACGTTGCGGCTGTTTTCGGTGGGAACCTTCGCCTCGCGCAGGCGGCCCGAAAGCATGTCCATCAAGCCTAGGCGCAGCCAGTTCCAGTCGCTCGGACCGTTCACCTCCGCCGGCAGCACGATGGTCGTGCCCTGATCGAAATGCATCGCCGCCGCGGCGGCCGGCCGGGCCTGATGGAGCCGCCATCCCAGGTAGACGGCCGCGAACGCCGACAGCAGCAGCAACACGGCCCGCAGCGGAACGCGCAGCCATTGCCGATAGCGCGGCTTGGCCGGCAGCGTATCGATGGCAGGCAACGGCGCATTCATGGCCTGCGTGGCCAACCATTCCTGCTCCGCCACGCGCGTAGCGGGCATCCAGCGATAGCCCACGCGCGGAACAGTTCGTATGCAGCGCTGCTCATTGCCCGCATCGCCCAGCGAACGGCGCAAGCGCACGACGGTTTGCGCGAGCAGGTTGTCGCTGACGTCGTCACGACCCCACACCGCGGAAATCAATTCATCCTTGCCGACCGGACGTTCGCGATGCTCGACCAGATACACCAGGCAATCGAAGGCGCTCGCGGCAAGCGCGACCGGTTCACCGTTTCGACTCAACTCCCTTGCACGCGGACGCAGGCAAAAATCATCGAAATAAAAATCTGAATTCCCCATGCCGGAATGTTATCAGCCGCCCGTGCGCGATCTTTCGTTTCAAACGGTTAGTGCGCGATTTATGCGATATCGCCCGGTCCATCGATAAATATCGCAATGCGATTGACGGATATCGCAATACACGCCGGGCGGCATGACGCATCCTGGATTACGCATCACCTTGGTCCGCCTTCACCACCATGCGATACACCCGCGGCGACATGCCCACGGTGGCCTTGAATTGCCGCGCGAACGCGCTCTGGTCGACGAACCCGCAGGCCACGCCGATCGATGCGATGGTCGCGTCCGCATGCAGCAGGCGCATCGCCGCCTCGATGCGCAGCTTGGTCAGCACCTGCTGCGGCGTGAGCTGGAACACGCGCCGGAAATGCCGCTCCAGCTGCGCAATCGAAAGCCCTGCCAGTTCCGCCAGCGCCTGCACGCGTACGCCTTCGGCGTAGTTTTCCTGCATGTGGGTAAGGACGCGTTTCAAGCGGTCGTAGATCGGATGCTTGCCGTCGGGAATGCCCAGGTCGCGCGAGATGCCGATCAGGCCCTGGATCTTTCCGCGCGAACGCAGCGGCCGCTTGCAGGTCAGGCACCAGCCGGGCACGCGGTTGGCGAAGATGTGCACTTCCAGCTGGTTTTCGATGATTTCACCGGCCAGCACGCGCCGATCCTGCGCTGCGTAGGAACCGCCCATGGCGGTGGGAAAAAGCTCGGTGACCGATTTGCCGATCACTTCGCTGCGTTGCTTCAAGCCCAGCCGCCGCACCAGGGTGAGGTTGGCGTGAGTGTAGCGGCCGTCGGGATCCTTGACGAAGAACACCACGTCCGGCAACGCGTCGAACAGCGGTTCCAGTTCATCGGCGGAAATCTTCATGGGACGAATGGCTGCGGCACAGTGTCGCCTTGTCAGGAAAAACGAGGTCCTTGCCTTGGCGGCACCGCCACCACGGCGTGCGGACGTCGCGGCCCGACTATGCCGAATTCCGCATGCCAGGTCCACAAGCTTTTCTAGACGCTCACCGCCGGCGGAGACGAAGATGCCCCCATGCATACCATCGACTTCATCGACTCGCACACCGGCGGCGAACCCACCCGGGTGGTGCTGACGGGCTTTCCGGACCTGGGCAACGGGTCGCTGGCCGAACGCCGCGAGATATTCCGCACGCGCTACGACCGCTGGCGCCAGGCGATCGCCTGCGAGCCGCGTGGCTCGGACACCATGGTCGGCGCCCTGCTGCTGCCACCGACCGATCCGTCCGCCTGCGCCGGCGTGATCTATTTCAACAATGTGGGTTACCTGGGGATGTGCGGCCACGGCACCATCGGCCTGATCCGCACGCTGCACTACCTGGGCCGCATCACGCCCGGCAAGCATCGGCTGGAAACGCCGGTGGGCATGGTGGGTATCGAACTGCATGCGGACGGCCGCGTGGCGATCGACAACGTGGAAAGCTATCGCCACGCCAAGGATGTGACGCTGGATGTGCCGGGCTATGGCAAGGTCACCGGCGACATCGCCTGGGGCGGCAACTGGTTCTTCATCAGCAACGACAGCCCGCTGCCGCTCACCCTGGCCAACCAGCGCGCGTTGACGGTGTACACGGAAGCGATACGTCTTGCGCTCGAGGCAGCCAATATTCGCGGCGCCGACGGTGGCGAAATCGACCATATCGAAATCAACGCGCCTTCACCGCTAGCCGACGCGGACGCGCGCAATTTCGTGCTGTGCCCAGGGCTGGCCTATGACCGTTCGCCCTGCGGCACCGGCACCAGCGCCAAGGTGGCCTGCCTGGCCGCCGACGGGAAGCTTGGTGCCGGACAAGTGTGGCGCCAGGGCGGCATTCTGGGCAGCGTGTTCGAAGCGCAATACGCGCCGGGCACGCGCGGCGTGTTGCCGCGCATTACCGGCAGCGCGCACATCACCGCGCAAGGTCGATTGCTGATCGATGCCGACCACGATCCGCTGGCATGGGGTATCGGCAACGCGTGAAGAGCTACGACCTGATCATCGTCGGCGCCGGCATCATCGGTACGGCTTGCGCGGACTACGCCAGCCAGGAAGGCCTGCGCGTGGCGATCGTCGAACCGGGCCCGATCGGCGGCGGCGCCACCGCTGCGGCCATGGGGCATCTGGTGGCGATGGATGACGACCCGGCCGAACTTGCGCTGGCGCATTACTCGCTGGATTTGTGGGAAAGCTTTACCGAAGTCGCGCAGATCGAATGCAGCCGCTGCGGCACGCTGTGGGTGGCGAGCAGCGAAGCGGAGTTTGCGCGCATTCCTGAAAAGATATCGCGCCTCGCCGCTGCCGGCGTGCAGGCCGAGCTGATCGAACACGAGCAGTTGTATCAGTTGGAACCGCACCTGGCGCCTGGCTTGTGCGGTGGCATGCGCGTGCAGCGCGAGGCCGTGGTCTATCCGCCCGGCATGGCGCAGCATCTGCTGCAACGTGCGCGTGCGCGCGGTGCGCAATTTTATGCCGATCGCGTCACCGCCCTTACCGGGCATGGCGTGCAGCTGTCCGATCAAACACAGCTGAGCGGCGCCGTGCTCGTCGCCACCGGTTGCGCCTTGCATGAATTGCTGCCGCAATTGCCGCTGCGTGGCCGCAAGGGACACCTGGTGATTACCGACCGCTATCCCGGCATCGTGCATCATCAATTGCTGGAACTGGGCTATGCCGACAGCGCGCATGGTCATGACGACAGCAGCGTCGCGTTCAATGTGCAGCCGCGGCCCACCGGACAAATCCTGATCGGTTCGTCGCGCGAATACGGCAGCGATGCGCCGGAGGTTTCCATGCCGATGGTCCGGCGCATGCTGGAGCGAACGTTCCGCTTCCTGCCCGGCTTGCGCCAACTCGATGCCTTGCGCATCTGGACCGGCTTTCGCCCGGTGAGCGCGGATGGCCTGCCGTATCTGGGCAAAGCGCCGGGTCGATCCAACGTGTGGGTGGCTGCCGGTCACGAAGGCTTGGGGATCACTACTTCGCTGGGCAGCGCGCGGCTGGTGATCGATCAATGGTTGGGACGGACGCCAGCGATTGATGCGCGTCCTTACGATCCTGCGCGGGTGGCCGCATGAGCACCGTGCGCATCAAGATCGATGGCGAAGCGCTCGACGTGCCGGCCGGCATCAGCGTGGCCGCGGCGATCGCGCGAGTGCCGCGCCCGTTCCGCCGCTCGGTAAAAGGCCAGGCGCGCGCGCCATTCTGCGGCATGGGCATCTGCTTCGAATGCCGGGTGCGTATCGACGACATCGCGCAACAACGCGCGTGCATGGCCATCGTATGTGAAGGCATGCAGGTGATCACCGATGGCTGAGCATTACAACATCGTGGTCGTAGGCGCAGGCCCAGCAGGATTGGCTGCTGCCGAAGCAGCCCTTTCAAACGGTGCACGTGTGGCGTGGCTGGATGCGCAAGCGACCGCCGGCGGCCAGGTGTGGCGCAAGGATGTTGCGCACGGTTGGCCGCGTGATGCGCAGAATGTGATCGAACGGGTCACGCAGCATGCGAACGCCACCTGGATGCCGCAGACGCAGGTGATCAGCGCCGAGTCGGGGCAACTGCTGCTGCAGGATCCTTCACGCGCGTGGCGCATCACATACGACGCATTGATACTCGCCACCGGCGCACGCGAACTCTTGCTGCCGTTTCCCGGTTGGACCCTGCCTGGCGTCACCGGCGCAGGCGGTTTGCAGGCCTTGGCCAAGCAAGGTTGGCCGCTGGCCGGGCGCCGCGTGGTGATCGCCGGCAGCGGTCCACTATTGCTGGCCGCAGCAGCGACGGCGAAGCGGCATGGCGCGCGCGTGCTGGGCATCTACGAACAAGCGAGCAAGACCACGGTACAGCGCTTTGCGCGCAAGCTGTGGCGCTGGCCCGGCAAGTCGCTGCAGGCCGTATCGCTGCGCGCGCAACTGGCAGGCATTCCCTATCGTTGCGGCAGCATCGTGGCGCGTGCAACCGGCGACGGCGCGCTGCAGTCGATCGAAGTGGATGGACCGCACGGTGTCGAGCGCATCGCGTGCGATCAGCTCGCTGTGGGTTATGGCCTGGTGCCCAACGTGGAGCTGGCGCATTGGCTCGGTTGCACCATGCAGAACGAAGGTGCACATCCGTACGTGAAGGTGGACGCCACGCAATGCACCGGCGTTCCACACATCTATGCTGCAGGTGAAGTTTGCGGCATTGGTGGACGCGATTGCGCATGGCTGGAGGGCCGCATCGCCGGCCTGGCCGCCACCGGTGCGACCATCGACGCCTCGCTGCTGCGCAAGCAACGCCATGCACGCGCGTTCGCATCGGCGCTGCGCGAACACTTCGCGCTCGATCCCTACATCTACGATCTACCCGGCCCCGACACGCTGATTTGCCGCTGCGAAGACGTTCCATTGCATGCGTTGATCGATCACGACGACGCACGCAGCGCCAAGCTCGCCACGCGTTGCGGCATGGGCGCGTGCCAAGGTCGCGTGTGCGGTACCGCGCTCGCGGAATTGGGCCGCTTTCCGCGCGGCGGATTGCGCCCGCCCCTGTTTCCCGCCCGGCTTGCCACGCTGGGCGAACTCGACTCTCCCTGTAGCCAAGGATCTTTCTCATGAGCAATGTCTCCATGTGGCACGGCGTACTGCCCGCCATCACCACTCCGTTCACCGCCGACGACCAGGTCGATCATGCGTTCCTCGCCAAGCACGCCAAGCAGATGATCGATGCCGGCTGCCGCGGCATCGTGCCGCTGGGTTCGCTGGGTGAAGCGGCCACGCTGAGCTTCGAGGAAAAGCTCGATATCCTGCGCACGCTGGTGAAGGCGCTGGAAGGCCGCGCGCCGGTGATTCCCGGCATCGCCGCGCTTTCCACGCGAGAGGCCGTGAAACTGGCCAAGGAAGCCAAGGCGATCGGCTGCGGCGGCCTGATGGTGTTGCCGCCGTATGTGTATTCCACCGATTGGCGCGAAATGGGCGCGCATGCGCGCGCAGTGATCGCCGCCACCGATCTGCCGTGCATGCTGTACAACAATCCCGTGGCCTACAAGACCGATTTCGCGCCGGCGCAGATCGCCGAACTCGCCGCCGAATTTCCCAACCTGCAGGCGGTGAAGGAATCCTCCGGCGACGTGCGCCGTTTCGCCGGCATTCGCGCGCTGCTCGGCGATCGCCTGCAACTGCTGGTGGGCATGGACGATGCGATCGTCGAAGGTGTGGCGATGGGCGCGGTGGGCTGGATCGCCGGCCTGGTGAACGCGTATCCGAAGGAATCGGTGAAGCTGTTCGAACTGGCGCGCGATGGCGGACCGAAAGCGGCCGAATCGCTGTACAACTGGTTCCTGCCGCTGCTGCGCCTGGATACCGTGCCGACCTTCGTGCAGTTGATCAAGCTGGTGCAGGAAAAGACCGGCATGGGCAGCGAGCGCGTACGCGCGCCACGCCTGCCGGTGGCGGGCGCCGAGCGCGAGCAGGCGCTGAAGGTGATTGAGCACGCGATCGCTACGAAACCGTGAAATTGAGCCCTGGTAGGCTGGGGTGCAAACCCCAGCGCCATGCAGGCAGGCACTGTGATGCTGGGGTTTGCACCCCAGCCTACGATTGCCGTCCCGGCCCAGTTAGCAAAAGAAGGTCATCATGAGTACGTTCGAACAAGTTTTGATTGGCGGTAGCTGGCGTGCATCATTCGATGCGCGCACCGATTTCCGCGCGGAAGATCCCATCCGCGCCGAAGCGATCGGCCCCACCTTTCCCGTCAGCGGCGATGCCGACATCGAAGCGGCCATGCGCGCTGCGCTGGATGCAGCGGACGCATTGAGTGCAGCGCCGCCCGCGCGCATCGCCGACTTCCTCGAACGCTATGCTGCCGCGATCGACGCCGATGCGGATCAGCTGGTGGCCTTGGCGCACGCGGAAACGGCCCTGCCCGCCGAACCGCGCCTGCGCACGGTGGAACTGCCGCGCACCAGCAATCAGTTGCGCCTGGCCGCGAAAGCCGTGCGCGAGTATGCGTGGACCGACCCGGTGATCGACACGCAAGGCGGCTTGCGTGCGCATCGCGCGCCGCTCAACAAGCCGGTGTTGGTGTTCGGCCCGAACAACTTCCCGTTCGCGTTCAACGCCATCGCCGGCAGCGATTTCGCCTCGGCGATCGCGGCGCGCAATCCGGTGATCGCCAAGGCGCATCCCTCGCATCCGGCCACCAGCCAGCGGCTGGCGCAGCTCGCGCACACGGCACTGCTCGAAGCGGGCCTGCCGGCGGCGTCGGTGCAGATGCTGTATCACTTCGACAATGCGCTGGGCCTGGCCTGGGCCGGCGATGCGCGACTGGGTGCGATCGGTTTTACCGGCAGCCGCGTGGGTGGTCTCGCGTTAAAGGCCGCGGCGGACAAAGCCGGCGTACCGATCTATGCGGAGCTGTCCAGCGTCAATCCGGTGTTCCTGCTGCCTGGCGTGCTGGCCGAACGCGGCGAGGCGCTGGCGCAGGAATTCTTCGCCTCCTGCACGATGGGCAGCGGCCAGTTCTGCACCAACCCCGGCATCGTGATCGTGCCTGCCGGCGTGCAAGGCGATGCGTTCGTCGCCGCAGCGACCAGGCTGTTTGCCGAGGCCGAGCCCAAGGTTTTGTTCTCGCATGGCGTGCAGCAGAATCTGGTGCGCGCGGTGGCGGGCTTGCGCGCGGCCGGCGCGCAACGGCTGGCCGGTGGCGACGTGGGCGAAGGCTATCGTTTCCAGCCAACCTTGCTCGGCGTGGACGGCGAAGCGTTCCTTGCACACGCGGAAAGCTTGCAGGCCGAAGCGTTCGGACCGGTCAGCCTGATCGTGCGTGCGGCGGATCTGGCTGCCATGCAACGCATCGCCGCCTCGTTCGAAGGCAATCTCACCGGCACCATCTATCGTCCTGCCGATGGCAGCGACGATGCGGCATGGCAGGCGCTTGCGCCGATCCTGCGCAACAAAGTCGGCCGCCTGATCGCCAACAAGATGCCAACCGGCGTTGCGGTCAGTGCGGCGATGAATCATGGCGGCCCGTATCCCAGCACCAGCCACGGCGGTTTCACCTCGGTAGGCATGCCCGCGGCGATTCGGCGGTTCACGGCGTTGCACAGTTACGACAACGTGCCTGAAGCGCTGTTGCCGGTGGAATTGCGCAACCGTAATCCGGGTGGCGTGCAGCGGTTGGTGGATGGGCGCTGGACAGATGGTGATGTCGCGTAACCCATGTACGTTCCATGATCCGCTCCCTCCCCTGCCATGCGGGGGAGGGAGCCGATTCTCACGAGAACGATTGATACGTCAAATCGGCGTTTTCCTGCTATTCCTGCTTTTTCTACATCCCGCTTTTGCTGCGACCATCCCCACCCAAACCTTCCATCAGCTCTACACCCGCGAATGGCAATGGCGCCAACAGCAGTTCGCCGGCGCTGACGACGAAGACAGCCAGGGCAAAGCCGCCGCTCATCTGCCCAAAGTGGATGCAACCACGCAATCCGTGCGCGAGCATTACTGGGCCGACGTACTCGCCAAGCTCGATGCCATTCCCGAGCATCAACTCAGCCAGCAAGACCAGGTCAACTACGAGGTCTACAAGCAGCAGATCGAAACGCTGCTGACCGATCAAAAATTCAAGGCGTGGCAAATGCCGTTCAATGCCGACTCGGCATTCTGGAGCGATCTCGGTTTCACCGCGCGCGGGCATTTCGCCAATGTGGAGGATTACCAGAACTACCTCGGCAAGCTGCGCGATATTCCGCGCTATTTCGACGAACAGATCAACAATATGCGCCTGGGATTAGCGCGCGGTTTCACGCAACCGAAGCTGATCCTGCAAGGGCGCGATCAATCGATTGCCGCCGTCGTGGATGTACCGGATGAACGGAACCTGTTCTACACGCCGTTCAAGCAGATGCCGGCGATCATTCCTGCCGAGCAGCAAACCGAATTGCGCAAGCAGGCTTTGGCGGCGATCGAGCAGGATGTGGTTCCCGCCTACGCCAAATTGCTCGCGTTCATGCGCAACGCATACATGCCGCATGCGCGCGACACCATCGCGGCGGAAGATTTGCCGGATGGCAAGGCGTTCTATCAGGCGCAGATTCGCCAATACACCACGCTCGACCTGAGCCCCGATGCGATTCACGCGCTGGGGCTGAAGGAAATGGCCGCCATTCACCAGCAGATGCTGGATGTCATCAAGCAGACCGGCTTCAAGGGCAGCTTCGCCGATTTCCTGCATTTCCTGCGTACCGATCCACGCTTCTACGCCAAGACGCCGGAGGAGCTGCTGAAGGATGCAGCGTGGATCGCCAAGGAAGTCGACGGCAAGGTGGGCGATTACATCGGCCGCCTGCCGCGTCGCCGTTTTGCGATCAAGCCGGTGCCGGCGGATCTTGCGCCGATCTATACCGGCGGGCGTGGCGGCCCCGGCATCTATCTGGTCAACACCTACGACCTGCCTTCGCGCCCGCTCTATTCGCTGCCGGCGCTGACCTTGCACGAATCCTCGCCGGGCCATGCGCTGCAGATGCCGCTGGCCGAAGAGATGCAGGGCCTGCCGGATTTTCGGCGCTACACCTACATCTCCGCCTATGGCGAAGGCTGGGCCCTGTATTGCGAATACCTGGGCCAGGAAATGGGCATGTACCGGACGCCGTACGAGCAGTTCGGCTATTTGAGTTACCAGGCGTGGCGCGCGGCGCGGCTGGTGGTGGATACCGGCCTGCATCATCTGCATTGGACGCGCGAACAGGCGCGCGATTATCTGCGCCAGAACACCGCGCTGGCCGAGCATGAAATCGATACCGAAGTGGACCGCTACATCGCGTGGCCGGGACAGGCCTTGTCGTATTACCTTGGCGAGATCGAGATACGCGGGGATCGTGCGCGGGCGGAGAAAGCGCTTGGGGAGAAATTCGATATCCGCGCATTTCACGATGCGGTGCTTTCCACCGGCTCGGTGCCGCTGCCGGTGCTGCGGGAACGGATCGATCGCTTTATTGCCGATGGCGGAAAGTCGCCGTATGCGCAACCGTAGGTTGGGGTGCAAACCCCAACATCGTCATGCATCAAGTTGGGCTTTGCGCCCAACCCACGCAACAAGGGGAGAAAAGCAACCCATGAGCTTGATCACCGACATGACCCGACGCAAGTCCGTCGCCGCCATGCAACAGGAAACCGGCGAACGCAGCGGACTGCGACGCGTGCTTGGGTTATGGCAGCTCACCGCCATCGGCTTGGGGGGCATCATCGGCGTGGGCATCTTCGTGCTCACCGGCACGGTCGCCGCCACACAGGCCGGGCCTGCGGTGGTGCTGTCGTTCCTGCTCGCAGGCATCGCCAGCGGCGCCGCGGCGCTGTGCTATGCGGAATTCTCCGGACTCATTCCCGTCTCCGGCAGCGCGTACACCTATGGCTATGCCGTGCTGGGCGAATTCGCCGGATGGATCATCGGCTGGGATCTGCTGCTGGAATACGCATTGATCGCCGCGGTGGTCGCGGTGGGATGGTCAGGCTACGTGCAGGCGCTGCTCAATGCTGCCGGCATCGCGCTGCCAGCGTGGGCACAAGGCGCCTACGGCAGCGCGCCGGGACGCCTGTTCGACCTGCCCGCCGTGATCGTTTCGGTGGCGATCACCATCCTGCTCGCCACGCGCATGCAGTGGGGCGCGCGTTTCAACACGGCGATCGTGGCGATCAAGATCGCCGCTGCCGCAGGCATCGTGATCGCCGGGGTCGCCTATGTGAAGCCGGAACGCTGGCACCCTTTCATGCCATTTGGCATGCACGGCGTGGTGACTGGCGCGGCCGTGGTGTTCTTCGCAGTGTTCGGGTACGACATGCTCACCACCGCGGCGGAAGAATCACGTAATCCGCAACGCGATCTGCCACGTGCCGTGCTGCTGTCGCTGGCCATTGCGATGGCGCTGTATTTCGCGATCTGCCTGGTGCTGACCGGCATCGTGCCGTACACCACGCTGGATACGCCGGCGCCGGTGGCAAGCGCGTTCACCGCCATCGGCATGCCGCAGGTGATGGTGGCCATTTCGCTGGCGTCGATCTGCGGCATCACCAGCGTGATCTTCGCCAACCTGCTGGCCGGCGCGCGCATCTGGTTCGCGCTGTCGCGCGATGGCCTGCTGCCCGGCTGGTTCGCCAAGGTGCACCCGCGCTGGCACACGCCACATCGCACTACCGTGCTGCTGGGCATTGTCACGGCGACGGCATCGGGCCTGTTTCCGCTGGGTGAACTGGCCAAGCTGGTGAACATCGGCGTGCTGTGCGCGTTCATCGTGATCTGCACCGCGGTAGCCGTATTGCGTTGGCGCCATCCCGACATGCCACGTCCGTTCCGCACGCCGCTGGTGCCGCTGGTGCCGCTGATCGGCGTAGGCTTCTCCTGCTGGCTGATCTGGGGCTTGCCCAGCATCACGTACTGGCGTTTCGGGTTATGGCTGCTGATCGGGCTGCTGGTGTACGTCACCTACGGGCGTCACCACAGCCGCCTGGCGGCAGACGGCAACGCCATCGCGCCTGTGCACGAATCCGCATCCTAGATGCCGGATTTCGCCAAGACGCTTGCGCGAGTCTGGCCCACGATGCGAACAGGCCCGTGCACGACGCCACCTCCGCCGGCCAGACACGCCGGCGTCCTCCCCAAGGCGTGCACGGGCCATTTTTTCGTGCGCGGCGCGGCCAGGTCCCCGCTGCATAGGGGCTGACCGCGTGGACCGTCGACGTTTCTTGCAAGGGCTGGCCGCCACCGGCGCGGCCATGAGTTTGACTGGCGTAAGCCGCAGCCAGTCCGCATCGGACGCTTCCGCCGCGTTCGTGCAAGCCAGCCACCCACCGGTGCGCGTGCCGCTCAGTGGGCTGTCGCTGCAAGGGCATGCATCCGTCACGGCGTTTTCAGCGGGGGAGCGGCGCTGGCAGGTGTTCGAAGACTTGCGCGACCCACATGGCGCCTTGACCTTGAGCGATGGCGAGCGTGCCTGCGTACTGAGCAAACGCACCGAACCGGTGTACGCCGAGGAAGGCGCGCCCTACTTCGGCATGAAGCTGGCGGATATCGCCTTGGCCGAAGCGGATCTGCTCGCCGATCATCTGCTGCGCCATGGCGAACCGGATGAAGACGAAGTGCGCCGCGCTGCACCGCCTGTCGCTTCGCAGCTCAATCCGGAGAATTACTACGGCCGTCTGCCATGGACCACGTTCGTGGGCACGCGCCAGTGCGCGGATACGATGCCGGTCTATACTTCCGGCAGCACGCGCACTTATCACACCGATCAGGTCTTTGCCGACTTGCACGATCCCAAGCGCGTGGCGCGCCGTAGCGAAGGCCTGCTGGGCGGTTGGTTGCCTGCCGTGCACAAAGTCGTTCCGATCGAGAACAACAGTTGGTACGACGTACTGGTGTTTGCTGATGTCGATGCCACCGACCGCTTCGCAGTGCAGACCTGGCATCGCACCGCACGCATCGAACATGGCCGCATGGTGCAAGTGCGCTACGGCCACAGCTATCCCGCTTATCCGCCGCGCCGCGTGCCGCCGGATGCGTCCGCGTTCTACGCCGCGCTGTTGCGTTTTCACGATTACTGGCAGGGCGAACTCGCCGATACATGCAGCGCCAGCGTGCCCGCAGCGGGCTGGACCGACATGATGCGGCACGCCTTCGCGCGTGAGCTGATCGTGCGTCCTGACGGCACCTATCCGAAATACGGCGCCGTCGATCGCGATTACTACGGCAACGAATACGACGGCTTCCAGGACACGTTCACCAGTTCGCTCTATGCCAACCTGGAATGGGGCCGCTTTACGCAAGCGGCCGCCGTGCTGGACGAATACTTCACCGACTTCGTGCAGCCGGACGGCATGATCAACATGCGCGGCGCCGAAACCGCGCAGTTCGGGCTGACGCTCTCGCTGCTGGCGCGCTATTTCCTTTACACCCGGGATGCTGCGCTGCTGGCCAAACACCGCGCGAAGATCGATGCGACCGCGCAGATCCTGCTGGACCTGCACGACGAAAGCCTGCGCCTGCCCGACAGCCATCCCGGCCATGGCCTGATCCACGGCTGGAACGAATCGGACGCCTGCCTGTTTCCCGACCCCATGCTGTGGTGGAAGCCGTACTACGCCAACAGCGCTATGGCGACGCGCGGCTTGCGCGACCTTGCGCAGGCATGGCCGCACATCGTGAGCAACGGCGACGCACAAGCGCGCATCTGGCAGCAACGCGCGCAAGTGCTTGCGCAGCAAGTGGAGCGCAGCGTGCGCGCCAACGTTCGCCACGACCTGAAACCGCCTTACATCGGGCCGCTGCCGGGCGTGACACTGACCTTCCGCGAATCCCTAGCCAGGGAAAAACCCAGCGAACAGCAATGGCCGCATCGTGCGTATAGCGAACTGCTGCAGGCCGACGTGCTACCGGATGAGCTTGCCCATCTGGTGATCGACTGCATGCGCGGACACGGCGCCACCAGCATCGGCGTCGTCGCCAACGTCGCACCGGTGACACCGGATGGCCGCGACGTGCTCGGCTTCATCTCCTATGGCTACGCGCAGCAATTGCTGCGCCTGAACCGGATCGACGAATACCTGCTGTTCCTGTACGCCCATCGCCATCACGCGCACACGCCGGGCAGTTGGACCGCTGGCGAAGTCTCGGACATCACTGGCGGCATGCCGCTGTTCTGCATGCCGGCGCAGCTCACCATTCCGTTGTTGCTGCGCTGGATGCTGCTGTTCGAGGATAGCGATGGCGACGCGCTTTATTTCGGCCGCGCCATACCGCGTGCGTGGCTGACCGACGGCAAGTCGGTTGGCATTCGCGCCGCGCCCACGCGGTGGGGGCGAGCCGGCTTCGAGATGCGTGTGGGCGGTCATACGCTCGAAGCGGTCGTCACGCTACCCGAACGCGAGGTACCGACCGCAACATGGTTGAGCTTGCGCATTCCCCCAGGCAAGACGTTGCGCGCGGTGGAACAGGACGGCAAGACCATCCATGCGGCGGACCTGCATGGCCAAGCCATAAAATTGCACGGACGTGCCGGACAAGACTTACGCGTCACGGCTTATTTCGAATGAGCCGGTGGTCGCAACGTTACTTCATGCGTTCGACTGGGCGCCGCGACGCGTACATCACGCGCGTCGTTCGTATCGCTGGAGCAGCCGGCGCAACGATGCTTTCAGCTGCTGCATGGCCTGATCGCAAGCGGACAAGCCTTGCGTGCGAATGAATTGTTCCGCCACGGCGCAATCGTGCGCCGTGGCGTGCTCGCCAACGATGAACAGCGCGCCCTTCAACGAATGGATGCGCTCCAGCACGCCCGCTTCATCGCGGCCACGCCACGCGGCGTCGATGCTTTCCAGGTCACGCGTTACCGATTCGATCAGCACGCGCCGGTCTTGCGCCGACAACGCGGATCCGGCAGCGGCATGGGATGACGCCGCCTGCATTTCAGGTACGACGGAAAAATCCTTTGACCTAGCCATTCGCGTATCCCAGAAGTGGACGATGTGGCTCTCCGGGTCGCCTGCCGGAGCAGGACGTCCTGCACACCATTATGCACCTATGCACGCCGGCTTCCGCCCCGCATCGATCGCGTCGCAAGCACCTGAAACGAGGGGGCAAAAGGTCCGGTCGAGTTATGCCGAAGGCATGCTCCGGCACATGCATCCGGCCTTATTGATAAGTGATCGATACCAGAGCCTGGCTGACTAGCGTGCCGGCGGTGGGACGGCCGAGATTCCAGTACGCAGCACCAAGGTCCAAGGACGCCACGTTATTGGAGACCGTCACCGTGCGGGTATTACTGGTGCCGTCGGCGCCAATGGGATCGAGGTTCGAGCCGTTGATGGAAAACAGCGCCAGCGCCACGCCGGAGGCGGTGCCAGTATTTTTGAACTGCGTCGCGTTGACTGGATCGGGCGTACCGGTAAATGCAAACGTCACGCTCGATGCACTCTGGCAATTGGCGGTAAGGGTAAATAGTTTTGGCGCGATGAACGGTTTTCCTGAAAAATCTCCCACAGCCACGTTTTCCAGCGTCACTTGCCGATTGACGTCACCCGCAGCAAGGTCACACGTAGGATCATTCAAGATGAGCCCGTTGATCGTGAGTGTGCCAGTTGTCTGGGCAAACGCTGCCGATCCCGGAAGGCAAACAAGCACCAAACCCAGCCAACCCATAAGCAACCGGGAAATACGCATAACGGTCTTGTCCATGGATGGATTCTCAGTCATAGCTCAGGGTGACCGTTATGCGGGTCGAAACGGTACCCGGCGTTACGGGACCAACACGCCAATAGGCTGCAGCCATGGGAAGCGTTGCCGTGCCATTGGCCACGGAAACGGTACGCGTGCGTGAACTTGCATCGCCGCCGGCCTGGACAGTAACGCTCTGCCCGTTAATGGTCGATGCGAGCTGCACACCGACGCCAGTCGCCGTTCCGGTGTTATTGAAGCGATAACGATCCAATGACCACGCCGTACCCTGGAACAGGAAACGCGCGGTGGTTGCATTGGAACAATTGGCGGAGATTGAAAACGTCTTGTAACCGAAGCTTCCGGATGCAGGGATATCCTTCAATTGGAAGGTATCGAGGGTAACTATGCGGTCGACGTCTCCGGCGCTTAAATTGCATGTCGGCGCGGTAATATTCAGTGTCGTGCCGTTTACGTAAAGTTGACTGCTATAACCGCCATATTGAGGAATTCGTAACGTCGCCACCTGTTTTCTCGCGACTGAAAAACGGCCCGACGATACGTTGCCAGTCTTGATAAATCTGGCTTGCGATACCAAGCCCCAAGCTGCACAAGCGCAATAAATCACATCCTTGGATGCTGACTGCACCGCTGGCGCCCAGTTCGACCGGTTCGGGTCACGCACGGCGATCACCACACCCACCCCCGCCACCCCTGTGGGATATACCGTATAGGTGACGCCGGACTCCGTATACGACCCTGCTCCAGACGCCGCAACGCCCGTGATGGTTTCGGTCTGATAAGGTGCTGGATTAGTGCAGTTGAACATATGGCTCGTATTGGTAAGCCCCACCCATCCGGTGAGCGGTGAACCATTGGCGATGCCTGCTGCATTGATCGAGATGGAACTCGGCACGCCAATGTTCACGACCGAAACCCCCACAGAACAGGTGCCCATCGCTCTGCTCGATAAAGCCGCAAGCACCAATAGCATGACGATTTTTGTGAGTACGTTATTCATGGACTAAACCTCCATGCGAATTGCTTTTATCCGCGAAAGAATCGGATGCTTTTTTTGCCTGCTCAATCGAGCTTTGACCCTGCTTCATGGAGGTGGCCTCCAGCATTGACGGAGGTTTCGCGTCTCCGTTTCTGCACGATGCAGTGATCGCGTCCGGTGCGTTTTGACGCTTGCTCGTCAATGGAGGCAAGCTGTAATCAATGTGGCACTGATCTTCCGCTGCGCTCCCCCATTTCACGATCAATGTTCCTCGATCACTCACGCCACGAACGAACAGACGACTGGCCTGGCCGACCACGCCAACGCTCTTGCCTTCGGCATCGAACACATCGGCCCCGAACGGCAGCGGCTCACCGTCCGGACGCTCCGCCTTGATCAATACAACACGGCCGCTTTCCGTTTCGTACTTGATCGGCACCACGGCGCCTCGGCGCGGCGCGACATTCTGCGATGCGGTTTTCAGCTCGACATCTGTCGGAATGTCCTTGGGATCCAGCTCCACCGTATTGAGCCGGTATGGCTGCAGATACGGCACCACCGCATAGCCGCGACGGTCGAGCTTGATGTTGGAGTTGCTGTTGACGCCAGCGCCTGCGGCGTCGGGGGCGTGGACGATACCAATGGTGTCGGTGAGCGTTTGGGCCAGTGTTACCCCGCCCGGGTGTACGACGATGCCGCCGGAGATGCCGGCCGATGCGGAGCGATAGCCACTGCCCTGGGAGTAGGAGCCCGTCATGACGGCCAGGGGCGCGCTGTACTGCACGTTGGCGTTGCCGCTGGCTCCGCTTGACTGGTAGTACGTCGCCGAGACCCCGTACGTGCCCTGGCCCTGTTCGCCAAAAGTGCCATTGACGCCGGCCAGGGCGCTGCTGTTGCGGTTGCTGTCGTGGACCAACGTGGTGTTGAAGGTCGGCGCGCGTGCCGCGCGGCCCAGCGGAATGGAGGCGGTGAAATTGACCTGCGTATCGGTGAAATGCGTACCCAGGTCGCGTTGGCGCTGCGCGCTCAAGGTGTAGTTGAGCAATCGCCACTGATTGCTGTAGCCCAACGTGAAGTTCACCGTGCTGGCACGGCGGTTCCAATAGTTTTGCGCCGAGCCTTGCAGGTAGAGCAGGCCGTTGCCATCGCCCAAGGTCTGATTGAGCGAGACGTCCATGCGGCTGCGCAAGCGTTCAAAGTTGTCCGCGTCACCGCCGTTCAATGCCGATTGGCGAAGCAGCACGGCGTCGCGCACGCTGAGGTAGCCGCTGGTGGAATAGCGATAGGCGCCCAACGCGAAATTGGTGCCGCTGTCGAAATTCTTGTTGTAGCGCACCTGCACGCTCTGGCCGCTGCGAGTGGAACTGTTAGGCACCACCGTACGTGCGTGGGTGACGTCCACCGAGAACGCGCCGACGGGGGTGTTCACCGCACTGCCGATCTGCGCGGCAGCATAGCCCTGGGCCACGGTAACGCCGCCGTAACCGGTCAGGCGGTTGTTCAACCCCCGCTGCAAGGTGGCCTGGGCGATATAGGGCTTATGAGAAAGACCGATCTCGTCCACCTGTCCGATCGCCACGGCGTAGCGGTTATAGCCCTCGCGCAACAGCATGGGCGTGGCGGCATAGGGCACCAGAAAGGTCTTGATGCGCCCATCAGCCTCGGTGATTTCCACTTCCAGATCGCCGCCGTAACCGGTGGGGTTCAGATCGTCGATGACGAACGGACCAGGCGCCACGCTGACCTGATCCAGCACGATGCCGCGCTGGCGAATGACCACCTTGGCATTGGTCTCGGCCACGCCACGCACCACCGGCGCATAGCCGGTCTGGGACGGCGGCAACATGCTGTCGTCCGTGGCCAGCACGGCACCACGCAACCGAACGCTCTCGAACAGATCGCCGGACGTATAGACCTGGCCGACCAACAACTGCGACTGCAATGCGGGCAGGTCACGCTGCACGTAGGTGTTGTTGTTCTGGTAGCCCGCGCCGTTGTGACCGCCGGTAAGCAGCGAGCCGGTGTGGCGGAAGTGCCATGGGCCAATGTTGAGCCCGGCATTCAGGCCCAGGTAGCTGCTGGTGGAGCTACGCCCACCGTAGGTGTTGCTGTAGGTGTTGAAGTTGTAGCCAAGCATGGCCGCCGGCACGCCGTTGTCCCAGCTTTCCGGACTGACGTAGCCACGCGCACTGCGACGCATGTAGAGCTGCGGCACGGTGAGGGTGAAACTTTGCTCACCCATATCGAAGCTTGCCGTGGCCCCAGGGATATATCGGCCAATGTCGCCGCAGAAGCGGCCTTCGGGCAGCGGCAACGGATTGTTCGCCGTTGTCTCGCCTTCCTGCGCGGCCCGAACGGCCTTGGCCTGAATGCCAAGGATGTCGATGCCCAAGCGGATCAACATGTCGCGGTCGTAGCAGGGTTGCGCGCTGGCCTGGCCCTCGACGGCAGCGAAGGTCACCTCCATGCGATTGCTCATCAGGCCGCCGTTGATGATGACGTCAGCCCGATAGGTCCCTGGTAGCACGACGTTGCCGTGTTCGAAACGCGAGATATCAACCTGGCCGCTATGGGCACCTCGCGGAAAGAAGCCCGACTCGAACTGCACGATTTCCGGCGACGTAGCCGGTTCGGCGGCAGGCGACGCCGGATCGGCCACCGCCGTACCCGATGCGCACAGCAGCACACCGCGTACCAGCAGTGCGAGACGCTTGCGCGGGATGCCAATGGACTCCTCAGCGATACCGACGTTGATGGGCGTGCGCAGTGACATCATGAACTTCCATGAACGAACAGGTTGGCGGACAAAACCACTCTCTCCACGCCTGCATGGCGTCATGGATGAGCAGGGTGATATGGCGGGCAGGTTCTTGCGGGAAAGAACATGAGCGCCCGATGAAACGCGACCATTTATCGATGCAGTCGCCGGTTTGCGCACTACAGTGAAACGGCCATCTTGCCGGGAATGCGCGCGCCAAAATCGCTGATGGTGGTGAACTCGACCTGTGCACCGGCCGCCGGAGCAGCCTTCAGATCCGGCAATGGGAAGCGCGTGGTACCGCCCGGCGCCGCCATGCTGTCATTGGCGTTTTCGCTGGTTCCGCGCGAATAGCTGCGCGCACCGTCGTGCAGTTCCACCTTTTCAAACGACACGTAATAAGGTGAAGGATTATTGACTTCCAGCGCATAGCCGGTACCACCGGACACCAGCTTCCAGCTCAGTTTGGACGGTGCATCGTTGACGTCATAAGGCAAGCCGGACGGCCGATAGAACACCTTGATGCGGGTGCGGAAAGCGAATTGCAGCAAGTTGCGCTCATTGCCTTCGCCATCTTTGGCGTCGGCTTTCGGCGGCACTTCCAGCATGTTGAACCAGAACAGGCTTTCCTTATCGCTCGCCAGCGGCTGGCCAACAAAAGCCATGCGCACGGCCTGCTGCTTGCCCGGGTCCATGCGAAAAATCGGCGGCGTCAAGATAAACGGCACGTCGATCTTGTCGGGTGTCGCGCTGTCATCGCCGTTGTCCATCCACACCTGGACCAGCGCCGGTCGTTGACCTTTGTTGTCGAGCCGGACCGTCACTTCCCTGCCCTTGGCCGGATACACCACGCGCGTGCTGTTGATGATGACACCAGCCTGTGCCGGCACAAGGCTCATCGCCGTCATGAGCACGGCGAGCACAGCGGCAAAGCGAGTTGCCATGGTCATGCCTCCATCTCTTCACTTTGATGAAAGGCCCACCTCGGATACGAGGTGGGCGCAATGCAGCCAGGCCTAGGCGCCTGCTGCGGCGGTTGGATCAGTTGTAGACAATCTGGTAGCCGACGCGGCTGTTGGCCGCACCCGCCGTGGCAGCGCCCGTGGCGTAGTACTGCGCGGCCAGCGGAATGACCGCCGTGTTGTTGGCAATCACCACGCCCGCGGAGTTCTGCGTGCGCAGATCGATGACCGATCCGTTCTGGTTCAGCACCTGGACCTGCACGTTCGAGGCAGCGCCGGTGCCGGTGTCGATGTTCAGGCGGCCGCTGGTCGGATCGATCGCCGCGCTGGTGGGATCGAAGCGCACGAACGCCGTCTGCCCATCGGTGCAGCCGGTATCGCCTGCGCCACCCACGGTAATGGTGAAGCCCTTCGCCGTGGCGACGTCACCGGCGGCAGCCAGCACGGAGGCCGGAACGTTGTCCAGCGTTACGGTCTTGTTGGCGAGATTCTGGCCGGGCTGCTGGCCTTCGACCAGGCAAGTGGTGTCGGTGATATTGCCGTTGAAAGTAATGACGCCGTCATTGGCGGCGGCAGCCTGGAAGGAAACCGCGCCGAGTGCCAGCGCCACGGCGGCGGAAACGATGGAAAGCTTCATGATGTATTCCCTTAAGGAAGAATGGTGGCGAGAGGCGCACCGTCATGCACCGTGCATGACAACTCGCATCTCGCCGCGGCATTCTGGCCATTCATTACATGCGGCCATATAGGAATCATTTGAAATTCTTGACATCGACCGCTGGCGCACGATCAACGGGGAGCCGCAACGTAGCGCGCAGAGCATCCGAAGGATGATCACGAAGGGGCGAGCGAAGTGAATCATCCGGCGACGTTTCAAATCTTCAACGTCACTGGGCCCCGGCTTTCGCCGGGGCGACGATGCCTAATTCCGCGCCATGGTCCTCAATGCCGCGTCACCGCGATCCACTTGGCGATTTCGTCATGCAGCTCCCGCAAGGCCTCCACCGCAGCCGCATCATTGGCCGCCTTGGCCAGCTCTTCCACGCGTCCGGCTGATTGGGCCATGCCGTCGGCGTTGATCATCAAGGCGGCGCCCTTGATGCGGTGGGCGAAGTGGATGGCGTTGTCGCGATCCTCCTTCGCCAGCGCATCCTTGAGCGCCTGCGCGTCTTCTTCGATGGAGGCCTTGTAGAGCTCGAACATGTCGATGGCGGGGTTATCTTCCATCGCGGGCGCGGCGGCGGGTTCGGCGGCCGGCAGCCGGTCCAGCCACACGCCGAGCATGCTGCGCAGTTCATCCAAGCGCAGCGGCTTCTTGAGCACGCTGTCCATGCCGCTGTCCATGCAGCGCTTCAGATGCGCCGCATCGGTGGCCGCGGAAATGGCGATGACCGGTACGCGCGGTAGATTCAGGCTGGCTTCGCGCTGGCGGATGCGACGCGTGGTTTCGTAGCCGTCCATCTCTGGCATGTGGCAGTCCATCAGCACCAGCGAAATCGGCTGCTGTCCGATCGTCTCGATGGCCGCGCGGCCGTCCGCGACCAGGATGGTATCGATGCCGAGCGCGCGCAATTGCTCGGCCATAACGAAGCGATTCTGAGGATGGTCTTCCACCACCAGCACATGACCGCCCGATTCCAGTGACACTGCGCTTTCGCTCACGGAAGGCACCTCCGACTCCATCGAAGCGGCAATCAGGCGCGCCGGAATGCTGAAGCTCACCGTGGTGCCGACGTCCTTTGTGCTTTCAAGGCTGATCTGCCCTCCCATCAGCTCGACCAGTTCCTTGCAGATCGTCAATCCCAGGCCGGTGCCGCCGTACTGGCGCGTGGTGGCGCTGTCGGCCTGCACGTACGCCTGGAACAACCTTGCTTGCTGATCCTTCGGAATGCCGATACCCGTATCGCGTACCCGCGCATGGATGCGGCCCGGATGGCCCTGCGCGCCTTCCACGCGGATATCCAGCATGATGCTGCCGCGCTGGGTGAATTTCACGGCATTGCCCAGCAGATTGAGCAGGATCTGCCGCAACCGCGTCGGATCGACCACTGCGTGCGCATGCGACGGGTTGTCTATGGAAAGGTGGATCGGCAACGCTTTGTCGCGCGCCTTCACCATCACCACGTCCACCACTTTCTGCGCCAATCGCTCGATGTCGGTCGGCATGGTTTCCAGTTCCAGGCGGTGCGCATCGAGCTTGGACAGGTCGAGCACGTCGTCCAGCAAGCCCAGCAGGGCTTCCGACGCGGTGGATGCGGTAAGCGCGAGCTTTCGCTGGTTCGGCTCGAGCGGCGACTGTTGCAGCATCTCGATCGAGGCGAGGATCGCGTTCATCGGCGTGCGGATCTCATGGCTCATCACCGCCAGAAAGCGCGATTTGGCCAGCTCGCTACGCTCTGCCTGCCGCTTCGCCACGCGGGCGCGGTAGGCGAACCAGATCAGCATCATGCCGGCGATGCATGCCGCCACCAGTTCTGGCAGGTACTGGACGATGATGGAGCGCAGCGTCGGCGCGCCATAGCCCGCCTCCTGCAATGCGCGCTCGTACATCATGTCCGTCTCCTGGGCCGACAGGCTTTTCAGCGTCTTGGCGAGGATGGAATGCAGCAGCGGTTCGTCCTTGCGCACGACCATCTGCAGGCTCACCGGCAGGTCGTCGATCACCCCGGCGATGCCGAGCTGACCGTTGTATTTCTGGCGGATCAGGGGCTGTTGCACGGCGGCGCTGCCAAGCGCCGCATCGGCCTCGCCACTCATGAGCGCTTCCAGCCCTTGCAGCGGACCGGTGACCAGCAGCGGTTTGATCGACGGCAGCCGGCTCATATAGAAGCGCACATTGGCGCTGTCGCCGGAAATCGCCACGCGTTTGCCGTCCAGTTCGCGCGGGTCGAGAATGCTGGGGTTGTCGGCGCGCGTGACAATCACGCTCGGCGAGGAAAAATACGGCTCGGTGAACAGCACGCGCTCGCGAACGTCCGGCTCGAACCGTGTGTAGAAACCTACGGGCAGCATGTCTACGGCGCCATCGCGAATGGCCTTCTTGGCGCCGCTGAAGCCGTCGGCGTGCACGAGCTGGAAGCGCAGCCCGGTCTTCCTTTCGATGGCGGCGAGGTACTGGGCGGTCACGCCGCGATAGACGCCATCATCGTCGATGTAGCTGACAGGCTTGAGCTGCGTACCGACCGCAAAGCGTACTTGCGGGTGATCCTTGATCCACTGCTGCTCCTGCGCGCTGAACACCGGCGGCTGGGCATGCAGGGCTTGCGCCCATCCCACCATCGCCAGCAGGATCGGAATCATGCGCAAAAACAGGCGGCTCATGATCGTTCCAGCTGATGACGGATCTTGAACAGCTCGCTGTCGTTGCGGATGCCAAGCTTGCGATACGCCGCGGTCTTCTGCGCACTGATGGTGGTGATGCTGCGCGAGAACTTGGTGGCGATCTCCGTGACGGACATGCCATCCAGATAGCAGCGCAGCACCTCACGTTCGCGCGGCGAAAGCTTTACATCGTTGATCAGCGCCGACTCACCCGTATGCTCGGACAACTCGGTCGGCTGCGATGCCAGTTCACGCGACATCTCTTTGCTAAGATAAATGCGTCCGGCCGCCACGGCGCGAATGGCCATGATCAGCTCTTTCTGGTCCTGGCCCTTACCGATGAATCCGCGCGCACCGGCCTTCATGGCCAAGGCCACGGTCGCCGCGTTGTAGTGCGCGGACATCACCAGCACCTTTTCGTTGGGAAAACGCACCTTGAGCGCGCGGATCAGGTTCAAGCCGTCGACCTCGGTCGGTCCGAGCGAATAATCGACGATCAGCACGTCCGCGGTTTTCTCGCGCAATGCCGCAAACAGTTCGCGACTGGTGGTAAAGCTGCCGATGACATCGAGAAGGTGCTCCTGCTTGAGCAAAAGCTCCAGCCCGCGACGCATCACCTCATGGTCGTCCAGCAGCATTACGCGTAATGAAGGCGTCACTTTATAGGCCGACATGAAACTATCCTTTTGACTAAGATACGGATCACGCGAGCGAGCGGTGCTTCGCACGGACCGTAAGTGAAGAAAGTCCATGTTTGATGCGGTTGGACGAAAGCTCCTTTTTCGTCTTGCGAAAGCAACCGCTCATTGCTGAATCACTTAGTACCGGAAGCGGGACGGAGCATCGCCGTTCGACCTACCGTCCACGCAACCTTCCTTAGTCACATCGGAAACCACAGACGCATTCGATCTGGTCCGAAACCGGCGACTTTCACAGCACCACGGACCATTATCCGATGCCTTCGAAAACCCAAGCCTGACCCATGCCGCCATGGGCGGCGCCCGGACGATTGACAAACCGCGCGTCGCCTCGGGGTGGCTGTCGGCCGCAGTGGGACCCGGCCTGCCAGCCCGCGCTAAATCTTACTCTCACCTGCTGACATCCCGACGTTATGTATATATGCCAGGACGGACGGCAACCCGCCCGCATTTCGGATACTTTCTAAATACCGTCCACGGGTTTAACCGGATACTTCCTTTCACGTCATCCGAAACCGTGGATCCAGGCTTGCCACCGAAAAGCGCCTGACGACGCCGATTGCGCGAAGGCCCCCAAGCGTTGCGGAAAAACGCCCGCCAACGCCCCGCGTACCGCCTTGCCGCAACAAAAAAGGCTCCCAGTCGGACCCGTCCGCCCTGGCGGAGAGTGAAACGGTACGGATGACCGGGCCGCCCTTGCGGGTGCCCATTCACGGTAACGCCGTGCGCCTTCGGTGCTGCCGCCGGCCTCGCCCCCTGCCCCCGCCAACGGACGACGATGATACTGCGACATGCATACCGGCTCCTCATGTTGTGCGCGCTGCTGCCGGCCATCGGCTGGGCGCAGGCGCAGGCATTGTTCACGCCGGAGGAACGGGCCTGGATCGCGGCGCATCCGGTAGTGAAATACGCGGGGTATCCGGACTGGCACCCCTTCGAATACATCGAGAACGGCAAGGTCTCCGGCGTGGCGATCGAGTATCTGGCGGCCATCTCACGCACCAGCGGATTGCGTTTCCAGCCCGTGCTGGAGGCCGATCCAAATCAGAAGCACCAGGCCCAGCATGCGCTGGAGCGCGGCGAGGTCGATCTGCTTCCCTCGGTCGCCTCGGAAAGCTTCAGCAACAGCTCCGCCCACCCGCAAGCATTGCTCAGCGATCCGTACTTCGTGGGCACCGCGGTGATCATCACGCGCGATTCCTCGCCGCCGATCTTCGCCCTGGAAAAGCTGCGCGGCATGCGCATCGCCGTACGCGGCCAGGGCTTCTTGCGGCAACTGCTGAGCGAGCGCTTCCCGGATCTGCAACTGGTGCCGTGCGCCAATGCCGAAGAAGTGCTGGACGCCGTCGCGCGAGGCAAGGCGGACGCAGCCATCGGCCTGGATGCGGCGCTGATGCCGTTGTGGCGGCGCAAGTACCTCAACACCTTGCACGTTTCCGGCACGGTCAATGACGCCTTGCTCAGCATCCGCATGAGCGTTCGCGCCGACATGCCCGAACTGGTGGCCATCATCAACAAGTCGATGGCCTCGCTTACCGCCAAGCAGACCGACGAAATGATGGCCAGGTGGATGGACGACACCGACTATGGCGCGCCCTCGTGGCGGGTGCTTATCCGCTTTCATACGATGGAAGTGCTTGGTTTCGCGGCCCTGCTGGCGGTCATCGTCACCCTGCTTTTGGTGGCGCGCCGCGATCGGCGGCGTGCGATTCGCAGCGAACGCGACAAGGCCGCCTTCCTCGCGATGATGAGCCATGAGATTCGCCTGCCGCTGGGCGCCGTGCTGTCATCCGTGGATCTGCTGCGGGAAACCACGCTCGGCGCGAAGCAGCAGCAGATCGTCGACAACGCCCTCGCCGCCGCGGACGCATTGCATCACCTGCTCGACAATGTGCTGGATCTGTCCAAGCTGGAGGTCAACGGCATCAAGCTCGAGCAGTTGCCGTTCGAACCGGAAAAGCTCGGGCACGACGTTGTCCGGATGATTCAGCACAGGGCGCAAGCCAAGCAGCTGCAACTGGCATTCAAGCCGCATATGCCAACCGGCACGATCGTTGTCGCGGACCCCACGCGACTGCGCCAGATACTGATCAACCTGCTCTCCAATGCAGTCAAATTCACGGAGCGCGGCGGCGTGACGTTTGAAATGAGCGTACAGCAAGGCGAAGGCGCCGATGCTCCGACGCAACTGTTCGTGGAAGTACGCGATACCGGCATCGGCATTCCCACCGAGCGTCAACAAGGCCTGTTTCATGCGTACTCACAAGCCGACGCCACGATTGCCCGCCGCTACGGCGGCACCGGACTGGGCCTTACCATCTGCCGCCAGCTGATCGAACTGATGGGTGGCAGCATTCAATTGCACAGCGAAGTGAATGTGGGCACCACGGTATCGTTCACCGTTCCGGTAACGCTCAAGACAGCCGACAGCGCGCCGGACGCAACCCATGAACCGGCTACGCCTACCGGGGCGCCCGCGCTGCCGCGTCGCAAACCTATGTCCCCGCCAAGGCCGGCTTCGATTCTTCTGGTTGAAGACCACCCCGCCAACCGGTTCCTGATCGAGCAGCAGCTTCAGACCATCGGCTGCAAGGTGACCGCTTGCATGGATGGCGCTTGCGCGCTGCGCGCCGTTCAGCGCGAATCGTTCGACATGATCCTGATGGACTGCGATCTTCCGGATATGGACGGCTATACGCTGACACGCATGATCCGTGAACAAGAAAGCACGACGCATAGCCATACCCCCATCCTCGCGCTCTCGGCATCCACGGACGCCGACCACCACATGCGCTGCATCGACAGCGGCATGGATGGACTTTTGAAGAAACCCCTGCAGCTAGGGCTGCTTCGATCTGAACTGGCCCTGTGGTGCGAGATCGAATTGCCGCCCCAACCATCCGCGCAAGCCGGCAAACAACAACCGCGCGGCTGCGCCTGAGCAAGCGGCTGCCCACGACGGCGGACAGACAACCCCGGCGCGTGTTGCCTAGAATGCCCGCACGTCCGCCAAAGGAGCAGCCGGCCATGGCCACCGCCACGCAAACCATTCGGGTGTCGTTCCTGGACGATCACGCACTGGTACGGCTGGGTCTTGCACGCTTCGTGGAGCAACAGCCCGATCTCGTCACCGCCGGCAGCTACGGCTCCAGCGTCGAAGCGCTGACGGACCTCGCCACCAACCACACCGACGTGCTGGTGCTGGACTACGCACTGGCCCCCGGCGACCTCGGCGGCAGCGAACTCATCCTGGAGCTGAAGAAAAAATACCCGGTACTGAACATCATCGTCCTGACCGCCAGCATCGACACGATGCGCATGTCCGCCTGCCTGGAAGCAGGGGCTGCCGGCGTGGCGCACAAGAAACTCCCTTTGCCGCAGCTGATGGACGCCATCCGCATGATTCATGGCGGGCGGCGGTTTGTCGATCCGTTGCTGTCTCAGGCTTGAGCCAGCGCGGGGGCGTCCAAGTCAGCCGGAACGCGGACCGACGTCCCCCCGATTTTGAGTAGCGCGACGATTTGGAGTCCAATCCCTCAACCGACGGAGATTGGACGTGAAGAAGCGTTTTACCGAAGAGCAGATCATCGGCTTCCTGCGCGAAGCGGAAGCCGG
>Ga0209026_1000168_pt1 | contig 100138 bp, 76 predicted proteins | sample AraplaCL_Col_mCL_FD_184262 | JGI IMG/M metagenome (GOLD analysis project Ga0209026, IMG submission 184262) | Arabidopsis root microbial communities from the University of North Carolina, USA - plate scrape CL_Col_mCL (SPAdes) (version 2) | ecosystem: Host-associated > Plants > Roots >...
GTTACGTTGGGCAGTCCCGGAACATTGGTGAACTTTTCATCGCCTGGTTTGCGCCAGCGCAGGGCCAGATCACGCTGGGCGCCTATCAGTCCATAGTAATTACTGGTTGCATAATCCGGGTAATTTTCAATGGACAGGCGGCGGAATACATTGCCCATTTCATAAGTGATGCGCACGCCGAATGTGAACGATCTGTAAGTAAAGTCGTTAAAGAACCCGCCAAAATAGGGCGGGGTAGTGCGGCCCTTGTACACCAGGTCCTGTGCCGTGATCTGGTTGTTGGGCGCATCTGCATTAATGATCTTACCATTTTTATCATATAGCTGTGAGCGGCCAAGGCTATCCAGTCCGGCCCAGCGGTAAGCATATACATAATCTGTAGGCATACCTTCAATGGGTGTGCCGCCGTACACGGCCTGGCTGCTGGTAGGTTTGGTGAACCGGGCGTCTGTTACCTTGTTGGTGTTGTAGGAAAAGTTAAAGGTAGATGCCCATCCGAAATTCCGGCCGCGGATGATCTCTCCCCGGATGCCCAGATCAAAGCCATGGCCTTTCATGCTGGCGGCATTGTAGGTGATGCTGCTCCAGCCATAAGTGCTGTTTACCGGGAACTGCCACAGGATGTCTGTAGTACGTTTGCGGTAAGCATCCGCGCTTATGTTCAGGCGGTTGTTAAACACGCCAAAGTCTACCCCAAGGTTCCAGGAGCGGGTTAGTTCCCAGCTGATCTGGTTATTGGCGGGGGATTGCACTGCGCCATAAGGTTCACGGGTCACGGGGTCCAGGCCGTTCAGACTCAGAATGGCGGCGTTGCTGGCGCTGGTGGGCACAGAACCGGCAGTACCATAGGTAAGGCGCAGATCCAGCTTATTTACCCAGCTTACTTTTTTCATGAAATTCTCTGAAGTAAGGTCCCATTTTGCGCCTGCGGACCATAATGGTTTGGCCCGCTGGCTGCGGGTTGCGCCGGTGAGTGTGTAATCATCAAACCGCACACTGGCAGAGAGTATATAACGGTTATCAATAAACGAAAGAGCGCCATTGCTGTAGTACGACAAAAACCTGTTGATGCTGCGGCCAATAGTGCCATCGGAATATGACAGGCTGCTGCTCCATCCCATTACGGTCTGGTAATATGTATTCGGGCTCCAGGCGGCCGAAGAATAGGTATCTTCATCAAAACCATAACGGGTTTGCTGGTAGCCGGTAGACTGGTTTTCCCGGATCTCTGTACCTGCCAGCGCATTCAGGCTAACAAAGTTGTTAAAGGACTTATTCACGTTCAGCTGCGCGCGCAGGCCGTAGCTGACATCACTGGTATTATGACTGATCATCATGCCGCCATAGGGCACGCCGTACACCAGCTTTCCATTGGCATCAACAGTGGTACCGGTGTTGATCAATGTCCGGGTGTCATAACTGTTCAATTCAGCCAGGTATATTTCTTCTCCTGTATTGCGCTGTAATGAACCGGCCACGCTTATATTGGCCCAGTCAGTGATCCGGGTATCGATGTCGGCATTTAAACGGAAGCGGTTTTCCTTATCGGTTGTATTGCCATAATTCAGCTCCTGCAATGGGCTGTAAGTCCAGGGTAAATATCCTTTTGCCAGGAAATCTGCAGCCACTTCATCACGGTAGTCGATAGAGCGGGCAATGGGCTGCCCTGTATTATCTGCAAGCATCTCGTAGGGACGCAATCCCAGGCGGCCGTTGCCAATAGCATTCAACGCTGCGGTGTTGCCAATGCTATGCACATAGTTATAATTGATACCGGTATTGATGGTTACGCGGTTATTGAATAACTCGTTACTCAGGTTAGCCGTCACAAATAGATTTTCGCCCTTGTTACTCCTGAACACCGGCAGGTCCTTTGTATAGTTGGTAGAAACATAGTAGGTGCTGTGCTGCCCGCCGCCGGACATAGAGAGGTTATATTGCTGGGACACTGCGCGCTGCAGCAGCAGGTCACGGATCTGTTTGCGGTTATCCAGCCTGCCCAGCGCCGTGAGTGCTGAATCCCGCTGGCCGGCCGTGGCAGTACCACGGTCTGCTTTAAACATCCATTCCAGCGCATCGCTTACCGGCCTGTTCTGGTTGAAGGTCATCCAGCTGTTATCCCATATTGCGGGGTCCGTGAAAAAGCCCAGGTCTTTCATTTCTTTTTCCAGGTCAATATATTCCGCGCTGCTCATGCGGTTCAGGTTTTTCATATTGGCCGGGTTGGCAATACTCAGGTTGGTGTTGAAGCTGAGCTGGGAAGAATTCTTCTTACCCTTTTTAGTGGTGATCACAATAACCCCGTTGGCTGCTTTAGCGCCCCAGATAGAGGTGGCAGCGGCATCTTTTAGTATGGTGATGGATTCAATATCTTCCGGGTTATAGCGGCTCAAAATAGCGCCGCTGCTGGCATTGGCATTAAGCTGGGAAACCAGGTCCTGATCAAGCGCCGGGAAACCATCTATAACAACCAGCGGACTGCCGGCAGTGCTTAAGGTATTCACTCCCCGTATTGTAACCTTGTTATCCCTTGGGTTAAAACGTACGCCAGGGGCGGTGCCTTCCAGGCGCTCCATCAGGCTCACTGATGGTACGCTCTTTATCTGCTTTGCAGTGATCTGCTCAAAGGCGCCGGTAGCCCGCTCTTTTGGCAAGGTCTGGTAACCGGTGGAAACTACATTCACCTCCTTCAGCTGGTTTATATCCGGTTCCAGCTGTGCATTGATCATGTTCTTATCCCCAACTTCCACTTTCAGTGGGGACATGCCCACGTAGCTGAAAATAAGGGCATTGGTTTTTTCCTGTAAGCGCAGCGTATAGCGGCCATCACTGCTGGTGAGCGTACCAAAGCGGATGGCATAACCTTCCGGCATAACGGTTACGCCTATCAGCGGGTGGCCTTCTTTATCGGTTACTATACCCGAGATGGTTTGTATGTAAACGGGCGCCGGGAGGGCGGCATTTTTTTCCTCACTGCTTTCGTCGCTTTTTTTGGAACGGGTGTCTTTAATAATGGTATAATAGTTCTCCTGAACGTAAAGGAAGATAAAGCCATTTTTATACAGCAGGTCCTTCAGCACACTTTCTACCGGCTCTTTCTTTGTAAGTGGTTGCTGGAAATTAACGTACACGTTATCCAGTAAATGCTCTTCGTAGGAGAATTTAGTGCCATATACGGCGCGCACTTCCTCTAAAGCAGCTTTTAATTTCGTTTGCTGTTGAGCAAATAGTCCCCCTTGCACTGTTCCCAGCAGGAAACAGATGGCAATTAAAATTTTCTTGTTCATTCTACCTGTTTCGGCTGATAATTAAATGATTTGAATTTTGGTCGATCTTAAGATTAAATACCTTCCTGATAACAAAAAGGATGTCGTCTGCATTTGCGGCGGGCACAGTGCCTGAAAGCCTTTTCTGCGCCAGCTCCGGTGATGTTAAAGTGATCTCGTACCCATAGGTATCTTCCAGGACATACAGTATTTCCTGTAAAGAATAGCCATCCAGGTCCATTTCATTGTTCGTCCACGCCTTGTTGGAAGGCGGTTTCCTGTCCAGGATCATTAATACCTGTTTAATACTGTCATAAACATAGGCATCTCCCGGTTTAAGCATTTTGACAAAAGCTCCTGTTCCGGTTTTTTCAATTCTGAGATTGCCTTCCAGCAAAGAGATCTCAGTGATGCCGCGGCGGTTCCTGACATTGAACCGGGTACCGGTTACGGTTAAGAACAGGTCACTGACATATACCCGGAAGGAATCGGATTGCTGCAGGCGGTTCTTTATGGCCACATGTTTCACCTCAAAGAATGCCTCTCCTTCCAGCCAGATCTCCCTGGGTTTGTCGGACTTCCAGCTGCGTACATAATGAACGGCTGAATTACCATTGAGCGTAATAACCGATTCATCCGGCAAAACAACCTGGTCCCGTTTGCCAAAAGTGGTAACAAAATTCTTCCTGCCTATAGCCGACCATTCCCGCAGCGCAACGATCAGCAGCAGTATGGCTGCTGCTGCGCTAACCCATCTGAAAGCGATCTTCAATGGGCGGTATACGCGTTGCTGCCGGCTTTCGTAAACGGCTATCTGGCCGGCGATTCTGTTCCATAGCTGTGAGCTTTCGCCGGAAGGCTGATATACCTGTTGTTTGTTGAGCAGCAAGATCCAGACATGGGCTTCTTCCATGGCAGTCCTTTTGTCCGGATACTCGGCCGCAACACGCTCCCAGTAGGCAGCCGACTGCGCATCCCCATGCAGTACATGCTGAATGAATTCCTCGTCCCCAAAAAAAGAGGTGGTGGTATAATGGTGGTATGGCTGGTTCGACGATCCCATGTATAATTATATACACACAGTTTCTAAAAATTATCCCTCATTTCTGATAAAAAATAACAATTTCATAAAAAGGGAACAAAAATGAATAATTTTCAATCCGGGCGGTAAAAAACAATCACTTCTTAGATTTTTTTCAACGACAGCATTGCAGCCAAAATGAGCAGATCGGATTTTGAAATATAAGTACGCAGTACATCAATAGCCTTGTACACCAGCTTATAGGTGCTGCCAACCGACAACTGCATAACAGCGGCAATCTCCGCATAATCCATTTCCTCGAAATACCGCAGGTGAATGACCTCCCGCTGGCGCGGCGTCATATTTTCCAGTGCGCGTGCCAGGTTTTCCCGGATCTTTTCCATCCGTTCGCGGCTGATGATGGCCTGGTCATAAGCCAGCTCCTGGCCCGGCCAGTGGTCCAGCACCGCAAAGTTGTATTTACGCTGATGCACATCCAGCGTTCGTAACAGCACGCGGCGAAACGACTTATACAGGTAATTTTTTATGGAATCAGTTGGCTGTATGCGGTTCCTGTTCTTCCAGAGCTTAACGAATAAGTCCTGCAAGGCATCCTCTATCAGGTGGTCATCTGGTGTGAACTTATGGCCATAGTTAAAGAGCGGCGAGTGGTATTGTTCGAGAATGATCTGAAGGGAGGACTCATCACCTGAACGAAAAGCATCCCATATGTCTTTATCGTTCATCATAGACCCCGGCAGAGATAGTTTGGTTGAGCTACGAAAATAATAAAAATATTATTTAGTTTATAATGAGCCGGGAGGGGATGCGGAGCTAATGTTTGCAAACTTTGTCCTTTGATATAATGGCCATTAAACAAAATAACATACAGGAGTTTGAAATATCTGCTTCGTTCCTGGCGCTTTTTTAAAAAAAACTTTATGGAATGGAAAGAGCCTGCACAGTATGCCAATGCTCTCCATTTCAGTAGCCCATTTGAATGTTTGTGTAAGGAAACGCGATATGACATCGGTTAAGTCTTCCCGATAACCAAAACGGCATTTGACCTTTACGTTTTGAATTTCTTAACTTTGCGTAATGCAAAAGAAGACCGCGCGTTTGATTTCGGAGTTCAATAATGAACTGAAACTAAAAGGATTCAATGTATTCCAGATAGAGGCCGATAGCGATGCAACCCGCATTTACAGCCGGAAGGACTTTTACAAAATTTGCCTGACCACAGGAAAGAGCATAATAAACTATGCAGACAGGAGCTTTGAGCAGGAGGGAACTATCTTGTTCTTTGGCAATCCGCATATCCCTTATTCCTGGGAAACACTTACCACCACTTATATAGGCTATACGGTGCTTTTTTCGGAAGATTTCTTCCTGATGTCTGACCGCTCGGAAAGCCTGCAAAATTCTCCCTTGTTTAAGATCGGCGGTACGCCAATTCTAAAAATAACAGAGGACCAGCGGGAGTTCTTAAATACCATCTTTAAAAAGATGATCGAAGAACAGAAAACGGATTACACCTATAAGGATGAGCTTATCCGCAATTATATTAACCTGATCATTCACGAAGCCCTGAAACTTCAGCCTTCTGAACATTATGACCAGCACAAAAATGCGGCTTCCCGGCTTACTGCTGTATTTCTGGAACTCCTGGAAAGACAGTTCCCCATTGAAACCACCGACCGCCCTTTACAGTTAAGAACGGCACAGGATTATGCAAATAATTTACATGTGCATGTCAATTACCTCAACCGTGCTGTTAAGGAGGTTACCGGCAGGTCCACTACCACCCACATTACCGAGCGCATTATTTCGGAAGCAAGAGCGCTTTTGCAGCATACTGACTGGAACATTGCAGATATTGCTATTGCACTTGGTTTTGAATATCCCACCTATTTTAACAATTATTTTAAGCGTATGACCGGATCAACCCCAACAGCTATCCGGTCTGCTGAAGTTTGAAATCCTTAATGATCGGTTTGATCTTCATTATCACCGCGGGGAAGGCCCGGGGTACCTTTGTGTTGTGATCAATGAAAATATGAAACAACACATCAGTACCGATGAATTAACGGTTAAACCAGCCTGGAATGCTGTATTTGCCTTAGCGCTTGCTGTATCCGGCTTAATCGTTTCGGAGTTTTTGCCGGTTAGTTTGCTAACGCCGGTGGCAAAAGATCTGAGGATAACAGAAGGCGTAGCAGGACAGGCCATTTCAGTGACGGCTATTGTAGCCATGGTATCAAGCCTGCTGATCGCAGTGATCACGCAACGCATGAACCGGCGCCTGGTTTTATTAGCCTTTTGTGTGTTGCAGATCATCTCAAATCTCTTAGTGGCCAATGCACCAAATTTCGCCCTGCTCTTAACCGGACGTGTATTGCTGGGTATTGGCCTCGGTGGTTTCTGGTCAATGGCAGCAGCAACGGCATTGCGCCTGGTGCCAGCAAGCCAGGTATCCAGGGCGCTTTCCATCATTTTTAGTGCAGTATCTGTGGCAACGGTCGTGGCGGCGCCATTGGGCAGCTATTTGGGCACGCATTTAGGTTGGCGTAATGTGTTTCTGATCGCAGCCGCAATAGGAGGCGTAGCTTTTATCTGGCAGCTGGTAACGCTGCCTTCTATGCCAACAAACAAGGCGGGTAAGATCAGCGATCTGTTCCGCGTGCTGAAGCGCCCGAACATCAAAGCAGGCATGCTGGCAACTATGTTCGCGTTTATTGCCTATGCTACCTTTTTTACTTACCTGCGCCCCTTCCTGGAAACAGTAACCCGGGTAAACGAAAATACACTTTCTACCATCCTTTTAGGCTTTGGCATTGCCAACCTGCTTGGTTCAACTTTTTCGCGTTATCTGCTGGAATGGAACCTGCACCGCTCACTGGCGCTGATGCCCTTCATAATGGCCGTTATGGTAACCAGCCTGGTAAGCTTTGGAAATATTATGGCAGTAGCAGCGGTATTAGTGTCCTTGTGGGGAATGGCGCTGGGCGTAATACAGGTGGGCTGGACTGCCTGGCTTACCAGAACCATCCCTGATGAGGCGGAAAGCGGGGGAGGCATTCAAATAGCGGTTATCCAGCTGGCTATCACCGCAGGTGCGGCTTTCGGCGGCGTACTTTACGATCACACAGGTGCAAAGGGTGTATTTACCAGCAGTGGCATTTTTGCTCTTATTGCAACACTGGTAGCCCTGTTTGCTTTCCGGAGATCATCGAAGCGGCTGAACAATGCCGGAAAACCGCATCAGGAAACATGTGCAACAAAATTGGTTGCTTAAAAGAATAATGTCTGCACGGTTTGGATTATAAACAAAACTAAAAGATGAAAAAAATAACAGTATTAGTGTTTGTCTTCTTAATGGGATCAGGGCAGGCTCGCACTCAAACCTCACAAAAAGAAAAAACAAAAGATATGGAACAAACAGACCATTATACCTTTCCGCTGAGTGATAAGGTTACCCGTGAAAAAGTATCGTTCAAAAACCGTTATGGGATTACCCTGGCGGCTGATCTTTACCTGCCGAAGAACCGTGGTGATGAACCTTTGGCAGCACTGGCCATTAGCGGCCCGTTTGGGGCAGTAAGAGAGCAGTCCTCCGGATTGTACGCACAAACGATGGCGGAGCGTGGTTTTGCTACCCTTGCCTTTGACCCTTCTTACACCGGTGAAAGCGGAGGTGAACCCCGCAATGTTACTTCACCGGATATTAATACGGAAGATTTCAGCGCAGCAGTAGATTTCCTGGGTCTGCAACCTGCTGTTGACAGGGCCCGTATCGGCATCATCGGTATTTGTGGTTTTGCGGGCATGGCGTTGAATGCCACTGCTGTGGACAAACGTGTGAAAGCCGTTGCAACCACCAGTATGTATGATATGTCGCGGGTAATGGCAAAAGGCTATTATGATAAGCTTACCATTGAACAACGCACTCAAATGCTGGAACAAATGAGCCAGCAACGCTGGGAAGATGCAAAGAACGGAACACCCGCTCCCGGCCCGCGCATTTTACCTGAGCAACTGAAAGGCGACGAACCTCAGTTTGTTGTGGATTATTTTAATTACTACCGCACTCCGCGGGGCTTTCACAAAAACTCACCCAATTCAAACGGTGCGTGGAATGCTACCAATGCGCTGTCGTTTATGAATATGCCGCTGCTTACCTACATTAAAGAGATCTCGCCCCGCCCTGTTTTGTTGATTGCTGGTGAAAATGCACATTCCAGGTATTTCAGCGAAGATGCTTATAAAGCAGCAGCCGAGCCGAAGGAGTTAATGATCATCCCAAATGCCAGTCACGTTGATCTGTATGACAGGGTGAATATCATCCCGTTTGATAAGTTAACATCATTTTTCAACGAGTATCTGAAAACAGGTAAGGCGATGTAACGGCAAAGAGTGTGCGTTTGTTGAAGACAGGTAAATGAGTACGTATTCAGAAATATACGCGGATCATTTTACAGATCCGCGTATATTGGTTGCATTTAGTTAAAAGACATCAGACTATATTATGATTAAAACATCCTTCAGCGGCGTTCTCCTGCTGTTATTTTTTACTACTCAAATAACCTTCGCACAATCTGCCAACCACCTGCCTGATTGGGCTTTGGGCGGGTTTTTAAGACCGGTGGGAGAGAATCCCGTCATCTTGCCGGATACTACTGCCACGTTCATGGATCCAATGAGCAGGTCAAAAATAAAATGGGAGATCAATGATACCTTTAACCCCGGGGCAGCGGTTAAAGATGGTAAAATAGTGGTCATCTATCGCTCTGAAGATAACAGCGGGATAAAGATAGGCACCCGCACCTCGCGCCTTGGTTATGCAGAAAGTAAGGATGGCATGCATTTTAAACGCAAAAAAGAACCCGTTCTTTTTCCGGCAGATGATGATCAGAAAACATTTGAATGGCCCGGCGGCTGCGAAGATCCGCGGATAGCCGTGACGGAGGATGGTACCTATGTAATGCTGTATACACAATGGAACCGTAAGGTGCCCCGCCTGGCAGCAGCTACCTCAAAAGACCTGGTGCATTGGACAAAGCACGGGCCTCTTTTTCAGGACGCATATAATGGAAAGTTTTTCAACATTGCTACTAAATCAGCATCCATTCTCACACAGGTTAAGGGCGATAAGCAGGTTATTGCCAAAGTGAACGGTCAGTATTTTATGTATTGGGGCGAACGGCATGTGTACGCCGCCACCTCCACCAACCTTGCTGATTGGCGCCCTTTAGTAGATGACAAAGGTGAATTGCTGATCCTGGCCTCTCCACGAAAAGGCTATTTCGATAGCGATATGACCGAATGCGGTCCTCCTGCCTTGCTTACAGATAAAGGCATCATCCTGTTATACAATGGCCGGAACGATGCTGCTAAAGGCGACAAACGTTTGGCCGCGGGAACATACAGTGCCGGTCAGATGTTGTTTGACAAAACCGAACCAACCAAATTGATTGCGCGGCTGGATGTGCCATTTTTCAGGCCCCGCGAAGCTTTCGAAAAACGGGGCCAGTATTCAAGCGGAACGGTATTTATTGAGGGCATGGCCTGGTTTAAACATAAATGGTACCTCTATTACGGCTGCGCAGATTCCAGGGTAGGAGTAGCCGTTTATGACCCGCAGCACCCGGCATATCCGGATCCTGTTGAGGATATTGGCCGGTAGATCATCTTGTCACGATTACCCCGTAACAGCAACCAAAATACTTACCCCCCAACCGGTGTACTAACTTCTTCATAAGCCGTTTTTTATAGTGCAATAGTAGTTGTTCCTCATTATGTGTGTATGTATATACATAATGAGAATAAACTATTGTTATGGGGTAAAATACTATCAAAGTAATGCCTGATTATAGCCGATCTTTACTATAACAACAGGATCACGTACAATAATCAATCGCCGGATCATTCGCCTGTACCAAGACTGTTTTAATTAATTGCCGAAATTATGTTCCACCGTTATGTCAGACTCGTCATCTGTTCTCTTGCATTTTTGTACGCATGCAATAATAGCGATGCACCCGGAAACCAGCCTGGAAAATTACCGGAACTTGTAGACTACAATTTTGATATACGGCCCATTTTATCAGATAAGTGTTTTGCCTGTCATGGCCCTGATGCCAATAAACGGGAAGCCGGCCTGCGGCTTGATATTGCCGACAGCGCTTATAAAGCGCTGCGCGAAACTCCCGGCGCACATGCCTTAGTGCCGGGCGATCCTCTGGCATCTGTAGTATACCAGCGGATCAGCAGTACAGATTCTTCCATGCGTATGCCGCCTCCATCCACCAACATGGCGCTGAGCAGTTATGAAGTAAAGCTGATTGAGAAGTGGATCAAACAGGGTGCAAAATATAAACCCCACTGGGCATTTGTGGCGCCTGTGAAACCTGCATTACCCGAAGTAAATAAGGAGAACTGGGCGCGCAACGAAATAGACTACTTTGTATTGGCCCGCATGGAGCAGCACGGGCTGAAACCCAATCCTGCAGCAGATCATGAAAGACTGCTGAAACGTCTTTGCCTGGATCTTACCGGCCTGCCGCCCTCACCTGAAAGAATGGAACGTTTTGCCAAAGATACCAGCGAGGCAGGTTATGAACGCATGGTAGATGAGCTGCTGGCCGACAGCGCCTATGGCGAGAAAATGGCAGTACACTGGATGGATGTAGCCCGGTATGCGGATTCACACGGCTACCAGGACGACAACTACCGCTCCATGTGGCCCTGGCGCGATTGGGTGATCCATGCATTCAATGAAAACCTTTCTTACCGGGATTTTATAACCTGGCAGCTGGCAGGGGATATGCTTCCCGGCGCCACCCGCGAACAATTGCTGGCCTCCGGCTTTAACCGCAACCATAAGATCACCGAAGAAGGCGGGGTAATAGATGAAGAATACCGCATCGAATATGTGACGGACCGTACCAACACCTTCGGCAAAAGTATGCTGGGCATCACTATTGAATGCGCGCATTGCCACGATCACAAGTATGATCCTTTCTCACAAAAAGAATATTATGAGCTCTTTGCTTTCTTTAATAATGTGAAGGAAGTTGGGCTGCAATCTACGGTAGGGGGGCCTGAAACCTATGCCAAAACGCCCTATATGGAGATCACCAAAGAAGATCTCAAAGGCGTGCTCAATTTCATTAACAAGCAGGACACCAATAAGCTGATCGTATCTGTAATGGGGGAAAAGGATACTACGCGAAAAACGTATATCCTTGGCCGTGGTAACTACGATAACCCTACGCTGGAAGTACAGCCGGAAACACCGCATGCCGTGCTTCCCTTTGATATGAAGCAATACCCGGCTAACCGCCTTGGCCTGGCAGCCTGGTTGTTCGACAAGCGGAACCCGCTCACAGCAAGGGTATTTGTTAACCAGCAATGGCAGGAAGTATTTGGCAGGGGCATTGTGAAAAGCACCGGCGACTTCGGCATGCAGGGCGATCTGCCCAGCAATCCACAGCTGCTCGACTGGCTGGCGGTTGATTTTATGCAGCACGGATGGAATATTAAACGGCTCATGAAACAAATGGTAATGAGCACCACTTACCGGCAATCGGCCATCATTTCCAAAGAGAAGCTGAAAGCAGATCCTGAAAATATTTACCTCTCCCGCGGCCCCAGGTTCCGCCTTACTGCAGAAGGCGTGCGCGACCTTGTGCTGAAGAGCAGCGGTTTGCTGGTACCTGAAATTGGCGGTCCCAGTGTAAAGCCCTATCAGCCCCAGGGCTTATGGGAGATGGCTACCTCCGGCAGGGGCATCCTCGCCACCTACCGGCAGGATCATGGGAAAAGCCTTTACCGCAGGGGATTGTACACCTTCATCAAACGCACAGTGCCGCCACCTTCTATGATGATCTTTGACGCCAGTAACCGCGATCAGTGCGAGGTAAAACGCGCCAGCACCAATACTCCCCTGCAGGCGCTCATTATGCTCAACGATCCCACCGTGCTGGAAGCCAGCCGGGTACTGGCTTCCCGGTTGCTGCAAAAAGACAATAACACAACCCGGAATATAACACAGGCCTTCCGTTTGATCGTTTGCCGCACACCGCAAAAACAGGAAGTAGACCTGCTGCAGAAATATTATGAACAGCAACAGCAATGGTATAAGCAGCAGCCCGGTAATGCGGTGAAGCTGCTGCAGCATGGTGAGTACCCGATGGCCACAAACCTGGACAATGCATCCTGGGCCGCCATGATGCAGGTGATCACTACCATTTATAACCTGGAAGAAACGCTTTCAAAAACATAAGGATTGTAAGTCACGCATAATAAAGGCCGATGAAGAACGAATTTTTAGAATATCACCTGAACATGAACCGCCGCAAGTTCCTGTCACGCCTGAGCCTTGGCGTGGGCAGCCTGGCGCTGGGTTCCCTGCTGGTCCCCGGCCTCCTGGGCAAAAGCAGTGAGGAAGAAGCGTCCTTTGTTCCGGGGATGCCGCATTTTGCACCCAGGGCTAAAAGGATCATCTACCTGTTTCAGAACGGCGCGCCATCCCAATTGGAAAGCTTTGATTATAAGCCAAAGCTGCGCGAAATGATGGGGCAGGAGCTGCCGGCCTCCATCCGGATGGGACAACGCTTAACCGGCATGACCTCAGGGCAGTCGTCTTTTCCGCTGGTAGGCTCGCATTTCGATTTTAAACAGTACGGCGGGTCCCGTGCCTGGATCAGCGACCTGTTTCCAAACACGGCGCGGATAGTGGACGATATCTGCATTGTACGTTCCATGTTCACTGAAGCCATTAATCATGATCCCGCGCTCACCTTTTTCCAGACAGGGGCGCAGCAGGGCAATCGCGCCAGCTTTGGCTCCTGGATGAGCTATGGCCTTGGCAGCGAAAATAAGAACCTGCCTGCCTTTTGTGTGCTGCTGTCAAGGGGTAAAGGGAACGGGCAGGGCGTATACTCCAAGCTATGGTCCAACGGATTTTTAGACAGTATTCACCAGGGCGTTCAGTTCAGCAGCGGTGAAAGCCCGGTATTGTACCTGAATAATCCTGAAGGCATTGATATGACTAACCGCCGCCAGATGCTGGACCAGCTGGCCGCATTGAATGCGCAGTTGTACCAGGAATTTGGCGATCCGGAGATCAATACCAAGATCCAGCAGTATGAAATGGCTTACCGCATGCAAACGGCGGTGCCTGAGCTTACCGACCTCTCCAAAGAATCAGATGATATCATCAAGCTGTATGGGCCCGACTGCCTGGTGCCCGGCACATTTGCAGCGAACTGCCTGTTGGCCAGGAAGCTTTCCGAAAGTGGTGTGCGCTTCATTCAGCTATATCACCAGGGATGGGACCAGCACGGCAACCTGCCCAATGAAATGGCCGGCCAGGCTAAGGATGTGGACCGTGCTTCCGCAGCGCTGATCACGGATCTTAAACAACGCGGCCTGCTCGATGAAACATTGGTAATATGGGGTGGTGAATTTGGAAGAACCAACTATTGCCAGGGTAAGATGACGGCAGATAATTATGGCCGTGATCATCATCCGCGCTGCTTCTCCATCTGGATGGCCGGCGGGGGTGTAAAGCCCGGCATCGTATACGGAGAAACAGACGAGTTTGGGTATAACATCGTGAAAGACCCGGTGCATGTGCATGATTTTCATGCAACCATCTTACACCTGATGGGACTGGATCATGAAAAATTAACTTTTAAACACCAGGGGCGCCGTTACCGCCTCACAGACGTGGCAGGTAAGGTCATCCCCGGGTTGATGGCCTGATTAAATTTGTTGATAACAATACCTATAAATTCAGGAGAGTAGAATGAAAGTGAAGCAGCCGTCCGGATGGCAAAGCGCAGGCAGCAGCCTGTTATTTGCCGGCAATATTTTTATCCTTTTCCTACTGATCTTCGGCAACCGGGTGGTATTACCGCCCTGGTTGCAGGTACTGGGCAGAATGCATCCTTTATTGCTGCATTTCCCTATTGTGCTGATCCTGGTAGCCGGCGTTTTAACGTTTATCCGCCTGCGTGAGCCGGCTGCTGAAGCATGGAAACAGCACCTGGCCAATGTTTTATTACTTGCAGGTGCGCTCAGTGCAGTCGCTACCGTTATTATGGGCCTGTTCTTATCTGCTGAGGAGGGATATAACGGCAGCGGTACCTTACAATGGCACAAATGGAGCGGCGTAAGTGTATGCTGGCTAACTTCTTTATTATACTGGCTGGGGCGGCCGGGTATAAGCCGGCTTGCAATACAGAAAGGCGGGCTGCTTATTACTGCGCTGGTGCTGGTAGTGACCGGGCATTTCGGGGCCGGCATTACGCATGGTGAAAACTTTGTACTGGCGCCTGTAACCCCTGCCGGAAAAGTACCGCAGGTGTCTTTTGACCAGGCCCTGGTATATGAGCACCTGGTAAAGCCGGTGCTGGAGGAGAAATGCATGAACTGCCATAACAGCGCTAAGGCAAAAGGCGGGCTGGCAATGGAGCTGCCGTCGCAGCTGCTGAAAGGAGGGAAGAGCGGGAAGCTGTTTGTGCCCGGTAACCCCGGAACAAGCCTGTTAATAGCGCGGCTGCATTTGCCCATGGATGCGAAGAAGCATATGCCGCCTGCCGGCAAGCCACAGCTCACACCGGAAGAAGCGGACCTGCTTTATTACTGGATCAAAGGCGGCTCTGATTTCAAAACAAAAGTAGCTGCATTGCCGGTACATGACAGCCTCCGGTTACTGGCTGCTGCGATGTTAGAGCCTGCTCCATCAGCAGCTCCTGTTTATCAATTTGCAGCGGCAGATGAAAAGCTGGTGCAAAAGCTGAACAATAATTACCGCGTTATTTATCCGGTAGCGCTGAATGCAGCGCCACTGGTGGTGAACTGCTATAATAAAGACAAGTTTAACAGCAGATCGATCGAAGAGCTGCTGCCACTGAAAAAACAGATCATAGAAATGCACCTGCAGAAAATGCCGGTGCAGGATGCTGATCTGAACATCATAGCACAGTTTCCCGAGCTGCGGGTGCTGAACCTGAGCTTTACTAACATAAACGGGCAAACGCTGGCCGCACTGGCAAAGCTGCCACACCTGGAAAGCCTTTCACTGTCAGGCACCCCTGTTACCCTGCAGCAGCTGCAGGTGCTGAAAACGGCGCCTGCGTTGAAAGAGCTGTACCTGTGGAATACCGCGCTCACCGCTGCCGAGCTGGATCAGCTGCCTGCTGCATTTAAAGCGGTGGCTATTATCAGGGGATTTACAGATGATGGTAAACAACCGTTGAAGCTGAATCAGCCGCTGTTGGTAAATACAGCACCGGTTTTCCGCAATACTACACAGCTGTTGCTGAAGCATCCTATTAAAGGGGTTGAGATCCGCTATACTACCGATGGATCGGTACCGGACAGTGTGCGCTCGCCCCTGTTTAAAGATAGCCTGTTGCTGCAGGCTAACACTACTATCCGTGCCATTGCCTGCAAAAAGGGCTGGTATGCAAGCGACCCGGTGCAGTTCAATTTTTACAGATCTTCGTATACCCCCGACAGTGTGGTATTGCTCACACAGCCCGATGGAACTTATGCCGGCGCAGGTGCCAAAACGCTCTGCGACGGGCAGAAGGGAGGAACAGACCAGGGCAATCAGAAATGGCTGGGGTACGTAAAAGAGCCGATGGTAGCCATGCTGCTCTTTAAACAGCCCGTACCCCTGCAGTCGGTTTCAGTAGGTACCTTACGGAACATTGACGGGTACATTTTCCCTCCCGCTAAGCTGGAAATATGGGGTGGCACAGATGCGCAGCACCTGAAGCTGCTGAAAGGATCATCCCTGCAGCAGGGAAGAAGAATGATCCGGCAGCCGCCCTGGAAGTAGCAGGTACCTTTCCTGTTACCAGGGTTTCCTGTGTGAAGCTGGTCATGGATCCTTTGCAGAAAATACCCGGCTGGCACCCTGGCAAGGGAAGCAGGGGATGGGTGTTTGCAGATGAAGTATTATTTAATTAGGTATGCCTTCGATGGCCACTAAGCAGTAGTTATTCCTGTTTAAACTGCCGGATAAGCTCCCTGATCGATTCTTCAGAAGGGGAGGCAAAATTTTTCATTCCTTCAAGTGCCTCCCGTCCCAGGACGGCAGCTCTTGCCCGCATTCGCTGCTCATAGGCTGTAATGGCGTTTTGCAGGCCTTTACATTCACCATTGGTTAGGCATTCGCTTAAATCCAGTGCATCCAGCATAGCTGTATTAACCCCTTCGCCTGATGGCGGCATCAAATGAGCTGCATCTCCAATGAGTGTAATGTTTTCTTTTGCATCCCATTGAAGGTCTGGCGGGAAATAATTTAATGGCCGTGGAACAAAATGAGTACATGCTTTAAAAAGTGTGAAGAAAATTGGATTCCATCCTTCATAATATTTAACTAAATAAGCATATACATTTTCAGGATCATTAAAATGTATGCCGCTGGTTTTGTCCCAATTTTCCGGATACAGGGATGCGGCATAGAACGTTAGTCCGCCATCTCCTCTTGGTTGCACCGCTATCGTTTTTCCGGGGCTCATTGCAATCAGATTTGCGTTGTCAACCAGCTCATACATTTCAGGGCATTCCCTCTCAGGGTGGTTTATCTCACCCTGGATTATAGTTGCTCCGGAATAACATGCTTTGATATCTGTTACGTAAGGACGAACCTTTGAACGGTAACCGTCTGCTCCAATCACAATATCTGCGGTAGCCATTGTGCCATTTTCAAATTGTAAGGTCCAGGTATCATTAAGCTGCTCCATGCTCACAAATTGGCTATCCCAAACAACAGTACCTGGCAAAAGAGCCTCTATCAACAGATTTCTCAGTGCCCCTCTGTCAATCTCTGGTCTGAAGTGCTCGTTACCAAAGTCGTCTGCTGAGCCGTTGCTGCTTTCATCAATGCAGATACTGGCATCTTTGTCAACCATGCGGTACTTATCAGCTCCCCGCATGTAACTGATTTTAAAAGCATTCATCAGTCCCGCAGCTTCCATTACTTTCAAACCCGAGTCAAAGTGCAGATCAACGATTGCACCCTGAACGCGCGCTGCTTTACTAAAGTCCCGTTCATAAACTATAACATTACAGCCTTTAAGCTGTAAAAGTCTGGCCAGTGTTAATCCGCCCGGGCCGCCCCCTATAATGGCTATTTTTTTGTCCTTTAATAGCGCTGTTCCTTTCGATGTTCCCATTTTTATACGCTTTCTTTTAATTGGATACAAAGGAACAGTGTCTTTTTACCGCAGACAATATCGATACGCAGTAAGTATAGGACTATTCGAAGTTTTTATTCCGGAAAGCTACTGGTGTTGTGCCTGAAACTTTAACAAACAGTCTGGAGAAATAGGAATGATCGTCGTAGCCCAATTCTCCCGCAATTTCCTTTATGGATTTATCTGAATGATAAAGAAGGCGTTTCGCTTCTAAAACAACACGTTGCTGAATGTGATAGGAGACAGAATAACCCGTTGTATTTTTAACACACTCATTTAGGTAGGGAGTAGATATATTAAGGCTGCTGGCATATGCCATTGGACTTTTAATTGTCGTGAAACGATGTTCCAGTAATGATTTGAAGGCTTTGGTAATAACCTCGGCCCGGGAATAATTGTCTGTTGGCACAGACAGTGCTGAATATTGCGATGCAACCAATGCGACCAATGTATTACAGCTTTCTTTGATGATAGCATCGTATAGTTTATCGTGTGTTCTTTCAGAAAGCTTTATACATAAGGTGGCAGCTTCTGCTATAATGGACAATGTCTCTGTTGTTATAGGCAATGCATTTACAGGTGCAAATTCTTCCAATAATTTCAGGAACTCCGGCTGAAGATTTTCTGTAGTGATTATCCAGCTACAAACCGTAGCATTTTCAAAGGCTGTTACACGATGTATCTGAGCAGGGTGTATATAGATAAGAGCTGGTGCTTCAATAGCATGTTCACGAAAGTCAATTTCCATATAGGTTGTTCCTTTCTCCTGCAGGATAAAGGAATATCCACCGTCCCGGTGAGAACGTTCTACTTCTTTAAAATCGGGCGGGCCATTTAACGAAGTCCTGCCAATGAATATCCCTTGGCCATTACCGGTTGGCAAAGTGTAAACAGGGATATGGTTGCTTTTTTTTCTCATCCTTGTAAACCGCAAAGATAACTCCTGCATTTTCGACCATCAAAACCAATTCAGTGAACCCGCGACCTCCCGGCCAATGACCGGCAGCAGGCATATTTTCTAAAAGCACTAAATATTTATTGTTTATCAATAAATATTTATTATTATTGCATCATAATCTCAAGCCATTATGAAAAGGATTTCCATCACATTCCTTCAGGCCGTTATTGTGCTGATCGGCATCGTAGCACTTGCCATTTTGATCCGGTTTCCCTTAACCGAAGGACGGGCTGCAAACTTAGACTTGTTCAGTATTTACGCGGACCCCCTCATCTTGTATGGATACGCAGCATCCATTGCTTTTTTTGTTGCGTTATACAAGGCGTTCAGATTACTTGGATATATCGGGCAGAATAAAGTATTCTCATCCAGCTCTGTTAAGGCTTTAAAGAGCATAAAATATTGTGCGATCGTACTAAGTGTTTTAATTGTAGCAGCAGGAATATTCATAAGGATAGCCCATAATAAAGACGACGACCCTGCGGGTTTTTTGGCCATGTGTATCATGGCTACTTTTGTTTCGGCTGTAGTTGCAACTGCTGCAGCAATATTTGAAAAAATATTGCAGAATGCCCTGGATATGAAATCTGAAAATGACTTAACAATTTAAGCTATGCCAATTATTGTAAACTTAGACGTGATGATGGCAAAGCGAAAAATTTCTCTAAACGAACTTTCTGAAAGAGTTGATTTGACATTATCTAACCTTTCTATCTTAAAAACAGGGAAGGCAAAAGCAATTCGTTTTAGCACACTGGACGCAATTTGTAAAGCATTAGACTGCCAACCGGGCGACATTCTGGAATATGTAAATGAAGGAAAAGGACAATGAGCTGCTTATAAAGGGTTGGGCCAGCAGTTAAACCAGGAGAGCCACGGGGATTATTTCATCCATGTGGCCCTCAATATGCAGTGGGAAACTTAAAATTCAATAGAGTCCCCTGACAAATAAATATTCATCCTCTTCTTTAGCTTTATCCTGTAATAGGGAAGGTTCTTTTGATAAGAGCTGGATGGTCGTGCTGCTGATGATCAGCTGCCTGAGAATGATGAAAAGGAGCAGTATGATCGCAATGATAAAAATGGTGGTCCACATGTTATAGCTATTTAATTGAAAGAATGTATTTTGTCAGCTCTCCCAGATCAGTTTCAGACAGCTGCGGGAAGCCGGGCATCTGGGGATATCCCGGGCGTTTTTTACCGGGAGCCTTGATCCAGCTTTTAAGCCCTGCTTCGTTATCATGGTAAATGCTCACCATTTCAGTCATGGGCGGGCCAACCAGCTTTTCATGAGGTTTGTGGCATGAGCTGCAGTTAGCCTGGAATAAGGCAGCGCCCTTTGCCATCTCTCCGGAGGAGGGCCCGGCTTCAGCGGGTATTTCTTCTTCAACCGGATTTTTCCTGGCCTCAGCAGATAGCTTTTCAAATTCAGCTGTTTTGGCTGCCATAAGCTTTTTGTGAGGCGCTAATGCATTGGCCCGGTAAATATGTCTGCCGCTTCCCATGAACAGTACCGTTATTGTCATAGCAACAATCACCTTCCGGTAATTCCGGTCAATATTTTCGGGTGGGCCGGTAATGGCTTTCCACATCCAGTACATTGCCGGTAGTGCGATAGCTGCGCCGGAAAGGATTACCAGGATGAGGTTCCATTTAACCCCTTTTGATGGGAGGGTTAAAAGCACAACAGGCCCGATCATGAATTGAAACAATGATACGGCGAATGTGAGTGAATACGCTTTTTTCTTAATGTCGTAACGGGTTAGCTTATGAAAATGGTTTTCAAACGGATACCTTTTTCTGCCAACATACCAAAATAGGAACAGGCCGGTAACAGCCATGGATGCGCAGATGAAGTGAAGATAGCGCGGAAATACGTTGGGGAGCGTTAGTGCACTTACAAACCCCTTAATGGTACCCCACTTCTCGGGGAATAACATCAGGTTGATATTTGTCAGGAAGATCAACGGGATGAATAAAAAGACCAGTACGGCTGCTGCAATAATTGAAATATGCAGCGGCTTATTATTTTCAAGCTTATGCCACGTATATTTATGCAGGTATGTTAATAGAAAGGCAATGGTCACCAGGGGAATAATTGAGATCCACATCAGCCCTGTCAGCGCATTTGCAGAATAGAAGTATATGGTATACAGGGCGTTGATGCTGAGTAATGGAGCCACACCCAATACTACCGCCAGGCTCTTATTAACTGTTATGGTCTTCGCTATTTCATAGGCCAGGGTATCGTACTCTTTATCCCTAAGACCTTTGATCTGCGTCCATAAAGTTAGTATGGAGCCTCCCAGCATCAGGTTTACGAATATTATATGCGCCAGGAAAGATAATATCAATAGAACCACCAGCAGCCATTCAGGCAAAGGAAGATCCAGGGGAATGTCTCTCGGAACGGGTGTATTGGCCTGTAGTAAAGTGATCATATTTGACTTAATAAGTTGTATAAGATGTTATTTTTTTCTTAGCTCGTTATCCGTAGCGGACGTTTCATTTTTTTTCAGTAGTGCTTCTGCAGCTTGTACATTATTTTGTGGATTCACTGTTATCCCTTCCGTTTGCGCGCCGCCAAGCGGTTCTCCACTTAGCTGAAGGTGTTTGATGTAAGCGGTTAATGCTTTTAACTCTTTTTTATTTCCGGGAAACGGAGGCATATAGGTTCTGCCATTATGCATATTGGGTATATAGGCTTCCATGGAATTTTCATCCAGGGGTTTTTCCACGCCATAGATCCGCTCAAATACTTCTACAATGGAATTTATGCCGTTTGTGGTGTGGCAGCGGCTGCATGATAGCATAAATACGTCCCTGCCTGCTGCCAGCTTATTTTCTTCTGTTATTTCCACCGTGCTTGCATACGTGGCATATTTTAGAATACCATCCCTTTTGTAAAGCGGATAATCCTCCTCCCGCAGCAGGTTTGAATACATATACCCGGCAATGATGTAAGGTTTTCTGATAAACTCTCTCACACGCTCGAAAATGCCAAGGAAACCAAAGGCTGCCATGCAGGGTACCAGTACAAGAACAAAGCGTATTGACCCTGGCCGCAGTAATGCCCATATGCTGATAATCACCACCAGCGAAACTGCTCCGGGGATGATGTAGCGCAGTAATTCATAATACTGCGCGAATTCGATCGTTCCTACTGCCGTACTCATATTGGAACGCATAGCCTCCGGCATGGCATTGTAGTATATGTATGCCGCGGCCACTGTAATTGGCGCCCATGATAATATCCATTTAGATGCGTTTTTCAATGCTATATTCCTTACTGCAGTGCCTTTCTTTGCAAATATTGTGGTCAGCAACATGCCAAAGATGCCCCCTAATATCATTGCCGCCGGTGTACGGAAAAAAAGCTGCGGCAGATATATGGGATTTGTAAATCCGTTCAGCAGGCTGTGATGCCTATTCCAGTTCCCCGGGTCCATCATAAACCCTAGTATGGAAACAATAATGGCCATAGTGATCCAGGAGAATATAGAAAGGAACCATCCGAACCTTATGTGGCGTAGTTTGGATTTAAGGGTCTTGCCGGCGTTCTTCCAGGTGAGAAAGTAGATCATTATCAGCACTACTTCCGATACAAAGGTCAGCCACTCTATAAACCAGGCAAAATAAAATACGCGGATCAGGCTTCCGATCGAAGAGGGACTGACGAGTGCTGCAGAAAACCAGATACCTACTCCGGTCATGGCGCCCAGCGTAGTTGTTATAATAAAGGCAACCTTCATTTTTTTGTAAACCATATCATCCCATTCAGGATCGGTGATCTGCGAGGCGCCGGACATTTTTACTCCTTTCTGCTCCAGCCAGGTAATGTAGGGTATAAACCCAACGGCCAAACCATGATTAATAAAAACATGTATGATGGCAATCATAGCAATAAGGAACCGGTCATTTAACCAGTCAAGATGAAACATTGGGAAATCCATTATTTAATATTTACTGACTGCAAAGTTAGTACAGGCGCATGCCAACAGGAAGAAATGAAAAAGCCGGTTGTTTAATAAAACAAGCCGGCTTTTTTAAAAATAAAGAGATAGTAATTAAAAAAACAATCGTACTGATATCGTTATACAGTTCTGTTGTTTAGATAAAAGTGCCTGCTATAACAGCTTTGAAAGTAATAGCAGCAGGCAGCACAACAGCATGCCAACCGCAATTCTGTTCACTACCAGTATTGCCTCCACCAGGACTGTTTTTTCCGGATCGATCTGCCGGGAGAATATGTTCAGTAATTTCATTGTTAAGTTTTTTTAAGGTCAGTGAATGCAGCCTTCAGATAAGGCTATACGGTCTTCAGCATATATCCGGATTTTATTGGTGGCTTTTCCTGAAGTTCTCAGGTGTTACCCCGGTATTCCTTTTAAAAAAAGTTATGAAATAGGAAACGCTTTCAAATTCCAGATCTTTTGCTATTTCTGCGACCGTACGAACGGAGTAATGCAGTAAACGTTGGGCTTCTATAGTGATCCTTTTCCGGATCAGCTCTCCGCTGGATATGCCCCTGTACTGTCTGCATATCTTATTCATGTAATTCGTGGTAATATTTAATTGTTCCGCATAAAAAGAGGGTGTTTTGTGCTTTCTGAAGTGCTTATCCAATAGTAATTGGAATTGTCTCAGCTTTTCTTCTTTGTTGTTCTTTTTTTCATTTGGCGTAACCGGGTTAAATTGCCGGTCCAGCTTGCAAAGAAGAATATTAAGAAACGACCGGAGCACGCTATCTACACCTTTATGCTGACCATTAAATTCCTGTAGCATGAATCCGCAAAGCATTTTCCATTCAACGGCCTTATTTTCCCCGAGGCGTACGTAGTTGCTGCTTTCCTTATTCATAAAGGAAAAATGAAATAGCGCATTATTGTTATACCTCAACGAAAAAAAGTCTTCTTCAAAAAAGATCATTATGCCGCTGGCGGCTCTGTTGATATCTATACTGAATACACTGCCAGGTTTAACATAAATGACCTTCGGCCGGTCCAGCCGGATTGCAACTCCATCAATAACCGCAGTGCCCTGCGCATTTTCAACGCATAGTAATGTATAGAACGTTTGCCTGTGCGGCTGTTCCAGCAAAGGGTATTTTTCAAGTATACATTCAAGACTGCCGATCCAAAAAAGGTCATTACCTGCCTTAAACATGCCGGCAGACAAATCAGCAATGTTGCTGAATTTCATACTTGTATGGTAATTTATTTATGGTTAATGCAAAGCAAAAATAACGGGTCATATAAGCCTGATCGGAGGTTTGAGGATCCGGGGAATATGCAGATAGGGGTGGTACGGTGACCGGTAGTCACAGAAAGAAGGATTGTTTTCAGCGGATAAATGTTGTGTCAGCACATCTGCCGTATCCTGGCAGAATAGCGTGATCTCTTTGTACCTGGTATCCGGCGATCTTTCCTGTTTGCTTTCATTTTCAATTAGCTTACGTTCCAGAAAGCAGGAACCCCTGCAAACAGGTATGAGGTCAAATCTATTCACGCAAAGCGTTTTTTCGATGCGGTTCCTGTTCAGGTAAAATGCAGCTATGATCCAGCAATTACCTGTACTTTGTATAAGTATTATGCCTAAAAGCCATATGGACAGGAGCCGCTTCAAATTATGTGCTTAGGATGGTTCTTTTAATAGAATATTAATATCATTTATCAGCCGGCCGGTTTCTTTAGGGTTCGTGCCGTTATATACTCCCCTGATATGTCTGTTTTTATCTATCAGTAACAGGCCGCCGCTATGTACATAGCCACCTGGCGCAGTACTGTCTCTATAGGCATTTGAGAAGTAACCCCGCTCTGCCAGGAGATAAATACTGTCCTGGTTGCCGGTAACAAACTTCCATTTCTTATCATCCAGCCCCAGGCTCATGGTAAACGCTTTCAGCCTTGGAATAGAATCACGTTCCGGGTCAATAGTATGTGATAGAAAAGATACCCGTTCATCTGTACTGAAATGATCATAAACCTTTTTCATTTCAGCAGTCATTTTAGGACAGATACCGGGGCAGGACAAAAAGATAAAATCAGCTATGTAGGCCTTGCCGGCAAACGTCTTTTCACTGACGATCAAACTATCCTGGTCTGTGAAAGAAAAGGGCGGAACTACGGGATAGATTGAATCATATACCTTTTTTCCATCTACGATCCGCTGAAAAACGGTTGGCTCACCTAGCATTGGAAGCTTTCCCGGCGTCTGCCTGCAACTCATTATAGTCAATACTATTGTAAAAGCCTGTATTAAGTAGGTTCTCATATTCACATTTTAGAGGAATGACATAATCAATGGCATAAAAAGCCCGCTCCTGGTATTGCACAGAAGATTAAATACCCATTTACGGCATACAATTCAATACATTTAAATGCGTATTGCGGGAGTAAGAGAAGATAATATGGTTTGCTTAGACTGTGGGAGGATGGAAAACGCCGGTGGGCTGATCAACCGGAGCGCCTATACAATAAGGGAAAACATAATTCTTGGGAATGCTGGTAACAAAAGGTTTTGGTGTTTCCTGCTGGTACCATGCTGCATAAAATATTTCGTATCTGCCAGTATTTCGTTCGGGGTTTTCCTGTTCTTTTTTATCTTCCTCACGCAGCTTCTTTTTCAGGTGGCATTTACCATTACAGTGCAATTTGGGCTTGTCCCTGTTAATACACAGGTTTTTGGCAATATAGTCCTGGTTGAGGTAAAAATCCAGCACAACAAAGTAACGGCCTGATAGCTGGCAAAGCCATACCATCATAAAAAGTACCGTTATTAATTGTTTACGCATCAGAAGGGTTGAAGATTGACACGAAGTTATTAATAAATTGGTAGGAATAAAAGCTGGTAGTGAAAAAGCCGGATGGGGATTTATTAACTCCAGTTTTGAAGTTCAATAATATTGCCATCCGGGTCTGAAATATATATAAATTTTAGCAGCCCCACATTTTCAACATAATGTTCGCTCAATTCCCCGATTTTTGCTGCCCCGTTTTTTAATGCCAGATCTAACAGCTCAATTATATTGTCCACTTGAAAAGCGATATGCCCAAACCCTTGTTTGTTTGGTAAGGGCTTTTCCGAATCTATTATTTCTGAATACTGATAAATCTCTAAAGTTGGCCCATTGTCGCCATAACCCGGAAGCCGTAAATGCATTCCTTTTAAATGAGCATTCGGAACACCTGTTCCTTTGTCAAGCCAGTTTCCCTTTTGGTCGCGTTGCGGAGGAACCGGTGTACAGCTAAAAACCAATTCATAAAAGTCTGCCAGCCGTTTCCAGTCTTTCGTTATAATATTCGTATGTCCGTATTTTACTTTCATTTTTAATTTGAATTTATAACAACTAATATACAGGTTAAATATGAACCAGCATTGGATTGATGCAGTCTTGGGTGATTAATATCCATTTTTGTTATTAATAGCAAATAACATCAATGACACAGAGATGCATTCTTAAATTCAGTTTTTCCATTGCAATATTATTATCTACAACATTCGTTTCAGCACAAACAAATAAAAACCAAATGAAAGTACAAGTTTCGCAGACAGCCCCCGGATTTAATGTTAATGACATTAACGGAAAAGCCGTCGATCTCAGAAGTTATAAAGGGAAAAAAGTATTACTTTCTTTTTATAGAAATGCTGGGTGCCCCATCTGCAATCTTCGGTTTCATGAATTGCAAAGCGAGTCCGATTATTTTAAGTCTAAAAATTTAGTATTGATCTCTGTTTATGAAAGCACTGCAGAGAATATGAAAAAGTACATCGAAAACGAAAATTTCTATGCAGTAATGATATCGGATCCCAGTCAAAGCTTATATGGCTTGTATCATATCGAAAGAAGCACTGCTAAACTAATGAAAGGTATGTTTCATGGTGCGATGGGCAAAGTTAAAGCCGGAAAGAAACTGTTTAAGTCGGACATTAAAACAGACGGTAATGCCAATAGGATCGGTGCTGATTTTCTTATCGATGAGAACGGCAAAGTAGTAAAAGCCTACTATGGAAAATACCTGGGAGACGAACTACCTTTAGCAGAGATAAAACGGTTCCTGAAATAATGACGGACAAGCCGGAAAACCAGACGATGGCTGCAGGCTCTAACATGAAGGGTCATTTTTACGCCAGGACATACACCGGGTTCGATATCAGTTATGTTAGGTAATCGTGAAATGATTGCCGGCGATGTTGTATCGGGGGGAATATTACTGGGAGGAATGATGTTTAATGACGTTCCCACCTGTCCGGTTTTTCATGATGATACGAGAACCAGTATTGCAAGCCTCAGGCGAATTATCGATCTGTACCCAGCTAAAGTTCATGTTGGTCATGGCGGCCCGCTTGAAATACCTTCAATCAAAAAATTTGTTCGGGATCAGGAGTTTAAATACTTATAATACATCTGTTGATATGATTTATAAATTTAATACTATATAGTGTGTTTTTATGTAGCTTTGTCTTTAATAATATTTGGTCTTCCGCATCTGATTCACAATTACTTGCAAAAGTATTTTTTGCAGACACGAAAAATAAATTTTATATGCGGGTGATTATTTCCTATTAATGGTATTAATCTCTGTTAAAATGTTGTCATATGCAGATCGTAACAGACGTTGTATTATTGCAAATGCTAAGACGGGATGAGGGTATCTCTTTCAAAATGCTTTACAGCGTAGGTTTCCCAATCATATCTGGTTATATCACCACGAATGCAGGCACAAAAGAGGATGCTGAAGATGTCTTTCAGGAAGCGATTATTGTTTTATGGAAAAAGATTCGCAATCCTGATTTTGAACTTACCTGTTCCCTTAAAACCTTTTTATTTGCCATTGCCAAAAACATTTGGCTAAACCGGCTTCGTGCTAAAAAAAAGGGTACTGTTTATCATTTGGATGCTGTAGTTAACCAGGTGGAAGATTATGTTGCGGAAGTTTACGAGGAAAGCAAACAAGAAGAAAAGCTTCAAGTTTGGCTCCAAAGTGTCACTCAGCATTGCCAATGGCTGATCACTACTTTTTATTACCTTCAGCATCCCATGGAAAAAATAATGGAGAAGATGGGTTGGAAAAATATGCATACCGCGAGTAATCAAAAGTATAAGTGTGTACAAATGCTAAAAAAGCAGATGCAAAAGGAATCATTTATATAAGCGCTATTCAATTACGAGGTTAAAGTCTACCACTTGGTCAACCGGACCTCGAGCGCCTGAAAAAAGTGATATTGGGGCAATTTGCTCACGGCGAGGTAGCGCCTGAAGACTAACCGCTCTGCCGGGAGGGGCCGCAATCCCCTGAAATACATCTCTTCTCATATATATGCACCCTTTTGGGTGCATATCTTTTTGAACTTTTCTTATCTTTCCCCCGCCATTCAACTGTAGCATTATGTCTGGACCATTGATCAGCAAACAAACCAAAGGTTTTCTCAGTATAATATTCGTTATGATGATATGGGGCAGCTCTTTCACGGTCACTAAAGTGGTCGTGACTGAATTGCCGCCGCATATCTTTGCCGGTATCCGGAATCTCATAGGTTGCGCCGCATTGTTACCCTTCTATATTGTGCGGCGGCGTAAAGTAAAAGACCGTCTGCCATATGGAAAGCTTACGCTCATGGGCCTGGCAGGAACCACTCTTTACTATTTTGTTTTCAATACAGGCATGAAGCATGTTGCCGCTTCCACCGGGGCGCTCATCGAAGGGCTTGCGCCCGTAGCGATCGCCATTCCTGCAGCTATTATCCTGAAAGAGCATTTGAAGAAACGTGCAATCGCCGGAATTGTGCTGTCTGTTTCAGGAGTGATCCTGGTCGGCTTTGTAGGCAATGCTCAAAAATCGGAAAGTGCTTTGCTGGGAAGTTTTATGATCGTAGGTGCGGTACTGTTATGGACTGCCTATACCTTGCTGTCCCGGAGCCTGAAAGAAACAGACACTGTACTGGTAACAACGGTCAGTGCTTTTATCGGCACTGCATTATCTCTGCCCTTACCGGCATACGAGATTGTTACTGAAGGCATGCCTGCTATTTCATGGAAAGCCTGGGCAGGGATGATCTACCTGGGAATATTTGCATCTGCTGTGGCATATTCACTATATAACAAAGCGCTCGAAAGCCTGCCGGCTGCGCAGGTAGGGAACTTTCTGAACCTAAACCCGGTTATCGGCGCATTGATCGCTTTCCTATTCCTGAAAGATAGATTGACAGGATTGCAAATGGCCGGAGGGGTGTTGGTGCTGGCGGGCATCTGGCTGAGCAGCCGGCGTGCGGGCACTTCCGTGCCGGCAGCTTCAAATAGTAAAATAGAAAAATAGTACGTTGCTTAACCGGGTCACCTGGCTGGATTCGAACCGTTATTCGATAACGGTGTTAAAGCAGCTTTTCCTGAACCGCCTGGTAAACGGTCCTGACCGATGGCTGGAAACCTAAGCTACGCGCAAGCGAGCTATCAGTATGCAGATACCAGGGATTTACCAGGGGCTCGGATGACGATGCCATGGTTGCTCCTGCAACGTTCAACAGTTCATAAAGTGATGTGGGCGCTTCATCCGAAATATTGACAATCCGGCCGTCCATGATACCATCCACAGCCATCATGATCGCTGTGTAAATGTCGCGATGATGGATGGTGCTCATCCTCATGGCCGGATGAAATTTTGCTGCTATTATATGTTTCGGTAATTCTTCCAGGTGGCCATCACCATCGCCATACACAAAGGGGAATCTTAAGATTGACCAGGTCAGCCCGCTTTCGCGTAACACATGCTCGGCTGCAATTTTGCTGGCCGGATAAGCATGTTGCGGGTTAACCGCATCATCTTCCCGGCCAGGATGCGGATTATCCATGTTATATACATGACTGGTGCTCGCAAAAATAAAGCGGGCGCCGGCTGCGCTGTTCTTTGCTGCATTAATAAGATTACGTGTACCCTCCAGGTTGGTCTTCCAGATCAGATCCGTATCCGGTGAGCGGAACACGGCTGCCAGATGAATGATTGCTGATACATCTTTTACAGCTTCTTCAAGCGATACCTGGTCAAACAGGTCGCCCTCCACAGCCGTTACTCCTGCCGGAACGCCCTTACCGCCGCGTACCAGAGTACGGCAATTAATACCTGCCGCTGCTAACCGTGGTAACAGGCGCGTACCTACAAGGCCGTTTCCGCCTGTGACTAATATTGTTTCCTTATTTTTATTCATTGCATATAGCTTTACTGTAAATGCAAAGCTCCTGTCTGCAGGGCAAAAAAGGCAGGACAAATTGATCTAATACCCTGACAGATCCTGCGAAAACTGTGTGATGGTCTGACCTATAACTTTTTTGAACAGGCGGGAAAAGTATTCAGGATCATTGAACCCCAGTTCAAAGGCCAGTTCTTTGATCGAGAGATCTTTCGTTTGATATAGACGGCGCCCTGCTTCCAGCATCAATCGCTTAGTGAGGTATTCTTTAGGAGAAAGCCCGGAATGCTGTTTTACAAGCTTATATAATCCATTGGGATTAAGACCCAGTTCTTCAGCGATCTGTCCAACGCTGGGCTGCTCGGTCAGGTGCTTTTCCACAAATGCTTTGAAATCGATATAACGGTAAAACGTTCCCTTCGCCGGGGCGGTTGAAGTAAGAAAATATGCCGTGTTAACCTCTGTAAGTAAGCTGTTCAGGTGCGCCAGGATCAGTTCCGGGCCGGTATCCCAATGTCTTAACAGATCCAGTAATATGGCAAAAATAGCCTTTACCCGCACTGCAGTAGCTGGTGTAAAACTAACTTTCTGGTCATTGAGCGGATTGATGAGGAAAGGATATTGTTTGGGCAGCAGCGACAGGCAGCTCTCGTCAAAACCCAGCTTGACAAATTTGCTGTCCTTGCTGACAGCTTTTGGTTCATGGACTTGCTGAGGCGTGACAAAGACCAGTTCATTACCGGTCACTTCATACTGCTGCAGATCGATGTTATGACGGCCGCGGCCATCCAGCATAAACATAAAAAAATAATAAGGCGAACGATGCGGAACAACAAAGGTGACCGCTTCTTCAGCCGTCAGGTGGCCGAAGTCCGGCGAGACGATCCGGATAGGGAGCTTGTTATTTTGCCTTATATGCTGAAGAAATGGTGTAATGGTTTGCATAATTTTATTTAGTTAAACGCCCGCCGGAAATCCAGCGGACTTTGTTTGGTCTTAAGCCTGAAAAGCTTGTTGAAGGATTGCGAATGTTCAAAACCAAGCTGGTAGGCGATCTCGCTTACAGACAATTCTGTTGTCGACAGCTTTTCCTTTGCCTTGTCGATCAGCTTTTCATGAATGATCTGCTGGGTGGTTTGCCCGGTGAGCTGCTTGAGTAAAGTGCTTAAGTATTTGGATGATATGTTTAATTTCGCAGCAATGTATTGTACGGTAGGCAATCCTTTTGAAAGCAGGTCGTCATTATTAAAATAATCTGTCAGTTCCTCTTCCAGGCGGCTTAGTATCTGGTGATTGGTTATTTTCCTCGTTATGAACTGGCGTTCGTAAAAGCGTTCGGCATAGTTTAGCATCGTTTCCAGGTTTGAAACAATGATATCCTGGCTGAATTTGTCAATATTTGAATGATACTCCTCTTTAATATTTTTGACCAGGTCATTTATTACGGTCTCCTCTTTGTCGGAGAGGAACAGGGCTTCATTTGTAGCGTAACCAAAGTATTCGTATTTCTTTATTTTTTTGGCAAGAGCAGTGTTCCATAAGAAATCAGGGTGCACAAACAGCATCCAGCCTTCCAGGTTGGGTGGCACGCCGTTTTCTTCACCACGTAAAACCTGTCCGGGGGAGAGAAAAGCCATCAGGCCTTCGTCAAAATCGTATTTCTGTTGTCCGTAATATAAGCCGTCACAGCCTCTTTTCATCGATATCACATACAGGTCAAATATAACGGCATCAATGCCCGTATCGTTTCTTAAGCCTTTCAGGTCAATGACGCTGATAAGCGGGTGATGGGGCTTTGGAAGGCCCATTAAACGATGTATTTCGGGTATGGATTGAATCCTGTAGGGCGTTGAATTTGCCATATTGCAAGTTAGTTTAATTTTTAAAAGGATATTTCAACCATATCATAATTAACGGCATGGCTAAGAACGGAATTTCCATTAAGGCCATTTTATAGTTTCCTGCCCGTAGTGCCAATGCCATTATCATGACAATTGACATTGCGCTAAGCAAATTCCCATAGAAGAATGTTTTAGGGAACAGTAACAGCACGCCGATGGCGATCGTCAGGGAACCAAGGATTGGCATGGCCGTTTCGCTAATGCCTAAGCCCGCCATTGCTTTTACCGTTTCTGGGTTGCTTTTGTAGGTAAACGTATCCCAGCCGTGTTTGAAGCTTAACGATACGGAAACGATCAACAGTAATAAGGTAATGATGTTTTTTCCCATTAGTTTAATATATAAGCATTCATGATATAACCGCCCAATATAGCAATTGGTACTCCGATCACAGCACTTACAAGCGCCCTTTTAGCTTTGCCGGGATATTGGTTCCTGTGTTTAAAATACAGGAAGAAACCTACTGGTGGTATGGTATTAGAAATAATAAACCAAAATCTTGAGAGATGGCCGTTACCGTTATTTTTCATTTTTATGGTCTTTAGGTTCTGATTTTAAAAACTAATTCATTTACAAATAAGCCGTAATGGACTACCTGACACGCTTCCACTTAAAGGTTATTATTTAGCTGTTTAAATTTTCCGAATTCCTTGTGCCCGAAATTCATTAAAGCATTGGGTATGATGCGGCTCAGGAATTTTAAGATCTTTACAAGTGCAGGTTTGATTTCAGGAGTATTGTTCTGCAGTCCTTTTACCGCAACCTTCACCAGCTTATCCACCTCCATCATCTGGCGGGGATCGGGTTGCAGCACCCAGTCATTTTGCAGGTTGGTGTTCACCCCCGGCGGTATCAGCTCAATCACTCTTACGCCGGAATCTTTTAATTGCAGGCGCAAGGCCGTCGTAAAAGCGTGTACCCCGGCTTTGGAAGCGCTATATACCGGTGCGGAGGAATAGGCCATAAAGGCAATAGCAGAAGAAACATTCACAACAGCGGCTTCCTGTTTTTTAATCAGGTGCGGCAGGAACTGATACGCCATCTGGATGGTGCCGGATAGGTTGACGTCAATTTCGCGGGTAATGTTTTCAAGGCTTTTAGCGGTATCCTGCATGTCGATCAGCCGCATTTCACCTGCGTTGTTGATAAGAATGTTCAATTCAGGGAACTGCCGGGTAACGTCTTTGCAGAGTTGCCTTATATCCTCTGGATTGCTTACGTCACTTTGAAAGGTGTGAATTTTAGGGAAACGTTTTTTTGCATCGCTAAGGGCCTCCATTTTACGCCCTGTGACAATGATTGTTGCCCCCTGTTCGGTAAGCTGTTTGACAAGCTCTAAGCCTATTCCGCTGGTTCCGCCCGTGATCAGGACGGTGCTGTTTATTAAATCCATAGTATGATATTTTGATACAGCAAAGTTCAGCTGCTAAAAGCCGGCGGTTGTATCCAAAAGTCGCAATGATGTAGTAGAAAGGAATATGTTTGGCAAACGCATGATAAAGTAAGCAATCGGAGAACTTGCTGCTGGGTCGTGACAAACATGCCCCGCAATGATTGAAACAAAAAGGAGCCGACATTAGCTGTCAGCTCCTCCTGCTTTGCAGGTAAAAAATATATATACAAATGCTTAGGCAGCCGGGTGCTTTAATTCAATCTGCCCGCTGCTCAAACCAAAGATCATTTGTTGCGGTCCTGCAATGACTTCATGTGGTGAACCAAGAGCGATCTGGCTGATCTCATTCAGTTGATTGCTCTCAACATCAGTCAATGTCAGCGACAACAAATCAGGTTATCTTTCAGCTGAGCAGTGCTTTTAGCGTCCAGAATGGTCACTATAGACCTACTTCTAATGAACAACTACATCCAATCATTTTTTCAGTTGTTCAGTAATGGCGGCAGTATCCATTAAATACCACATTTCCAGAAACTGCCCATCTTTAACCTTGTAAGATGCGAATTCAGTAAATTCGACTGATTTGCCTGTTGGCTCGGCGCCAAAGAAAGTTTTAGCGGGTGTGCCTGTGTCCCGCAGGCGGACAGCGATTCGTTCGCCATTGCCGCTATTAACAATAAGGTCTTCAATATGCCATACATAATCCGGGACAACGTCCGTCAGCCATTGCAGGCCTGTAAGTATATCTTCCCTTTTAGTGAGTTGACCATTAACCCTGACTTCGTCCGGTATCAAGGTTGCCACAAAAGCAAAATCGCGTGTATTGAGCGCCGCGATATAACTGGAATAAAAGTCTTGAAGCGTAGTACCCGAAGCAATCCCGGATCCTTTATAAGTCTTGTTTTGAAGCTCATTCATTTCATAATTCTTTGATTGAGCTGCAAGATATTGTTAATTGTTACTAAAATATACTAATTTAGTATTTTCTGGTAACCAAATGGTAACCACTATTTTTACTCAGTATGAAAGATCAGAATTTCTGTAGCTCGCAATGTCCCCTTACCAGAGCCATTGGCTCTATTGGGAATAAGTGGAAGCCCTTGATTGTTCATGTGATCAGGCATAAAACCATTAGGTTTGGTCAGATCGCAGCTGCAATTCCCATCATTACAAGAAAGGTTCTAGCGGAACAATTGAAGGAATTGGAAGAGGATGGCATTATAAACAGGGTGGCGTACAAAGAACTACCGCCCAGGGTTGAGTATTCACTTACAGAAAAAGGATTGGGGTTGTTGCCCATTGTATACCAGATCCAGGATTGGTACGTTAAGTTTGAACTAACCTGATATTATCTGCTTAAGTTCTCCGGTATACGCTATCCTGCTTTATTTGCCGCTGCCTGTACCGCTAATGATAATGCTGCGATGTCTCCGATATTTTCAGCCAGGCCGGCAGGCATTATTTTACATGCTTTATAAGATGCCCGGAGAGCTTCTTTTTCCAGCACTTTTCTCACGGCAGGTTCCGGTAACGATTGGGCCCGGCCGTAAATACTACCCAATATAATGGCCCCGGATTCAGTATATCTATCAGTAAAGCCAAAGCTTTACCTAGGTAAGTACCGCAATCCCTGTAGATCTCAATCGCAACAGGATCGCCTTTATACGCTGCTTCCGCAACCAGTTTGCATTTAACCCCGGCAGATCTTCCAGCCGCCGGCAAAAAGACACTTGTTTGCCATAGTTAATATTGCTGCATTGCCAACCTTTACGGGTTCCCGGAAAATAGCCTCAAAAAGCAACGCTATTTTTGAAACCGTAATGTCATCGTAACCAGTTACAGGCAATGCGGTGATAAAAAGCAACCAACATAAAATTCAGTAATAACTATGGCAGTCAACATTCAAAAGATCACCCTGGAAAAAACAGGCGACTCGCATGTTATCGATCTTTCCAAAAAACAAGACAGTCTCACGCAGGAGATCAATATCAACCTGAACTGGTCGAAAGTAACCAAAAAGGGTATGTTCGGCAACATCTTCGGCGGCAGTGCTGACGTTGACCTGGACCTGGGCTGTTTCTATGAACTGAACAGCGGCGAAAAAAATGTAATTGATGGCCTGCAATTCGCCAAAGGCCTGGGTGGGCCCAAAGACAAACATACGCGGCAGGGGAGGTATACCGCCGCCCCTTGGATATGGCACACCGGCGACGACAGGGGCGCAGCTGCCGGATCAGGAGAAAATATTATTGTGAATCCCCAGGGCATGCGCGATCTGAAACGCATCATCATCTATTGCTTCATTTATAACGGTGTAGCCAATTGGCAGGAGACTAACGCGGTTGTAACGGTTAACGTACCGGGTATAGCCGACATTGAGGTGCAAATGGGAAAACAGGCCAGCTTTCATAATTTCTGCGCCATCGCAGAGATCCAGTTTTCCGGCAATGCCATCAGCGTAAAAAAGCTGGTCACCTTTCACCCCGGCCACGGCGAATGCGACAAAACATATAAATGGGGATTAAAATGGGGAGCAGGCTCCAAGTAATCTATGAAAATCCAGCCTGCTGTCATTTTTCATTCGATCTATGGTTAACGCTCATCCGTTCTAACCCGGCATTTAAGGCTGAAAGAAATGTGCTGTTCAAATCGTTCTTTGCGATCAGCAAACCGCTTGAGGAAGTAGCCCGGGTAATACGGCATCATGATGTACTGGCCAACAGGATCAGCGAGAGCACCGGGCAGCACATCCATGCTGAACGCATATACTGCCGGATACTGCATGAATTAAAAGTAAACATCAATGAGCTTACCCGGAAGGAAATAGTCAGCTTCCAGGCAGCGGCAGACCAGCTGTTCATGCATTATAAACCTATACTCATTAACAGCAGCATCCGCAGCTATTTCCAGGCAATAAAAACAGCGGGGAAAACCATCAGCATCCTAAGCAATACTGCTTTCATTAGTGGTGTGGTACTAAGGAAGCTGCTCGATCACTATGAATTATCTGAGCTCATTTCATTCCAGCTGTATTCTGATGAAACCGGATTTTCCAAACCCGCTGCCGGCGCCTTTGATCTTGTATTCCGGTATGCAAACACTATCCGCCCGCTGAATAGATCAGACATCCTGCACATCGGCGATAATCCTGCGGCAGACTACCAGGGCGCCATCAATTATGGATTCAAGGCCATATTAATATAACAAACTATGAACCTGAGATATAGTCTTCATAAAATTGACAACGCATACGATCCCCCATTCTCTGCGCTGGAATACAGCCGCTTTAAATTCGGGCAAACATGCTATGCGGAAGAATTTGCAAAAGCGTTATTCGATGGCTTTATTGCAGAACATGCTGACCTTATCCTTGCTCACAAGGAGGTTATCCTGCTTCCAAGCCCTTACTATGCTATTCCCACAGCCTCCAATTTTCTCTGTGTCTTTTTCAAAAGGTACCTCAATAACTTCCTGTTCAGGCATCAGCGGCCTGCATGCAATGAGAGCAAAATATACCGGCACCAGACCTATGTAGAGGATTATGGGAATATGGACTACGAGCAACGTGTGCAGCTCATCTCTAACGATACGTATTATCTTGACCGGAACTTCATCTCCGGCAAGCTTTGCATCTTCCTGGATGATATAAAGATCACCGGCAGCCATGAGCATACAGTCAGCAAGATCCTGACACAGTATAACGTAAACGGGCAATTCATCTTCCTTTATTTCGCTGAGCTGGTAAACACTGCTGTACATCCCAGCATAGAGAATTTTTACAATTACTTCGATGTAAAAACGGCACGCGATATTATCCGCATTATGAATAGTGCAAGCTTCTGCTTCAATACGCGCCTGGTGAAGTATATACTGCTGCTGGACAACCCGGCATTTACGGAAGTAATTACCAATATCAGCAGAAAGAAACGCAGCGAATTACTGCACCTCGCCATCAGCAATAATTATCACCAGGTAGAAAATTACCAGGAAAATATTTCCAAACTAAAAACTGAAAAATCATGTCAATTAACCTGATCAAAGGACAAAGAGAAAGCCTGCGGGCGCCGAAATTTACGGTGGGGCTTGGCTGGGACGCCAACAGCTCCGATACCGGCAGCGCATTTGATCTCGATGCATCCGCTTTTATTTTGGGGGAGAACAGTAAACTGCTGTCTGACAGGCATTTTGTTTTCTACAACAACCTGCAATCTCCCAATGAATCTGTAGTGCATACCGGCGATAACCTGGTTGGGGATGCGAAAGGCGACGATGAACAAATAATCGTGGACCTCTCTAAAATGGATCCGGATGCCAGCGAAATATGTATCGTCATCACCATCCATGATGCTGCCGCCCGCAGCCAGAACTTCGGTCAGGTGCGCAATTCATTCATCCGCATCTTTAACACAGACACCAACGAAGAGCTGCTGAAATATGAGCTGGAAGAAGATTTTTCCATTGAAACCGCAGTAGAATTCGGCAGGATATACAAAAAGAACGGCGAATGGAAATTTGAAGCCGTGGGCATAGGCATGAAAGGCGGCCTGCAGGATTACCTGGACAAATTCAATTAATAGCTATCAGACTAATGGTGGACCAGCCATAGATCAACCATTGGCCTCCATTAAAAAACGTACAAGAAAAATTCTATAAAATGAGAAGACTACCGGTATATCTGCTGTTAGATACCTCTGGCTCCATGAGTGGAGAACCGATTGAAGCTGTAAAGAACGGCGTACAGATGATGATCCACTCGCTACGCCAAAATCCACAGGCCATTGAAACAGCCTTTGTAAGTATTATTACGTTTGACAGCGCTGCCACGCAGGTAATTCCGCTGACAGACCTGGCCTCTTTCCGGATGGTAGACCTCAAAGCCACCGGGGTAACCGCCATGGGGGCGGCATTAGAACTGCTTGCAGACAAGCTCCAAAATGAAGTAGCCAGGACAACGCCGGAACAGAAAGGCGACTGGAAACCGCTGGTATTCATTATGACCGATGGCGTACCCACCGACGACTGGCAGCGTGGCTACAATAAGCTCAAAGCGGCGAATAAGGGGCTGATCGTAGGTTGCGCTGCCGGCCTTGATGCAGACGATACCGTGCTAAAACAGATAACCAGCTCCGTAGTGCGGCTGGGTAATGCCGATTCAGAAAGCATCTCTAAGTTCTTCCAATGGGTAACAGCCTCCGTATCTACCACCTCCACCAAAGTGGAAGAATCCGGGAAAGAAGTGACAGGCCTGGCGCAGCTGCCTCCTCCTCCATCGGAATTAGTAATAATTGCTTAGCCATGACCAGAAGATTATTAGCCTATTTCCTGCTGGATACCTCCGGCTCTATGCACGGGGAGCCTATACAGGCGCTGAATAATGGATTTAATGGCCTCATCAGTATGCTGAGATCTGATCCACAGGCAATGGATTCATTGCATGTAAGCGTTATCACCTTTGATAAAGAGGTTAAAAACATTATTCCCCTGACAGACCTGGCCAGCTTTCAGCCAGTGGAAATTAAATGTCCTGAAAGCGGGCCTACGCATACGGGGCAGGCGCTGGAAATGCTTTGCGATCTTGTAAGAACAGACCTGGTAAAGGGCTCAATGGAAAAAAAGGGTGACTGGAAGCCACTGCTGTTTGTATTTACAGATGGCAAACCTTCAGACCTGCAGCTGTACCGCACGGCCACAGCAAAAGTAAAAGCGCTGGACTTCGGGATGATCGTTGGCTGCGCAGCCGGTCCCAAAGCGGAAACCAGTTTCCTGAAAGAGCTCACTAATGAAGTTGTCAGGCTGGATACTACCGATGTGAATACACTGACCACCTTCTTCAGGTGGGTCAGCTCCTCTATTGAAATGGGCAGTAAGTCGCAGGGCACCGGCGAAAACATGGTACTGCCACCTCCACCCGGTGAATTAATTATCGTCGTATAAAATATTAGAATAATGGTAGAGCTATTCTTAAAACAACTGCTGGCAGAGTTCAACATTGCAGCAGGCAAATTTCAGGACAACACAGTTGCCCGGCTTTTACACAATGCGAAAATTAATGAGCTGACTAAATCCGTCGCCGCTGCTAAAAACCAGGTGATAAGCATCTTTCAAATGTATAAAGAAACGGAGGAATTTAAAGATGAACAGACCGTGCTGCCAAATGCCGTTTCCAGGAAGCACTATGAATACAGGTTTGATCTTTCCCGCTTTCCCAATATCTGTATCCGGGAGATCCGGAATCTCGATAAAACCGGGCTTTCATTTGATGCTGCCTCCGCAAAAATATCCGGCATGCCAGTGTCAGCCCTTTCACTGGATCTGCAGTTATCTTTTACCTGTGGCCAGGGGGAGGACCAGGTGGAAGACATAAAGATCATTCCCTTTATCGTAAATGCCGATCCAAAGGACCTCTGGCTGAATAAGCCCAGTAATAAAAATGATCTCTATGCAAAAGCAGACAGTGACAAATATGCCGGGCCATTTCTCGACAAACGCATTGCAGTGGCATCACAACGCGGCAGGTCGCATGCACATGAAGGCGCCTTCCGGGACGATCATTTTTACGTATGCAAATTACCACTGGATTGGGAAATTATTGCCGTGGCCGACGGCGCCGGTTCCGCAAAGTTCTCCCGGCAAGGTTCAAAGATTGCCACAACCTTTATTGCAGAAAGCTTTCATGATGAAACACTGCTGTCCGAACTGTCTGAACGTTGCTCGGATTATTTTAATGCTGCAAAAAGCGATGCCCGGGAACCGGCTACAGACACAGAAGCACCCGTATTAAAGCATAAATCCTCCATCATCAACATTCTGTACAAACCGGTGCGGAACCTGCATGCAAAGCTGATCGGCTTTGCGCAGCAGGAGGCAATACAGCTGAAAGACCTCAATACCACATTGATCTTTGCGCTGGCCAGGAAATCTGATAACGGTTATACAGTGCTGACATTCGGCGTGGGCGATTGCCCGGTAACTATTATCACCGGTGATCCGGTTGAAGTGAAACTCCTTAACCGGCTGGACATTGGCGAATTTGGCGGAGGCACCCGCTTTATAACGATGCCTGAGATCTTCACCAATGATATTGCCAGCCGTTTTGCCATCAACCGGGTTGATGATTTCGCCAGGCTCGTATTAATGACTGACGGTGTGTACGATCCAAAATTTGTTACAGAGAACAAGCTGGAAGACAAAGCAACATGGGACGCCTTTTTTGCAGATCTGGACGGCCAGAATGAAGACAATGCAAGGGTTGACTTCCTCCGGAATGACGGTATTGAAGACCAGCTGTTATCGTGGCTTAACTTCTGGAGCAAAGGTAATCATGATGACAGAACGCTCGCTATAATTTATTGAAGCTATGAAAACAGTAACGGTTACCTCCATTATTGACGCTTCCAGGTGTTATAAATACATAGACAACGGCAACCCTAAACAAGGGGGCGTGAAAGATGTATATTTTTCGCCGGACAAAAAGTATGTTGTTGCATTTTTCAGGGCTCCGCTGGACTATAATCAGAAAGACCGGATCAGGCGGATCGTCACGCTGTACCTGGACAATATAAAAAAAGGCGACGCCCCTGATTATTTCCTGCAGGATATTTACCGTTGGCCTTATGATGCGGTGGAACGTGATGGGAAAACAGGTGTGATAGTTCCCATTTATGACTCCCGGTTTTTTTTTCGCAAAGGCTATGGCGCCAATGACAGTATAAAAGGAGGGGAGAAAGTAGGAAAATGGTTTACAGCACCATCATTCAGGAACAGGCAATACCCGCTGTTCCTTGACAGCACCGAGCTGGGAGACTGGCTCAGCTATTTCCAGATCGCTATCAGTATTTGCAGGGGCGTTAAGAAAATGCACCAGATGGGCCTGGCGCATTCCGATCTTTCTTATAATAATGTGCTGGTGGACCCAGTTACCAGATCGGCCAACATCATAGACCTGGATGGCCTGGTAGTACCTGGCTTATTTCCACCGGAGGTAATTGGCACCGCTGATTTTATTGCACCGGAAGTGCTACGCACCAAACACCTGAAGCTTTCAGATGCCGGCCGTATCCTGCCCAACCAGCGCACAGACCTGCATGCACTGGCCGTACTGATTTACATGTACCTGTTAAGACGGCATCCGCTACGGGGCGGCAAAATATGGGACCTGGATGCTGAAAAAGATGAGCTGATGGCCATGGGCGAAAAAGCGCTCTTTGTAGAACATCCCGGCGATAAAACAAACAAAGTAAAAACTGAACAGCTGCGCAAATGGGACGCTATCTGGGGTAACCCCGAAAAAATCCCTTATACGGTTACTGGTCCTTATTTATCAGAACTGTTCAGGCGCGCTTTTATTGACGGGCTTCACAACCCTATGCTGCGTCCAATTGCCAATGAATGGGAAACGGCGTTAATTAAGACGGTAGATATGGTTCAACCCTGCAGCAATCCATCCTGTGAGGAAAAGTGGTATGTTTTCGACAATACGGCCAAACCTGCCTGCCCGTTCTGTGGCACCCCGCACAAAGGTACCCTGCCTGTTGCGGATCTGTATTACAAATTCAAAGATAATGTGTGGAAACCGGAAGGACACCGCCTGATGGTTTACCATAACCAATATCTCTTTAAATGGCATGTTTCCAGGAAGGTCATCAGGAATGAAAGCCTGGGCCCGGAAGATAAAAAGCCGGTGGGATACTTTGCTTACCATCAGGATAAATGGGTGCTGGTAAACCAGGCATTGGACGGCATGAAGGACCTGGTAACCCAGCAGGAAATTCCCCGTAACACTATGGTTGAGCTGACCGGAGGAAGCAAGATCCTGTTATCGGATAAAGAGGGCGGCAGACTGTTATATATCACGATCACTAACCTGTAATTACAAAAAATGGAACAAAATATTTTACACCTGCACCCGGGTCTGATATGGGTTTTCGGCGTAACAATTTTTATCATGCTTTTGCTTGATCTCGGCGTCTTTCATAAGAAAAGCCATGTGGTATCCACCCGGGAAGCCATCGTCTGGTCCGGGGTATGGATTAGCCTGGCCATGATCTTTTCCGGCGTTATAGGCTGGGTATTTAATCAGGACAATAGCGGCGCTGCACTGGCGGTAGAAAAATTCACACAGTTCCAGGCAGCATACTGGATAGAGAAAGCACTTTCCGTGGATAATCTCTTCGTATTCATCCTGGTGTTTTCATATTTTAAAGTGCCGCGCGAGCTGCATCACCGCGTATTATTCTGGGGTATCCTGGGCGCGCTGGTATTCCGCGCCATCTTTATATTTGCAGGCGTAGGGCTTATTAATATAACCTATTTGAATCCCCTACTGGATCTACTGGGCGCAAAACCGCTGGCATGGAATATTAATCTTGTACTAACAGCTTTCGGCCTGTTCCTCGTATATGCAGGCATCAAATCGTGGGGGAAAGGAGAGGAGGAGGAAGAGGCGGATTTCAGCAGCTCAGCAGGATCCAGGCTGGTACACAGGCTTTATAAAGTAAGTGGCCAGTACGACCGGGGAAAATTCTTCACTGTACAGAACGGAATAAAAGTGGCTACGCCGTTGTTAGTTGTGCTGGGCGTTATTGAATTCACAGACGTATTATTTGCGGTGGATTCTATTCCTGCCATCTTCGCTATCTCAAAAGATCCTTTTATTCTCTATACCTCAAATATTTTCGCCATACTGGGTTTACGTTCCCTTTATTTCCTGCTGTCAAATTTCATTCATATGTTCAGTAAGCTGCCTTACGGCCTATCTATCATTTTGACTTTTATAGGTATAAAGATGATCATTTCGCCGTGGTTCCATATTCCGTCGCCGGTATCATTAGGGGTGGTAGCGGGGGTATTGTTATTGTCTGTGCTGGTGTCGCTGGTATTCCGGGAGCGCGGAGTGGTTTAGGTTTTTTTGATACCCAAATTGAAGCTTTAAGGGCCATTTTCGTATCATTCATTGAGGTGAGGGCTAAGGGAGGGTAAAATAAAACAGCTCCAAAATCTTTATCACTAAAGAATTTCAGAGCTATTAAAGCTGTTGGGACGACTGGTGAATACAGAGACACGAGAAAAGTGCCCAATGGAACCCTTTCAGCACCCACGACAGCTACCCAGCATCGTGTGAATAGGATCACAAGGATTGTCTGGGTCCGCAGTTATTCTCCTGTCCACCGTTCCCTTACCGTTTTTGCTTAAGCTGGCAATCCTGATCTTGCCCAGGTGTAATTTCTGTACGGCTTTCTTTTTCATGAAAAATGGCTTAAAGGTGAAGAAAATTAATAGCCAATATAAAAAGAATCGCGGGCATTTGTTATCCTGTAAACAAGGGGTTTTGGGGAATCAGCAGCTCGCTAAAGTTCGGTAATACGCATGCTGGAAGATATTTTATTCAAAAAAATTGTTTCTTATAAGATGTTGGTAGCATCCCTGTTTCTTTTTTAAAGAGCCGGGAGAAGTAAGACATATTTTCAAATCCTAGATCGAACGCTATTTCGGAAACAGTTTTATCTTTTTTTCTCAGCCTGTTTTTAGCTTCATTGATAAGAGCGATGTGAATAAGTTCTATAGCAGTTTTACCGGTTTCTTGTTTCAGCAAATCAGTGAGATACCGGGCAGAAATATTCAAGATCTTTGCCAACCCCCCAACTGAGGGCAAACCATTTTCATCAAGGGAACCATCTTTAATATACTGCTGTAAGATTTTGTTGAACTCTGTTACGGTTTTCCCGGACAATTGTTTTCGGTTGATGAATTGTCTTTTATAAAACCGTTCCGCATATTTGAGTATGGAATGGATGCCTGCGAGAATAATCTCTTTGCTAAATTCATCTTCAGTATTATTATATTCCTGTTCTATCGTATGGAAAATATTCCAGATTATTTTTTCTTCTTTTGGCGCCAGGTGAAGGGCTTCATTTGTTTCATAATCAAAAAAAGAATACCGTTGAATGTCTTCAAGCAATGAATGTCCAGTCAGGAAATCTTCATGAATAAGCAAAATGTACCCATCCTCTTCAAATTCCAGGTTCCGCATTTCCACCACCTGGTGTGGCTTTATAAATATCATGGAGCCGGTCTCGTGATCAAATTTGGTTCTGCCATATAATACGTAACCGGATTTTACTTTTTTTAATCCAATCATGTAAAAATCGCTGGTGTATGCTTCATTGTTTATTTTAATCTGCTGATTGATGCGCAACAGACCCAACATAGGATGTTCCGGCAGTGGCAGATTGTTCGCAGCTGCCATTTCACTGATGGATTTAAAATGTTTCATTTATTTTTCTTAAAGCTACGAATTAACGAAGAAAGAAATTAATAAGCCTGTCTGTATTTTTAGTGAAGGGAGCATGCAGCAGATCCATTCCATTAAACCCTCTATGCCATGATAGGCTCCCATACCGCTTTCGCCAACGCCGCCAAAAGAAAGATCGTCTTGTGCGATGTGGGCAAATGTTCCATTAATCGTTACATTGCCAGAGGTAGTTCGGCTCAAAACTTTTCTTTTATCTTCATCATCATGCGTGAAAAAATAGAGTGCTAATGGTCACTATTTATTGCTTCTTCAATTTCACTTCTCCTGGCAATCATTGCTGATTTAAATTTTTTCAAATCGCCTCGTCTTTGTTCAAGTGTGGGCGGCCGTCCTGCAAAAAGGCACTTCGCTGATTGTTGAGAATGGTATGGAGTTCGTCTGATGCCGGTGCCAAAATATTTGTTGTCATAATCTTTCAATATTATAATGTGAAGAGAAAATGTGTTTACGATTGAAGCTGGCTGGCATTTTCCGCCGGATTCACTAATCTGTATGCTATTTTAGGAAACAGGCGATTGGCCAGGTAAACCAATTTGGTGATACCGACACGTATAGTAAACAGGTTGTTTTTGATGCCGGCAATCAATGCGGTTACCAATTTTTCCGGAGAGATTCCTTTTGTCTCAACGTGTTCTGTCATGCTTGTTGCCACTACAGGTGGTACCAGCTCAAACACTTTCACCTTGCTGCCCAGTATTTTTAGATGATCTCTTAGCGCCACCGTGTAAAATCGCATGGCCGCTTTGCTGGCAGAATAGGTTGGACCAAGATTTAATGGTACGTAACTTAACAGGGAAGAGGTATTGATAATGGCACCTTCTTTCCTTGATTTCAACATCTCCATGAACAAGTTGTTCAGGCGGATTACACCCAGGTAGTTGATATCCATTTCATTCTTAGCAAATTCAAAATGTTTGTCATTTACTATTCCCAGGTTCTGTGGACTGCTCATAACGCCAGCATTATTGTAAAGGATATCAATTCCTCCAAGCTCCTTAATCTTATTAAAAAGTGACTGTGCGTCATCTGCATTGGCTACATCACTTTTTATAGCAGTTAATGCAGGATATAATTTTTTAGCTTCATCCAGTTTCCCCTGGTTCCTGCCGGTGATGATCACTTTTGCACCATTGCTTAAAAATTGCTTTGCTGCTTCCAGGCCAATACCTGCTGTACCGCCTGTTATCAATATTGTTTTTCCTTTTAGTTCCATGATTTTGTTGTTTGAATGTTTAATTGCATTTTGACAAGACAAAAGTACCTTAGCATGATGCCCGGGTTATAACCCAAAAGGAGGAAAGTCTAACACAAAAAGACGTGGAAGCAAGGTTTTAACCTATGGGGCAGATTTTTAAACAGGTAATTCTTGCTGTAGGTAGCATAGTTTGACTGAAAGAAAGCTTATCTTCAAAAAAGCTGTTATGTACAGAGCAAACCCTTATTTTCACCGGCTATACCATTTGTCATGCAGAACGAAAAGCAACCTTTTCAAACAAACCCGCCTAAGGATCCGTCAGCTGTAAGCGAACATTCCCGGGCCGGAACCGCAAAACCAGCTGTAATACCAGCTCAATTTATAAAAGAGGATAAAATTGAAGAGGAAATTGCTCCTGAGCCGCCATTGCAGAGAAGTGAGGATATAAGACCTTTCCAATTGCAGGCAGGCAGCCATGAAAAGCATTCTTTTACACAGCCGGCACAATTTAAATTAAAGCCAGATGAATCTGACCGTAAGGATCAGCCATCCCAAACTTTCCGGTTAAAGGGCGCCCCGGACAGCACCGCGCAGAGAAAAGCAAATACTCCTGTACAAATGGTTAACTGGGGATATTTGTTGTCGTGGATCAATCCATTTGAGTGGTATAACTATTTCCGGCCGCAAAATAATACGCTACCTGCTAACAGCACTATACCACCAGCTCCTCCCGGAACTAATGCTAATACACCAGGCCAGCAGCCAACGATTCGAACCACAACGCCAAAGGCTACGCCAAAACGCCCGAAAACAACACCCGGCAGCAATGTAAATAACAGTGCCCAGAACCCATTACCAATCCCGGACGTAATTGCGCCAGCATCCCAAAATAACATAACCGGTGATCAAAGGCAGCCAATAACGACAACTACCACCACAACAACAACTACTACTACGGCGGATCAACAGGGATATCAGAATAATGTTAACAATAATAACTACCGCCCGGATATTAATAACAATAATAGCAAAACCCTATTAAGCGATGATAGGAGGCAATACTTGTCAAATCTAAAGAAAGTTTTATACTATGGCCCCAATCGTAACGCTGAAGACAATAAAATATTTAATATCGTTGACGCTGCGCTAAAAGCGGATTCTATCCGTAACAGTGACAATATTGTCATTGAGAATTACCTTGCAAAAGGGTATCAAGAGCCCGGCAAATACGGTAAGGATGAAAAAGAAGCAGCAGGTGAAAAAGATAAATTTACGTTTAATAATGCCCATTCGGGGGATATTCTCAAATTCCTGCAGGACAAAGTAGGCGATAATAGCCTCAACCTGGAGAACTGCTCACAACATCTGAATGCATTTGAGGGTACGCGAAGTTCAACCCAATTTAATTGCAATAATAAAACGTACCCCGTATATCATTACAGCCGTGGAAAAGAGAGTTGGGGTACGCAATATACCGTGTTTTATATAGACCTTGGTAACGGCAACAGCCGGATTATTGGTATAGGCAGGCATGTTGGCAAAGGAACAAGCTCCTATAAGCTGGATTGGGGGATCGGGGAGCAGGGATTTAATACAGGCGCTCAAATGTAAGGAGGTTGTAAAAGGCAGCCTTATTGCTGAAGAGGCCTTGAAAGCTGTCGGGGATGACTAGATTCGAACTAGCGATCCCTTGCATCCCATGCAAGAAGTATATAAAAAAATATTTAAAATATTTATTTAGAATGAGTTATGCTATTTCAAAAGACCTTTTTCAATGAAACAATTGATTTATGTGACCCAAATGTAGCCTAAAGATGGTTAAATGTTAATTAATTTGAATGCATTTAGGGAGTGGCGAAGATTAGGAGATTTTGTGCTATTGATATTTATTTACAAAATTACTGATTTCCTGTGCTACGAATTTTTAAGGTAATTCTTTCTATCTTCGGATACAACTTGCATACCTTGTCCCTTTGTTGGGAGGGTTGTGATTTGTTTTCAATCTTAGTTCTTTCTATCTTCGGATACAGCATAATACCATTCCGTTAAACCATCCCTGAAGTTGTGATTTGCTTTCAATCTCAGTTCTTTCTATCTTCGGATACAGCAACAACCAAAACCACTGTTATGATCACCCTGTTGTGATTTGCTTTCAATCTCAGTTCTTTCTATCTTCGGATACAGCCAGGTGAAAGAGTATCCTGCCAGCGAACCTGTTGTGATTTGCTTTCAATCTCAGTTCTTTCTATCTTCGGATACAGCAGGTGGAGAGGCCAACTACATAGCTAAGTAGTTGTGATTTGCTTTCAATCTCAGTTCTTTCTATCTTCGGATACAGCCCTTCAGGTTGGTCTGATAAAAGAGCTTCTGTTGTGATTTGCTTTCAATCTCAGTTCTTTCTATCTTCGGATACAGCCAGGCGAATAATCAATTGAATTAAGGGGTAGTTGTGATTTGCTTTCAATCTCAGTTCTTTCTATCTTCGGATACAGCCTACAGATAACGCTAACAATGCGGTATTGTGTTGTGATTTGCTTTCAATCTCAGTTCTTTCTATCTTCGGATACAGCCTGGTGCCGTCATTACACCTGATGACCATCGTTGTGATTTGCTTTCAATCTCAGTTCTTTCTATCTTCGGATACAGCTGACACGAAAAAGGGAACCGGTGGGAAGGGTTGTGATTTGCTTTCAATCTCAGTTCTTTCTATCTTCGGATACAGCCCCGATCACCGGAATAATGAACTTCCTCTCGTTGTGATTTGCTTTCAATCTCAGTTCTTTCTATCTTCGGATACAGCTACGTGACTATAAGACAAATCCTGAATATAGTTGTGATTTGCTTTCAATCTCAGTTCTTTCTATCTTCGGATACAGCTTGACTCCGCAGGATATCATGCTGTACACAGTTGTGATTTGCTTTCAATCTCAGTTCTTTCTATCTTCGGATACAGCAGGTGGACGATGGTGCACTGTACGTACCCGGTTGTGATTTGCTTTCAATCTCAGTTCTTTCTATCTTCGGATACAGCCTTTCCGTCCGGTTATCGGGTGATACGAGGGTTGTGATTTGCTTTCAATCTCAGTTCTTTCTATCTTCGGATACAGCTTAGTCATTGCGGCCCGAAACCATCACCATGTTGTGATTTGCTTTCAATCTCAGTTCTTTCTATCTTCGGATACAGCTTTTGGTCAAAAATGCACATGGGCCGGCCTGTTGTGATTTGCTTTCAATCTCAGTTCTTTCTATCTTCGGATACAGCAGTATAAGCCGAAATTCTTTTCAGTAAAGGGATTTAGCTAAAAATAAGATAGAAAAAATGCTCTAAAAAGTCTTTGCCGCTTATTAAGGCAAAGACTTTTTATATTCCTGATGCAATAGCGGTATTTTATCAACAAAAAACCCATACAAGCAGTTTTTTAAAATAATTCCAGTTGCTGCGGTATGTTTATAGGCTCCGCAGGTTTTTTGCCATAGTAAATTTCCATCATTCCAAATTGCTTGTCTGTGATGGTCATAATGCCTATATGCCCTTTTTCCGGGAGTATTTTTTTTATACGTTTAATATGTACGTCTGCATTTTCCATACTTGCACAATGCCGTAGGTAAATAGAGAACTGGAACATGGTAAAGCCGTCTGCCATAATCTTCTTGCGGAAATCTGCATAAATCTTTCTTTCTCTTTTGGTTTCAGTCGGAAGGTCAAAAAAAACTAATACCCACATAATGCGATATGCATTTAAGCGTTGCGCTTTCATGGCAAAGCGGGGTAAAGGATTTTCCGCTGCTCACCAGTATAACATTTTGCAACAGATGCGGCTGTTCGTTGTACCGCTATCATAAGCGGACTTTTTTCTCCATTCAATATTACATCTGCTGATGGTAATTGCAATAGCTTTACTTTTAGCGGTTGGGAAAGAACGTCAATTGCGGAAGTTTCATCAATAATGCTTCTTACAATCATATCTACAAAAGGGCGATAAGGCTCCATAATATCATCGGCAAGGCAATAAGCATTATAACGGTTACGGTGAAAAATGCCCAACGTAGGTAAAAGCCCCGAGCCAACAATGGCCCTTGCCACAGTTGCCCTTAAAATAGCATAACCATAGTTAAGCAGGTTGTTGGGGGGTGGCCCTTCCCGTTTGCGAAAGAATTGCCAGGCCGGCGGCAGAAGGTTTTGCCAGTAATAAGCAGCTGCAGTAGCCTCGCAATTATCCGCGTCGCCGCTTTTTACTGCTGCGGCAAGGTTTATCAGTAGTCTGTTGTTTGGGCTCCACTTCTCAAGTACAGCTGCCTGGTTAACAATTTTTGCTTTTACGGTTTGCTGCCAGAGCTGTTTTTTTAAAGGTTCAGACGCTTCTATCTGCGCCCTGAATCGTTCGCTTTGCAGCGTATTGCCTTCCAGTGGTAGCATCATGCCACTGGGATGTTTGGTTTCATTGCAGGTGATAACCGACGTATTGTTGGCTACCAGTTTATCGAGTAAATAATGACTGAGTGTTATCTGTTGATGCTCCAGCACAACCATGCCCAGATCTTCGATAGGCACTGTTTTTTCTGCCAGGCCTTCATAACCTTTAACATGATCATAGTTAACCACCATTTGCCCATTTCGAAATTTCAGATGGCAGGGAGTTTCAATACAAATGGTACGCTTTATCATAGAGTCTGGATTTTGGTTTTTGAGCCACGCAGCCGTTTTTAATGATGCCGGCAATTGCATCACAGCCCTTATTTCCAGTGCATGGTTAGCAAGTAAATAAAGACATATTAGCATTTACAAATATTAAAATTTGTAATGCTATTGTACTTTAACAGGAATGCTTGCTATAAGTTGGCTACTGCTACGACTCAAAAAGGACTAATACTCACCAACTTTTATAATATTGCCAATATGGTTAATGCGGACTTTAACCACGTTTTCAAAATATCCTAAGCTTTTGATATTCTTATAACATATATCTTTTAGTTCTTTCTTTTCGTCTACCGTAGTTTCAAGATGATGCCTGAATACATACCCCCTTACTACAGTATTCCCATATCCAACTCTTGATAGTTTTTGTACACGGAATAAATTGGGACTAATTATTTTTCTGTTCTTCGGGTTTAAGAGATCGACTTCATTAGGGTTAAAGCCGGTTTTGTCATTAGGAAAAATGAAAAACTCATTTTGTTTCAGGGTAAATAAAAACACCCATCCGATCCCATGATTATATGCCTTGTCGATAATGGGTTCTTTGGCATTAGACAGTTGAACCGCATCAAATAATGTAACGATCCTGTCCTGTAAATTACCATCTGCGTCCTTATAAATAGCAACGTGATGATTGTTGCCGGTGCTTATAAAGTCTGCAGGAATCGGCCTCCCCGAACTATCCAAAATGGTTTTTCCGAAGTGATCTTTCTTGTAATGCAGCGGTTCTGCATTCTTAATGCCACTGATCGTTACACGTTTTATAGAAATACCTTTTGTTTTATTAAGCCAAATGGGGTTCTTATCCAAATCACTGAATGCCTTTTTTGGGTCATCTCCATATTCCTTTAACCGGTTTAGCAATATGCGCTGCACACCTGCGTCCAGTATTTTTCCAATTAGTGTTTCATCTTTGAAATTTTCAGGTGTAATGTCTTTTCGGATAGAATATCCTCCTCTAACCATTTTAATTTTACTTTTTCAGGTAATATTTCCTGCTTTGCTTCATCCAGGTAAATAGGACTTTTACTTAAAGCATTTTTGCCGCTAAAGGCTTTCTTAGGATCATTGTCATTTGCTGCAAGCCGCTCATGTAGTAGCTTTTTATATAGTGGATTTGCAACCTTGCTTATAGTGTCGTTGTCAAATTTTGTTGAGATCTTTTCTTCCTTACTTTCATAATATTGATATTTTCCATAAACAGTTTCTTTATGTAATTGCCCTCTTGGTGTAAGTTCAATTTTAACTTTATCCCCATTGGCCGATTTTGTTTTATTCTTGTTTTTAGTGACCACTTTATTTTTCGCTTTATGTGACACCAATACATTTTCTAGGTGTTCTTTCACCACTTCGCGGAAGTTTGGCATAGGAGCATTGAATTTTCTTTTGCGATTACCTGAATCATCAACTATCAGACTGGTTTCCTTTGCTTCAATTGCAAGGATGTTCCCGTGCTGTTTATGATGCTCATTCTTTCGTGCATTAAGGTAATTGAGATATTGGATATGATTGCGCCTGGTAAAAGCAATAGTTAAAGCATCCATGGCGTGATGGCGGTGATCGTTGCGTTTACTCCAATCCGTAATGCGCTCTTTTGTGCCGCCATCTTTTTTCTTAATTATTTCTGTTAGCCCCAAAGCACGGAACTTAGGCATATTAATTTCCTGCATTACATTTACCAGGCTCCAATCTTCCCGCAGCCTTGCTGTAATTTCTCCGCTTGTTGCTACAACGCTTCTGCAGATCTCCAATAGCATATTTTTAGCCTTCTTGGCTATGTACTGACTTTCCCTTAAATCACGCTCTATAAAACCATCACCTATTTCGCTTTGGCGTTTTTGCAGTTTTTGAAACTTTGCTTTATTAATACCTTCTTCTTTATTCTTCTTCCCCAGTTCAAAAAGAGATGTGATCCGGCTTACATATTCTTCAACCGCCTTTTCTCCATATTTATTCAGAATATAATCATAGGCCGTTTGATTCCCCTTGTCCTGGTTGTCTTTTCTGAAAACTACTGTCTTATTAGAAAAGCTATCGTCAAATAAGGTCATTTGGGGAATGATATGATCTATATCTATTTGCTTAGTGAAAAGGGTTTCCCGTGGAATATAAGTATTTGTATACAAGTCTTTATACCCGTTATTTTTCAATTCTTCATATAATTTATAACGGATAATATCATTTCGTGTGGGATTGAGCACGCCGAACTCAGACTGTAATATTTTGAAGATCTTTTCATGCAAAGCCTTGGTGCTGGTAATATTAGCCGACATTTCTGCCCTTTCGGCTGCATTCTTTTTTAGCTCGCGTGCAAGTTCTATCCTGATCTCATCGAAATAAAAGTCTTCAGCAATGCCCCCGGCTTTACGCTTGGTGTTTTCATCCTCAATCAAAGTATTTACCACATGCACCATTTGATTTAGAATTTTTTCTACCACCGGGCTCCGTAGCTCGTTTTTCTTCAATAGATCCAAACGCGGTTTTAATGTGCGATTGGCTATTTCTTCCTTTGTCAGCGAAGATGCAGAGTGCCTGTAACCGGCTTGCAAACAAGCCTTATCATAGGTTAGTTCTTTAGCGAACGGGTAAATCTTGCGTATCGCTTTGCTGCTCAGGTTACCGTAATCATTTCCGAAGGCCAGGTTTGCCAATATTTTTGCATGTTCAGGTTTGAAGCCGAATTTTTCACAAAGTTTCTTTTTCAATCCTATATTGTCATTTCCATAAATAAATACATCTTCCTGATTGTATTTCCTGGTATCGTCTTCTGCAGAATATAACAAATGCCATAGCTGGTAGGAGGGTTGTTGTTCAAAGGCTTTGCCATCCAGTTCTGCGTCAAAATCCAATATTGCGGTATTAATACCTAATAATCCAAATATGGATTGTACCATTTGTTTTATTTCGGATGCAGGTTTTTCTATTTTTGCCACGTCAATATCGTCGCTTCCTGCCAGTTTTAAAATGTCCTCGTCATAGCCTTCTATCTCCAGTATCTTAAGATAAGCATTGTATAATAAGCTGTTTGTCCTGTTTCCCTCCAATGTATTATAATTGGCTTCCCATTCTTTAGATTTGTAACCTAACATTTTAATAGCATCAGATGCTGACATATTCCCTTTCATGTTAAGCTCATCGAACAATCTCTGGCTGGTTTCCAAATCAGGAACAAAAACTGTTTTATTTTCTTTATTCTTAAGCTCAAGATTATTGAGGACCTGCCAAATCTTAAACTCCTGGAACAGGGGAGAGGATCTTGGCGCTACGCGCAAGCCAATGCGTTTCTTTACTTTTATCCCATTGACATCAATCTCAACTTCTTTACTTTCAAATTCACAAAAACTAATTAGACCTTTCTGTGACTTTAGTTTTCGCTGATAGAAAATAATAATATCACGGATTTCTTCTTTCAAAGCCGGGGTGAGATGGGAATGATGCCGGGCTTGTGTTTCCCATATCTGTTCAAACTCATCCAGATAGTCCTGTCTGTAGAATACCTGCGCTTTTAAGCGTGTATGGGGGTTTCGTTGAATCTGTTTGTATAAATATTGCCCAACAGTTTGTTTATGAAAGAACAATTCTTTACTGCGGTCGCTAATAGCGCCTAAATAGCCGCTTGACCTGTTGAGATCATTATTAATTTCCGTAATTATAAATGCTACTTCTTCTTTAGTCAATTGTGTGTGGGGGGCCTTGCTTCTCCATTCGTAGGCTTTTAATTTCTTTTCCTCCCTGCTGCCTTTAATTTCTGCTGTATTGAATCCATATTTCCCCCAAAATGCCGCAGACGTTGCCCGCTGGCCTTTCCCTTCCAGGTGTTTCTTAAATTCGTCCGTAAGCATATCAGGGTAGAATGTTCTTTGAAAGGTCCATACTTTATTCAGTTCAGCATTTAAATCAGACCGGTAAAAGTCTGGCAGATATTTTTTGCCCTCTTGCAATAATAAATAAGCTAATTGTCCTGGTGTAAGGTTTTCTTCATACAAGCGGCGGGCTACTGCCATGCTGTCTATTACTTGCCCTTCTTCTTCGTTTTTGGCTCTGCGGCTACTTTTATAGCCACGTTTTTTATTTATGGAAAGAAGTACCCGTGCAAATGCTTCTAATGAAATTTGCTCAGATGCGGCTAACGCCCGGAATGCGTACGTGGAATGTGTTGTGCCTTTACCATCCTCTGCTAAAATGGTATCATCATTAATAATTTGATGTGATTTTAGGGCTTTAATTAAATTGTCCCGGCGAAGCTGGTACCGGTTAAGATTACGGCGCATGCTTCGTTTTAAAGTCCTGGCCGCGTTTACAGAAACGGGTCTTCCTTTTTCAAAGTTTGTTTGTTCATCAGTAGTAAGGGGATTTACGCGTACACCTATTAATTCCACAGTGGAATTATTATAATCTTCATCTTCGATAACTTTAGCAAAACCGATGGATGTGGTGCCCAGGTCCAGGCCAAGAATAGTTTTTAGGGACATATATTTTTTTTGAAGTTATCAGTGAATATACAATATATAAAGCTACTAGCTCCATGCTTATATGAAGGATAGTTGTATGGAGCTATTAGTAACGACTCGTCCTCGTAGGTCGCGATCATTCTCTGCCGGCACTATTCAATTTTTGATATTTTTGTAATTGATACATCTAAATTTAATTTATTATCGTATTATTGCCTTTGAAAGCAAATCACAATAAGGATTTTTCCGTTGTGAGAACATTTAGTGCCTCGACTATCTTCGGGGCTTTTTTATTTTTGCCCGCGCTACTCTATGTATTTTTCAAATGCAGCAACGGCAAAAGTTCTCATAATCTCATTACCGTCATTCCATCCGACTTATTATTCCATCACAGACTTTTTTACGGATTCCAGCAGGCCTGGTGATTATTTTGATTCAGCATCTGTTGATCTGCAGCCTCTTTAGCTATTTCCTTCGTTTGATCTTCTTTCTGTAAGGGTTATAGATCTCGCTATGTAATAGTGCTTTCATATTAAAAATATTGGTGCTTTTGATCTTCTGCTATTAGTACCCTTTTAACCATATGGATTAGACTGTTGAAAGTGAAATCAGTATTTTCAATCCCTTGGTTGCCGTTTTGTCAAAAATAAGCCGGCTGCCAGGCATTTTAATACGGTTTCCCGTATTAGTTAGGCCGTTTCCGTAGTGATGGTTTGCTGGAAGCCCAATGCCATCATCAGCGTGGTGTATCCGGATGATAGCGTTGCGACGCTCAAACTTTACCAACACATTATGCGCTTACTGTGTTTTTCTATGTTGATCATCGGTTCCTGCAGTATTTGTTCAGCCTCCATTTGCGTCTGCACACTGGTATTGCCCCAAAGTGTATCTTTATTGCCTGTTATAAGAACTTTTGTAGTATTACTGGGAAAGGAGTAACTCTGCTATTTGGTCATAAAAATTGGGGCAATGATTGCTGGCCGTTCATAGGAAATATCGCGGGACTACTCGTACAGTATTTCAATTTCATCAAGCAGAAGAATCTTTTTTAATATCTTCCCGATACTCAATACCTGTTATTGTCCTATACAATCCATTGGGTTTCTTTGCTTTTCTCCTGGCAGTTTTAAGGCTGTCATTTAAGGGGCTAATCCAAGCTACAGAAATACAATACATTTACAGAAATACTAAAGACAAAAGCTCTAAAATCCTTTCTGTTAAAGAATTATAAGGTTTTTTCTCTTTTGTCGGGGTAACTGAACACTTTTCGAACTTTTTAGTGGATGATCTGATCAAAATTGATGATTACTGTACTAATTGTATTAAAAGAAAGCATTTAATGTTGCCTATGAGCAATTGTGCCCATAGGATTGCAAATACAACTAATTTCCAATTCGATAATATTATAAACCAATTGACAAGGCGTGATGAAACACGTTCTTAGGATCCCATTTTTGTTTCACCTGCTGCAATCGTGGGTAATTATCCCCGTAATACAAGGTTTGCCATGGGATACCAGATATGTTCCACTGCGGATCGGTCAGGTCAGTATCGGGATGATTAATCAGGCATCCCCCGGTCAGCTCATTTGGTACAGGGACACCGCCGGAAGTGGCAAACAAATCCTTATAAAAATTGCGAACCCAGTTAAGACTGGCAATTTCACCTTCAGGATCACTCCAGCCCGTGTTGCAAGCAACATCAAGAATGCAATCCCGTTGAGCGGAAGCTGTTGCCCCCGGCATTACGGCATTAACCTGGCCGCCATAAGTTGCCATACCTAATCCTCCGCCTACCGGCTCATTATTCACCAGATATTTGTATATCGTCGCAATTTGGTCATCTGTAAATGGACGGCGCAGCAAAGCGTCTTTAAGCTTAGCTCTCACTTTGTCGAATCCTGGCTGGAAAAGTTCGGGAAAAGGATTGAGTGCAAATTGTAGCCATGCAGTTTCTTCCACTTGCCGCGTATAAGATAAGCCTAATGGACCGGCAATCGAGGCCAGATGTTCATCTATAAGCTGTAGTGCTTTTGCCCCTGCTGTGCAAACACCTTTCATTTCTAGTTTACCCACGTTGCGATGATTCAAAAAAAGTAAACTGAATAGCTGCTTATAGGGAGAGTCCGGGTCGCTATTCTTTTGCGCCCATGTTCCGAAATTTTGAACTAACTGTGAAAACAGTATTTCGTCAAAGTTATTCCAGTCCCATGACACCCTAAACGTCGTAATAGATTTGGGTGCTTGAGGAAGGGCAGTAGCAGGATCAGAACCATCGCTTTTTAAAGATCGAAGCCAGTAACGGGTAACGATGCCGAAATTCCCGCCACCGCCGCCGGTATGCGCCCACCAGAGATCCCGGTTGGGATCATTTTCTTCCCGTGTAGCAATAACGCTGCGTGCTTTCCCGGATGCGTCAACTGCAACCAATTCTATAGCATACAGATAATCTGCAGCTAATCCATACTCTCTGCAAAGAAAGCCAAAAGCCCCGCCAAGTACATGGCCACCGATTCCTATGTTGGGATGCTCACCTGCGGGCAGCACTACTCCCCAGCCTAAGAAGAGCCTGCGGTACATCTCACCGACAGTTGCACCGGCCTGCACTTCAAAAGCTGACTTTTCAGAATCGTAGGAAATACTCTTCATCAGGGACATATCAATAACTATTTGTACGGAAGGGTCAGATACAAATCCTTCCAGGCAATGGCCGCCGCTCCGTACAACTATTCTCTTTTGAGCATTGACAGCTTCCTGTACGGCTGCTACAACATCTTGCGTTGATTCCGGAAGGTAGAAGTATTCAGGTTTTCCGGTAAAGCGTTTGTTGAAGCGCTTTTCGGCAAGATCAGTAAAACGAATGTCGTCAGAGGTTATCTTTTCCATATGTCAATTTGAAGATGCTTGAATTTCAAGGCATTTCGGTTATTATAATAAGATGCAACAAGATAATCTTTTACCATGGCCTTATTATATTGCAAAAATATGCCTGCGGCTTGAAAAATGCAGGTGTAAAACGTGACATTAAAAAGGGGTAAATGCGACAATTTGCAGGTACAATTCCAGGAAATGATATGCGGAGAAAGCTTTTGACCTGATTGATCAGTTTTACAATAAAAGGTACGCGCCACCCGTATTTATCTCGCGATAATGATGACGATCCCACCTTGCACGGCAATCCAGCGCATTTTCTGATTGTTTATGTACAATAATGATAACGGATGATTGCCCAGTCCCCAGTTACATGACGGCTTACTTGTTTATATATTGGTCCTTCAGTTTTACTTTGATTAAAGGCACATAGGATTTCAATATCTTAATTTTTTCGGTGAGCGGCTTTTCCTTAATGATATTGAGGGGTGTGGTGTATGTCCCGGGAAAACTACTGCCTAGCATTTGCACAAGCAGGCTGCTTTTGATCGCATAACCAACATTATCCATCTGACCCACAAATCCGGCGTTAGTCAAGCCGACCAGGTTTCCATCATTGTCAAAAAGCGGTCCTCCACTATTGCCATGCTGTATGGGCACCGTGATCTGGTACCAGTAAGGATTATCCTGAGCACCCGTCTGCGCGCTTATTTTACCATCGGTGAATTTTATGTTTTTCCCCAACTTCCACATCTCGGGATATCCGAGTGCAAAAACACTGGAGCCGATATCCAATAGGTTTGTAGTAATGCCGTATGGCAACGCAGACGGCTTGAAAGCATTATAACGGGTATCATTAATTTTTAGAATGGCCAGATCCTGTGCCTCATCGGCCTTTATCACTTCTGCGTTAAAAGTATACTTAACATTATTCTTCACAAATTCCACTTCAATAACCTGGGCGCCTTTGATCACATGCTCATTCGTAGCGATAAAACCATTCCTGTCGATTAATATGCCACTGCCACTGGCATTCCACTCAATGTCACCAACCGTTGGTGTATTTTTCTCTTCCGGTGCAGCACCCGCCTCCTGTTGTACAATAAACCGGTCGACATATATACGCTCAATACCGGAAGCAACGGTTACACCGGCATAATTGCCCATCAACGGCTGGAATGGTGCTGTAGCAACTACCTGTCCATTGATAACAAAAATATACTCGTTGTTTGCTTTTACAACTTTAAGCAGATTAGGTGATTTCCCCTGTTTTATGGCTGACGTGCTGGTCCACGCCAAGGTCTTTACATCAATACCGTTTTGAACATAACCTGTTTGAAAGGAACCTTGGTCGCTGATGATAAAATAATCGTAATTGTTTTGATCCTTAACACCCCACATGATGCCGTGGCTTTTAAAACCGCTGCCAGCTTTATCGAGCGTTACCGTAGCCTCTATGGAAAAAATACCAGCAGCATCCAGCTTCATATATTTGTAGCCATGGATACGATAATAACCTGTCCTGGTATCGAGCCAAAGTTTCCGCTCCTTTATTTCGGAGGCATAGTCCTTGCCATTAAAAAGCGTCCATTCAGCCGCATTGTCGAAAAACTCCGGATACACGGCTGCAGGAATACCGTTCTCATCATATTCCAAATACACATTTCCTACGAGTTTTCCATTGTTGTAGGCCGCTACCAATCTCGGCTTCTTATTAGGGAAATACCTGATCCAGGCGCCATGTAATACGTTGTCCTTATAATCTTCTTCTCCTGTCAGATCGCCGTTTTCGTTCCAATAATAGGTGGTACTGTCAAGCCTGCCATTAAAATAAAAGCTTTGCTGCTGAAACTGACCATTGGGATAAAACCAGGTACACCAGCCGCTCCGTGTTTCCGTACCATTTTTATCAATAGAAGTAATGTATCCACGCCACTGAAGCTGCCCGCTGATGTAATAGTCGTTGACTATTCCTGTCGGCTGTCCGTTGGCGCCATAAGCGATCATACGGTAGTAAGAAGCCTTCTCCTTATTCTTTGTTTTTTTCCAATCCGCAGTGAAAAACTCTGTCGTCTGGCAAAATAAATTCAGTGGAATAAGGAACGCTGATAGGATAAAAGCGACATTTTTCATACAGGATAATCTTGGTTAAAATTGTTTGGCAATCTTTACTTTTATTTCGAACATGGCCGGCTGCCCATTTTGTGCCATTTCATCGGAAGAACCGTAACTGGCCAGGCCGAAATGAATCGCCGGGGTAAACACCAGTCGGTTCACCTTAAAATCGACACCGAGTGATGCCTGCAAGCCATAGATATAGTTAGCTTCTGCATTCTCTCCGCCACTGTGGATGTAGTTAAAATATGACCCCATACCGATCAGCGGTACGATAGCCTTCATTCCTTGGAAATAAAGAACAACAAAAAGAAACGATGGATAAAGTTGCCTGAACATAGTGTTAGGTTATTTAATGCCAACAAAACTATATCCTGCTAAAACCGATATCAATAGAACGAAAGTTAAATTTGAAGGCAAACTGACTGAGCCGTCATCCCAAATACTTGAGCGCTTCAGTACGGTTATACACATGCAGTTTCCCGTAGATGTTGTGGATATGTTGACTTACCGTGCTTTTGGAAATGGATAATTTTGAAATCCAGCGGTTTGATTGACAATAAAGTGCAATCCTTCCCTTATTTCGGTGATATCTTCCACAATGCTGATAAGAATTGGGTTCATACTATAAAATTGGCATTCCCTTTTTACAAATTCACTATAACAAAAGTTATATCGACATGATGCTGCGGGAAAGTTTCCTGCTTTTTTCGTTTTTAGGAAGGCTGATATGAAGTATTCCATTGTTTAGCGGGCGCTTAAATTTTCTGCATCTACGCTGTCATCCAGACTGAAGCTACGGCTAAAGGACTGCTGACGATGCTCCCTTTTCAAAGGTTGAAGCAATACGGGAATTTTTAAATTAAAAACTATGAAACAGGTAGAGGTAGGCATTATTATGGGCAGTAGCTCCGATGCTCCTATTATGCGTCAGGCAGTAGAGGTTTTAAAAAAAGGTTGAAAAGGCTACGAAGTTAGTGTCGTATCTGCACACCGTAGTCCTCAGAAGATGTTTGAGTATGCAGCCACTGCTTTAGAACGTGGTTCAGCGCATTTCCCCCCTAATAGGATTAATGCCGGTAATCAAGTCGTTACGTTATTTTTTTAAGATCTTGGCAATGCCGTTTTCAATATCCGACACCTCTGCATTTTCAGCATTTGACAGCAGCACAATAAGCTGATCCTTTTGCACTCTTCTACTTATGAAACTGGCGAATCCGGGAAGAGTTCCCTTATGATAGTAAACATCCCAAATTCCGCCTCTTTCCCTCACGAACCAGCCATAGCAATACTTCCCCGGAACATGCTGTTTAAGCATCTGTTCCTTCATCTTTTGAGAAAGGATGCTTTCTGCATAAAGGGCCTGGTCTAATTTATACAGATCTCCGGTGGTTGAATACACTGTTCCTGCGCCATCAATATTTTCCAGCGGAAAATCAATATCAACGGATGCTGTTTGAGCCGCATCCTTATATCCTTTCACTATTTTATTAAGGTCTGAATTTCTTGCTATTCCGGATGAAGTCATGTTAGCCGGACCGAAGATCTCTGTCTGAACCAATTCAGCATATTTCCTTCCCGTTGCAATTTGTATAATCTCTTTTAGAAGTACATATCCCGAGTTCAAATATTCAAAGTCTGATCCCGGTTCAAATCTTAAGGTGGCCTCTCCAACCAATGCTTTGATGTCCATTCCTTTTTTCTTGTTGATGATCTCGTTAAGGCCGGAGGTATGCGTTAGCAACTGATGAATAGTTATTTTGCCAATTTGCGTATCCACTATTTTGAAATAACTATTGATGGTTGCGTCTAATTTAAGAATCCCCTTTTCCACAAGCCGTAATACAAGAATGGCTGTGACAGGCTTCGAAAGAGAGCCAATAAGAAACTTAGCAGTGTCACTGTTTGGAAGATCCTTTGCCTGATCAGCTTTCCCCCAGGATTTTTTGTAAATAATTTGCCCGTGATCTGCAACTAATACGTTTCCCACAAATAGACCCCTGCAAAGTGCTAATCAGTGGCCAGTTCCCTCATAGGCCCGCAATGATTTAATTGTAAAACGGTCAAACATATTTTCGGCATCCTGCTGAAGATACTCAAACTTCATATATAATGTATCTGCCGCTACATGTCATCAGTACACCCACGGCATCCAATATATAATCTAATTTTGATTCTTTGCTTTGTGTATTTTTGTACAAAGTGTGGATTATGAATTCCAGGAACGATTTCGTAGCTTCTTTTAGAGCGGCTCATTACCAGTTAAATAACAAACCGGTGGAAGTAGCGCCCGCCAGGCGGGATTTTTATAAGATCTGGCTCATCCTGCACGAAGGCATTCTTATCCTGGATGGAGAAAGTGTTTACATCCGGCAACCCGCCCTCGTATTTCTCCACCCCCTCGTCCGGTACACCTTTGAGCCGATAGAGATCAAAAGAAGTGGTTACTGGTGCATTTTTACCAGCGAATTTTTGCCCGGCCCCTCAAGGGGCAAATACCTGCCGGACGGCCATTTATTCCAAACCACCGGCCAGGTGTTTATTCCGGATGAGAAAGCTCTGGCTGCTGTCCGCTTTTATTTCGACCGCATTGTGACGGAATTTTCATCCGATTATCCTGGCAGATACGATAGCTGCCGCAGCCTGGTAGAACTATTGATGCATGAGGGCCGGAAATTGCAGTCCGTCACCACCGGCACGCCTAAACGTGACGCCTCTATGCGGCTGGCCACCCGCTTTTTGAACCTCCTGGAAGCACAGTATCCTATTACCACGCCGGATAAGCCCCTGAAACTGAAGAAACCCGCAGATTTTGCCAGCGAGCTGGCCGTTCATATCAATCATCTTAATGCAGTGGTACAGCAGATCACCGGTAAGTCAACCCGGCAACTGATTGCAGACCGTCTTTTAAGTGAAAGCAAAGCTCTGCTGTATTATTCCGATTGGCCTGTAGCTGATATTGCTTACAGCCTTGGCTTCGAATATCCTAATCACTTTACTACTTTTTTTAAAAGAACTACGGGCCAAACACCTTTATCTCTTCGAAAATAAATTCTTTGTTTTACGTAGTTATTAATTTGATTAGGGCTAGGCCGGCGCCCTTATTCATCTGACCTTTGCTTTATCATAAAACGATGATTATGGAAAAGCAAATGAAGGCCTGGCGCCTGGAAAAAATGGGGGGTAAACTGCAGCTTAAAGCAGTGCCGGTACCCCAGGTGCGGGCAGGCAGCGTACTGGTAAAGGTGTCTGTCTCCGCGCTGGTCTCCTACCTTAAAGCCTACACGGAAGGTAAACTCGCTGTTTACAATCCTCCACCGAAGGAATTTACTATTGGAAGCAACGCCATCGGCTATGTGGAAGAAGCAGGTCAGGACGTGTGGCACCTGCGCAAAGGCCAGCGGGTAGCCCTTTCTTCTCATATCACCGCCCGTGACAATGTTAAAAATCCCATGATGCTGTTACTGGGCATCACCAAAAATGGCGATGCCGCACTGCCCGCCCAGCTGGACTGGCCCGACGGCACATTGGCTCCTTATGTGCTGGCTCCTGTGGAAGCCCTCACGCCACTTGACGGCCTGGAACATTATTCAGATGCACAACTCTCTGCAGTTACCCGCTTTGTAGTTCCTTACGGCGGCCTGCTGAAGGGGCAACTTACTGCCGGCGAAACCATCGTCATCAATGGCGCTACCGGCTCTTTTGGTGCATCTGCTGTTTTTTTAGCGGTAGCTATGGGGGCAGCAAGAATTGTGATCACCGGCCGTAAACAGTCAGTGCTTGAATCCATTGCCAACAAGGCCGGCTCCCGTGTGGTGCAGGTAGTATTGACCGGCGATACGCAGGCAGATGCCCAATCCATTCGTACTGCCTGTGACGGCGGCGCTAATATGGCCTTTGATATGGTTGGTAACGCCAAAGATCCCAGCTCCACACTGGCTGCGCTTTTCAGCCTGTTGCCAGGCGGGCGCCTTGTGATCATGGGCAGCATGGCGGTGGATCTTCCTATCCCATATACCTATGTTATGCTGAACAGCTGGTCGATCCTTGGCAACTTTATGTATCCGAAGGACGCTACCCGCAAAATGCTGGAGCTGGTTAGAAGCGGACAACTTCCTCTTGATGTAATAAAACCGGTCACCTTTCCAATGGCGGACCTGGACAAAGCGATGGACGCTGCTGCCACTGCCGGCAATCTTGAAAATGTTATGATCGATTGTCAATCATAATTAACCGACCACTATGAATACGATTTTAAAAAAAGAAATAGAATTGATCCGTTATGTGCGACTGAGCAGTCTGCAGCTCACCGAACAACTCTCTGCCGATCAAATGAACCTTGTACCAGAAAAAATGAACAACAATCTGATCTGGAACCTTGGCCATTTGGTATTTACTCAACAAATGCTTTGCTATGGTCTTGGAGGTTTAACGCCTTCCGTGGACACAGCTTATTTCTCTGAATTTGCTCCTGATACAACACCTGGACGCTATATCAGCGCGGAAGAGATCCTCAAAATAAGAGCGGCCTTAGTTGACAGCTTGGATAAGCTGGCCTCCGATATTGAAGTTGATAAACTGCAAGGTTATAAACCCTGGGAACTTCCCAGTGGCATTGCTATTGACAACATTGCCGATGCACTAGCCACCAACGGTATTCATGAAGGTCGCCACTTCGGCGTAGTTATTTCACTTGCCAAAATGGTACGCTAATCTCCTCTTTTCCAAGTGGCCGCAACCCAAGTGGCTACATCTGCAGGATTACCCTTTAAGATCGTAAAAGGTTACTGAGCCGCCTTAGTTCCTGTTGGGTGCTATATTGTGGCGATCATATCCATAAAATGCAGCTCCAGCTTGCGATAGCGGATGCGCCATCCCTGAACGGTACGGACCAGTTCATCTGTAAAAGCACCCGCCACATATAGTGAGGTGCCCGGCTTTCCATCTGATGATTTGCCTTTATGGGTTGCCCATAAATCTGTGCGTGCCGCCGCTTTGTCGCCTTCGATAGTCACTACCGGATTGCCCATCAAATGCTGCCAGTTGCTAAAGCTGCTCATATTGCCTGGATTGGCTCCATCGCCACGCATGATCACCGCCATTTCCCCGTAAGAGGTTGGCTCGCTGCCCGCCGCGCGGTAGTCCAATACAGCATCTGCCGTGAACACATCCTTCCATGTTTCCAGGATATTGTTATCATTACCCTGGTGTAAATCCTGGCCGAATGAATAGCGCGTAATCACATCCTGGATTTCAAACCGGTCCAGCGCGTACTGTACTTTCTTTTCTAATTCCATCATTCATTTTTTGTTCTGCAAAACAAATGAAATTTGCTACCTGCCATGAGCATGCTTTACTTTTGTATACTAAGCTTTGATTATGGGACCGAAATGTAATAAGGAATACACGCCGGATGAATTGCGCTTCATTCAGGATAGCCTGTATGTGCTGGGTGGAAAATGGAAAATGCTGGTTATCCGCGCTATTGCACAAGGTAACAGCCGGTTCGGAGAAATTCAGAGAAGCCTGCCGAAGATCTCCACCAGAATGCTGAGTAAAGAGCTTAAAGAACTTGAGGCCAACCATATCATCGAGCGCAAGATTGTTGATGATTTTCCACTGGTTGTTACCTACACATTTACTGTGTACAGCACAGCACTGGCACCCCTGATAGATAAGTTGATCGAATGGGCGGCAGCTCATCGCCAGGAAGTGCTACACGGGCACAAATCCACATCAGATTGAATTCCAGCAGGCACTTTGGTGCCGCTGGCTGTAAGAACAGGCTGATTAGTTACCAGCCTGAATTAATTCGATAAGATTACCTTCTATATCCTTAACATAAGCATATAAATCTCCCTTTTTTACGGCAGGGGAGGGAGGCACCACCTGTGCGGCTCCGTTTTTTAGCAGTAAGTCAAATGCCTTGTGAACATCCTGTACCTGTAGTGCAATGTGACCATATCCCTGCACTGAAGAGGCATTCAACGGATCGGTAAAATTGTGTTCCCGCTTGGAATCCTTTAGGTAATGAAGCATTTTAATATCAGATCAAACGTTATGAATCACGCTTCAATGATTTGATACAACATTTTGCGTTCTCCCATGAGTAGGAAATGAGTAATTTACCTCCTCATGGGATTACTCGGCAACTAACTTGAAATTCGATGAAATGCTTTGGTATCTGGCGGGAAACTAAAAAGCCCGTAGATGCAAGACCTACGGGCTTTGGTGATATATTTCGTTACGAAGCGTAACAACCAAAATGTCGGTAAAGTCGCCCTCCCTGTACAATTTTCGAACTTATTCTTAATGGATTTGCGGCGTTTGGCTAACCTAGCGATTGAAAATGAATATTTTATACTTTTTTATAGCAAATGCCTTTCGCAGAATAATTTTATAAATTTCAATAATGTGATTTACCCTCAATGTAGAGACGCACTTGGCACCGCAATTGTCACTGTCCGCCAGTTGCTCCAGTATGGACAAACTGTTACCGGAACCGCTGGCATGTACTTTGAGGCTTTTCTGTATGCGAATAGAAATCTGGCTGTTCTTCACTATCCTAGTAGGAATAGTGAGCGGCTGCAAATCAGATAGTATGCAAAAAGAAGATACGGCCGGGAACAAGGCATTCGTGATGGAGATGATCGGCCAAAAGAAGCAGCTGACGGATTATCCGGATAGGGCAAGTGATTCTATGGTGGTTTACGAACCCTCTTCTCTGCCCTTCGGCGGTACTTACCGGGGAATGAAGGCATTTGAGCAGTTCTACCCCAAGGTGAGAACGTTTTATGATTTCAAACACTTCCATCTTTTGAATGTTTATGCTGACGAAGATAAGGTGTTTGCGATCAGCAAGGCAGCGATCGCCCACAGTGACGGAAACATACTTCTTTGTGAGCAATTCACTTTTAGGGGCGGAAAGATTGTAGAGGTGCGGTTATATATTTATGATTACGACGGCCAGCCTATCCATAAACTAATCGAACAGGCAGGTCAGGCCAAGCCTGCTGAAAATTAGGTGCATTTGTAAGAACCCTGCGGGTCAAATGCAAATGAAAAAGAGTTGATCGGACTAAAGAACATCGCAGAACTTATTGAAATCAGACCCAAATATATTTTTTACTACGACTTGTTAATCTTGTCTTCGCTACATTCATTAGTACAAGCAAGGGCATATAAATGAGTAAAAGGAATTCTGACTTCAATTAAGAGAAACTCATTTTTCGGATCTCTAATTAAATGAAACATGAATGAGACAGCAGGATTCGAACTTTAGGGGCTTGAAATTGAATATTTTAACCTGGGTCGAAATTTAATAAAAATGAAACCCGCTACCAGAGCGGGTTTCAAGATGTAGTCGGGACGGTTATACGAAGCCCTATAGGTTCAATTCGTTGGATAACAATTTATTAAAAAATAAACTTCAAACCTCCTCATGGAATTCCTCGATACCCCTGAAAACGTTTATTCAGCGAAGGTAACCAATTACTCTCTTAATTTGAAATGATCCAAAATTGTATGAGAATAGCATTTCTACCAATCATCCTCCTCATGATGTTAAGCGTACTGCTATATTGTTACTTCATTCTCTAATTGGTGTTGCTTTAACTACTTGCCTGCCTTGATGGCTGGAAGGTAAGAATAAGATCAACATTCCGCAGTTTAAATAAAATAAGCATCTTAGTGATCCCAATTCAGGTCTACACCTAATAAATTACAAAGGTTTTTGTTGTGAGGTCGAAAATAATTTTTCAGGAGATTTTTTGTCTCCGCCTTCATCGGTAAGGTACTTGCTCCTTCATTTCGGGGAGTTGTATTATAGTTCACGGAAAAGGTCTCTTGTGGAAGACCGATAAATTCCAATACTTTCTTTACCACGTTTTCTGTATTTGAAAAGAAATCTTCACTTTTAATCACCATTATTTGTTTTTTATCAAACAGGTCATAATACATTTTAATGTACGGCTCATAAATACTTCGCTGAATATAGGTTTCCCGTATAAAGTGTGACAAGGAAATATTCTTCAGCTCATCTTCAATAGCCTGTTCAAAAGTTCTTTGTTCTATCTTTTTCTCACGGAACATGTTGTATTCCGAATAGGTCCTGCTAATTGGGTTTCTTATCATAATTATTAATTTGGCTTCAGGTGTAAGTGCTTTCACTCTTTTTGCCGCAACTGGGCAATACATATAGATAGGCGTGCAATCACCGCTAACAGCACTGGCGCCGGTTCTTTTGCTTATGGATGCCATTTTACTTTTTAAAGGAAAAAATTTCCTATAGCTGTTTATGCCACTGTACCTGCCGAATACTTTATGAATGATAAAGGGAAAGGGATTGAAGTTAGGAACCTCCTGCAGGTAACTTAATTCTTTTATCTCTAGGAAAGAAGACACAAAGTTCGGATGCTGGCGCAGCAGCTCATACAGTGCAGTAGTGCCACATTTGGGGGCGCCTAATATATAGAATTGAGGTAAGGTTCTGCGGCCGGCGGTAAGCTTCCTGTAAAAGACCTGCGCATACAGAACAGTAAAAATGATGAGATTTTTCATAACTGTTATAGATTATTCTGAGTGTGTGTATTATCTCCAGATAATTCTGGGCTGCACAAAATCCAGCAAACGTGTTACAGCATCATCAATGTTAAGGACGTGCGTTTGCAGGTGAAGATCCGGTTTGGAAGGGCGTTCATAAGGAGAGTCGATGCCTGTGAAATTTTTTATGCTGCCGGATCTTGCCTTTTTATAAAGGCCTTTAACATCCCGCTGCTCGCAGACCTCCAGGGGAGCATCCACGAAAACTTCAATGTAGCTATCGGGCCCAACAATTTCCTGTACCCGTTGCCGGTCTTCCGCAAAAGGGGAAATAAAGGCCGAAAGAACAATCAGGCCCGCATCAATAAAAAGTTTTGATACTTCTCCGATCCTTCTTATGTTCTCTATCCGGTCTGCTTTCGAAAAGGTAAGGTCGCTGTTAAGTGCGGCCCTTACACTGTCGCCGTCCAGTATATAAGTTTTATATCCGCACAGGCTCAGCGCTACTTCTAGGCGGTTGGCTAACGTGAATTTACCGGAGCCCGAAAGGCCTGTAAACCAAATGAGCATGGCTTTCTGGGATAGCAGCATTTCCCTGCTGCTTTTGGTTACTTGAATTTGAGGAATAGCAATATGATCCAGCATGGTTGATGTGGTAATTCAGGTCAAACAATAATGTAATACTAAGAAGGGCGTGGCAGATTATAATATTGAAACAGTTGGGTTAAACTGCTGTGTGATTGTAAATATATACATTTCACTTAAAAAATGAAATTGCTATTAGATTTATAATTTTTTTTCTCTGTCAATGATGGCGGGTGATCTCCTGCGCCACAGTTAAGGATGTTTAAGTGCGGATGGATTAAAGTCAATGCAGAAGCTATGACTGTTGTTCTCAAATTTGTACGTTACAATCCATCCATATTGATCGCTGATCTTTTGAATAATGGCTAATCCCAGGCCGGTGCCGGGCACATTGGGTGAGGTGCTGCTAAACCGTTTAAACAGCCTGGTTTCACGGAGCCGGGCTGTTCCTGAATTAGTGACCTGCAGCTGATGAGAAGAAAGCTCAATATAAACAGTGGCGCCATTTTTACTATGCTTTATTACATTCATCAATAAATTGGTTGTCATTATCTCTATTAGGATAATGTTACCTGTTATCAGCACTTCCGGCGCAATTTTCTGTTTAATGCGGAATTGCTTATCCGTGGCAAGGTCCCGGAAAAGCAGTATTTGATCCTGCAATAAGGCAGAGAGGTTAACGGTTTCATTGCCGCTGAACTGCCGGTTATCTATTTTGGCCAGCAGCAGTAAATTCTTGTTAATGAGCGTTACCTTGCTGAGCGCGCGGTGTGTGTCGTCAATGATCTTCGACTGTTCCGGCGTTAGCGGATGGCTTTGCAGCAGCATATCTAGCCTCGACTTTACGATGGCCAGCGGTGTTTGCAGCTCATGGGAAGCATTTTCAGTAAATTCCTTTTGCCGCTGGTAAGTGTCTATATTAGCGGCTATCAGCTTTTCCAGGTTAACATTCAGGGTGTAAAATTCAACAATATTGGTGGCTTCAAAAAAGACCGGCTGTTGCTGGTGCAGATCAAACTTCCGGATCTTCTCCAGGCTGTTGTAAAATGGCTGCCAGAGGCGGCGGGAGATCCTGCGGTTAATTAGAATAAAGCCGCCCAGCATAATGAAGAAAAATAAAAAGGTAACAACCGCTATTCCCAGCACCGTTTCATAACTTTCTTCGATATTGTTTTCTACTGTTATACTGTAATATTTGCGGTTTACCGGGAAGTAGGTTACTAATACCTGGAAACGGTCCAGCCCTTTGGCGGGAATATATTTGTTCTTGCGGTAAATAGTATAGGTTGAGTCCGGATGGTATTGATCTGCCGGTGCAATTTTCGTTTCAGGCCGCAGCTGGTTCCACAACGATATTTTTTCGTGAAGGTCCTGGTCGGAAAGTGTAAGCTTCTGCAGGTTTTGCTTAACGGTTTCTCCTACAATGCGGTTATGTTCTTTGAGCTCGTGCTTCCAGATGAGATCTACCAGCAGATAATAGGCAGGTATACTGCATAACAATACCAGCGCGGCGTACCGGATAAATTTTCTGAGGGTAAGGTCAAGTAGTTTGTTCATATTTCCCATTTATACCCTGATCCGTAAATAGTTTTGAGATAATTACGGCAACCGGCGTCATTTAATTTCTTTTTAAGGTTTTTAATGTGCGCATATATATAATCGTAACTGTCGAGCATGCCAGCAATATCCCCTGACAGATGTTCTGCAAGCGCATTCTTGGAAATTACACAGTTGCGGTTACTAATAAAGTAGAGGAGAAGGTCAAATTCTTTTTTAGTAAGGCTGAGCTCTACATCGTTGATGGTAGCTGTTTTGGCCAGCAGATTGATTTGCAGCTCATTTTCGTCAATGATGTTACTATTGTTGAAATTCCGCCTGCGGACAACGGAATATATTCTTGCTGCAAGCTCCGGCAAATGAAAGGGCTTGGATAAATAGTCGTCTGCCCCTAGTTGCAGGCCACTGATCTTATCCTCAAACGCGCCGCGGGCAGAGATAATAATGACGCCATCCATTTTTTTTAGTCTTTTCATTTCCTCCAGAATCTGCATGCCATCACCACCGGGTAACATCAGGTCCAGGAGTATACAATCATAGTTGTGCTTAAGTACTTTGTGCATGGCCTGGCGATAGGTGAGGGCATATTCGCAGGTATAATTTTCTGTCTGAAGATATTCAGACATACTTTGTACTAATTGAATTTCGTCTTCAATGATTAGTATTTTCATACAGAGGTTTATAAGATGTAACTGTAAGTATTTTGTGCTCAGTTTGTGACGGTGGTTGACATAGTAATGTTTAGGAAAGTTAAGCGAAAATACGTATTTACATTATGAGGGTCTTTAATTTTATGTCTTTTATTTTTTGATGCCGGTGTGCTGAATTTATCTCTTCAGAAAAAATTCAGAATTGGCTACCGTACGGTATCTGGCTGGAAAGTTGGCATAGGATCCGCTCATAGAAAACTCAATTTTTTATTTGTTCTTTTTCAGAAAAAAAATACTATTATTGTTTGTATATTCCATGATTATATTTATTTTCAAATAAACCTATTGAGTAATCTATAAACCCGATTTGTTACTATTATAAATTTTAAGGAAGCTATACGATAGGGAAACATATGTGACTAACAATTCCTCTGATTTTAATTGTAGACGATTGCGCTGATTTGCCTTCCAGGTGATTCAATTAGCAATCACATCAATTTTTTAATGGGAATTTGAGAAAACACAATGTTTTTAATTCTATCCGTCTATTATTTGAAGTGGCAGATTTTTATTGTTAACTGTTGTTAACGCTGAATTGCACTAAAGTCCCTTATCCTTACAACCATGATCGCCTATTTGCATCGAACACAATGTGACCGATTGTAGCGACAGCTTTGTCCCAAACTGTTGCTCTGCCGGAATTGATGTTCAAACATATTTTTTTGAATGACTGGCCAACAATACTTATCAGAGAGTAACTATTATGCGCATGTATCGCGTATAAATGGCTATGCCGGCCCTCATTTTAACTATTAACCATTACACCAGCGCACCATGACTGATTACTGCTATTAAAGAGAGTCACCGTTTAGGATTGCCCCTTACAGACACAAAAGAAGACTACGGGTTTTATCGCTTTTACTACTATCGGGGTATCAGTCCAATCAATTATCAACAGGCTTTTGCAGTCACGCCTTGTGCATGACTGTAGCGGTAGCTTTTTGATCTTTTTGTTAAACTTTGTCTGGCATGATCATTTAATCATAAGATCCTGCATTGACAAGCAAATGCAAATAGTCAACGGTGGCTAATTGTAGCGATCGCTATTTAATTAAGGCACCGGAATGCCTGTTTTGATTACCGGGCGAGGCAAGAACTGCTTATGATCTGCCCGGTATACTCCAATAACCCTTGATGGAAATTATGTGCAATCATCACTTTGTGACAGATTGTAGCGGCAGCTTTTTAATTAACAGGATCCATTGATCTGGTTGTATACACATCTTTATTCATTATTTGAAACCTAAAACTATGAGCAAATTCCCAAAAGGCTGGTATATAATCTATACACGAGTCAACCAGGAGAAGAAGCTGGCAGCTCAGCTGAATGAGCGTAACATTGATTGTTATCTGCCTACCATCAAGGTGATTAGCCAATGGAGAGACCGGAAGAAACTAATGGAGAAACCCCTTTTTCCGTCTTATATTTTTGTTTACCTGCAGGACATCCGCTCTTATTATTCCGGTCTTGAGCTGGACAGCGCGCTTTATTATTTAAGATCAGGCAAAGAGGTGACACAGGTGAGTGAGGAGATTGTACGCAACATCCGTTTAAGCGTGGAAAGCGGAAATGAGCTTGAAGTGCTGAGCGGACATTTTAAACGCGGTGAAACCATTTGTGTTTGCGAGGGCCCGCTGGCCGGTATCTCCGGGGAAATTGTACAATATCATGGCCGGGATAATATTATTATACGCGTAAACCTTTTAAACCGTAACCTGCTGGTGACCGTTACATCGGGATCGGCAATACTTAAGTCTTCCCAATCTGTACAGGGATAATTGTAACAAACGTTATTTGTCATGGGGAATAAACATTTGGTTAGGCTAAGCCAGGATAAAGAACTGCCGCCGGTATTTATTATACCCGGCGCCGGTGGTTTAAGTAATGATTATTATGAACTGGCTTTGGAGCTGCAAAATAATTATTGCGTTTATTGTCCTGAAATGTATGGCACGGTGCCGGGTGAAGTGCCGCTGGAAACCATCAGCGACATTGCTGCGCTTAATATAAAATGGATGAAAGAGGTGCAGCCCGAAGGTCCCTACCGTTTGATCGGCCATTCTTTCGGCGCCTATCCTGCTTTTGAAATGGCGCGGCAGCTGGAGCAGAAGGGAAATGAAGTTGCATTTATCGCCATACTGGATGAATATGCCACGTTACACTGCCTGATTGACGAGAATGCACAGATCAATGCCTTAAAGCTGGCAGCCGATTACCTGCGTGACTTTGACATTATCCGGCACCCATTCCCTGAATGGTTTGTTGGGTTGGCAGATGAGCTGTACGATTTGCCATTGAAGCGGCTGGCCGGTAAAATTGCGGAGCTGCTCAAAGAACATTTGCCGGAAAAAAGTGAAGACATTGATTTTACTACCAGCCTGATTAACCTGCGTATCTACAACGCTCATATGTCTTATCACCCCGCTGTAAAATTACAGGGTGAGCTGATCATATTCCGTTCTGCTCAGAACGAGGAGCATGAGGCAGGGGCTATGGGATGGGCGCCCTATGGGGATAGTGTTGACACTATTGAGCTGCAGGATGGACATGGGATGCGGGGAAATGAAAACGCCCGCATTATTGCAGGACAGATCCTGTTAAAAGATATCAGCATCACTCCTTCAACCCGGGGACTGAATGGGTAGTAAAGATCTTAAGGATACGCGGGCGGAGCAGGTGGCTGCAGCAATACAGCCGCTGTATAACCTGGCGCATTTGCAGGCGCAAAGCCATGTGATACAGCCAGGGAAGGGGGGAAGCTATCTCTATAAGAAGCTACTGGATAACCGGCGTACGCTAAGGCGCGCCTATACCCGTCTGCAAATGACGGAGGCCGCCGGCCGCCAGGGTGCTGCGGAGATGTGGTGGCTGGATCATTTTTATGTAATAGAGGAGCACCTGCGGGTGGCCATTTCATGGGCCTACCGTAAGGCAGACGGGCACCTTGTATGTATAACAGGCGCAAATCACCGGCCGGTGCCCCGCGTATATGAAATAGCGGATAATATTGTAGCATATGCCGGTGGAAATATAAGTATGGATGCGGTTACCGCGTATGTGCAGGCATACCAGCAAATAACAGTGTTGCATATACGTGAGTTGGATGAAATGCAAGCCGTTATGCGTATGGTACTGCTGGAAAGAATTACCGGCATTACCAATAATATGCTTTCTGCAGGTGATATCGGTATTACTGAAACTCAGCGGCTGACAGACAAAGGTGCCCTGAAAAAATATATTGACGGTCTGCGTATACTTTGCAATTCGGACTGGCAAAAGTTCGTATCAGCCGTTTGCGCCGTGGAGCAGGCATTCCGGAGTGAGCCTGCAGGCATATACCCCCAAATGGATGCGCTTACTTGTAACAGCTACCGGAAGGAGGTAAGCAATATTGCAGCACGCAGCCTGCTGCCGGAAACCCTGGTTGCAGCACATGCCCTTGCTCTTACCGAAGCAGCTGGTGTGCAACTACCGGATGCCGCAAAACATGTTGGATTTTACCTGCTGGGTAATGGCCGCTCATTACTGGAGGCAAAAACAGGCATGCGGCATACCCCTGCAGAAAAAGTGCTTAAGCTTTTACGGCAGCATGCCACAGTCTGTTATCTTTCTGCCATTACTGTACTGGTTATTGCAGGAACGGTATTAACCCAAAAATACCTGGTGGCTGGCTGGGATAATGGCTGGTTAAGCTGGATGGTATTAGCCCTGGCCGCATTGTGTATAAGCCAGGTGAGTGTTTCTGCCGTGAACTATTGCCTTTCCTGCCTGTTGCAACCTCAACGGCTGCCGCGGCTTGATCTCAAGAACGGTATTCCTGCAGCCAGCCGTACCCTGGTAGTGGTACCGGCTATGCTTACCGGGAGAAACACCATTTTATCCCTGGCTAATGACCTGGAAGTATATTATCTCGGTAATAAAGATCCACAGCTGTTTTATTGCCTGCTGTATGACTTTTGTGATGCAGCGCAGGCAGAGGTGCCGGAAGATGCTTCGCTGCTGGAGTACGCGTTAAGCTGCATTAACCGGTTGAATGAGCAATATGCTGCTCCGGGCCAGCCGGTGTTTTATTTGCTGTGCAGAAAAAGAGAGTGGAATGCCGCTGAAAAAAAATGGATGGGCCATGAACGAAAGCGGGGTAAGCTGGAAGATCTGAACGCATTGCTCCGCGGACAACGCTTGCACCGTTTTTTACCTGTTAGCGGAGATATAAGCCCTTTGCAACAGGCAAAATATGTGATCACGCTGGATGCGGACACGCAGCTGTTACCTGCCAGCGCCCGCAAGCTGGTGGGGGTAATGGCCCACCCGCTAAACCACCCGGTGCTGGATGCTAAGAGGAAATGTGTTACCAGCGGGTATGGCATGCTGCAGCCGCGTATCAGCCTGAGCATACCTGTAGCGGAATATTCACCCTACATCTATATGTATGGCAGTGAGCCCGGGATAGACACCTATACCTGTACGGTATCTGACGTATACCAGGACCTGTTTGGAGAAGGATCGTTTATAGGAAAGGGAATTTATGATATAGACGTTGCCGTGAGTGTGCTGCAGGATCGTTTCCCGGATAACCTTATTCTTAGCCACGATCTGCTGGAAGGCTGTTATGTACGTTCCGGCTTGGTAAGCGATATTGTATTACGGGAAGAGTTTCCGGTCGATTATACCAGTGATATGAAACGCCGCCACCGCTGGATCCGCGGCGACTGGCAGATAGCTGGGTGGCTGCTTCCGCTGGTACCGGGTTTGAACAGATTGCAAAAGAATCCATTATCTATTTTATCCAAATGGAAAATATTTGATAACCTGCGCCGGAGCATAGTGCCAATAGCTGCCCTGCTGTTATTGGGGCTCGCATTTTTAAATGCAGCCACTGTTCCCGGCTGGATGTTGTTTGTAGCGCTGGTGTTTATGTGCCAGGCGCTGGTGCCGGCGGTGATAATGATGGTAAGCCGGATCAGCGGGTGTTTCACATTCGCATATTGGCAGTCACTATGGAGCATGCTGCGTAAAACAATGCCTGCCGGTGCTTACCACCTGGTATGCCTGCCCTACGAAGCAGCACGTTTTGCTGATGCCATCCTGAAGGCCGGCCTGCGTATGGTGATCACCAAACGCAGGCTACTGGAATGGAATGTAACGGATAGCGCCGGCGCATACACCGCTGTTAGCCTGTATGCTATGTTACGGCAGATGTATATAGCACCCGTTATTGCGTTGGGCATAGGTGTGGGTATGTGGTTTGCACAGCGCCAGCCGGAGCTTGTTATAGCAGCTTTGTATGCAGGCGCCTGGGCATTATCGCCGGTAGTGGCCTGGAGGCTGAGCCAGCGCCGCAAGGGCAACGTTGATGCCGTTACTCCTGAAGACCGCCTGTACCTGCGTAAGGCAGCCCGTAAAACATGGGGTTACTTTGAACATTTTACCGGTAAGAATAACAGCTGGCTTACGCCCGACCATTTCCAGGAAGCACCCGTAGCCAATTTGTCGCCGCGTATATCGCCCACTAATATGGGGTTGATGCTGTTGTCCAACCTTTCTGCCTGCGATCTTGGCTACCTGACTACAGGCGCTTTCCTGCACAGGACCCGGCAATCCATGCATACGTTGGGAAAGCTGGAAAAATGCCGCGGACATTTTTTTAACTGGTATGATACACATTCCTTAAAAGCAGTAAAGCCACACTACGTATCCACCGTTGACAGCGGCAACCTGCTTTGTTACCTGTTAACGCTGCAAGAGGGCATAAATGCATTGCTGCAGCAGCCGGCCATTGCATGGGAGCAGCTGGTACAGGGATTTGAAGATACGCTTGCACAGCTGCAGGGAACGGGAGAAGATCATCACCCGGCCCTTACAGCTTTCAAACGGCAGCTGCCGCAATTAGTACATGCCGCATATAAAGGGCCGGTGATACTGCGGTTATGTGAGCTGGCAGGCGTGCTTGTAAGAGAGCTGCCGCCCGACGCGGATGAAAGAACCGCTTACTGGCTGGCGGCGTTGTTGAAGCAGGCCGGGGACCTGCGCGAAGAAATGTTGCAGCTGCAGCCATGGTTGTTTTCTGCGCCATCATTTTTACCGCGCGAAAGCCTGCGGCGTTTGGCATCATTTACCCTGGAGGATATTTCGCTGCTGCCATCAAACACCGGTTGGCTGGTGAATGCAGGTAACACGGAGGTGCAGGCCTGGTTACAGCTGGTAAAGCCGGATATGGAGCGGGCTGCTGACAATGCAGCTGCAAGAATAACCCTGATCAATACTCTCGCGGCACAATGTGCTGCTATGGCGGATATGGACTATAGTTTCCTGTATGATGAGCAGCGCCGGCTGCTGGTAATTGGTTATAATGCAGATACCGGCGTGGCAGACAGCGGGTATTATGACCTGCTGGCATCAGAAGCCCGCATGGCGGTATTTGCAGGCGTGGCGCAGGGTAAGCTGCCGGAAGACAGCTGGTTTGCTACCGGCAGGCCGCTGGTGCACGATACCGGCGGTTACAGGCTGCTGTCATGGCAGGGATCCATGTTTGAATATATGATGCCCTCCCTGGTAATGCCGCTTTATGAAGATTCCCTGCTGGATCATGCCTGTAAAGCCGCCCTTACAGCGCAAAAGGAATACGGGCAAAAACATCACATCCCCTGGGGTATCTCGGAATCTGCTTTTTATGAGATGGATATACACCTGCACTATCATTATGCTCCCTTTGGCGTACCACAGCTGGGCATAAGATATAACCGCAGGGATGAGCTGGTGGTGGCGCCCTATGCTTCTTTCCTGGCCATGCAGCTGGCGCCGGCCGCAGCCTGCAATAACCTGCGCCGGCTATCTGCAGCGGGTGCGGAAGGTAAATACGGTTTTTATGACGCTGTTGATTATATGCCCGAAAGGCGCCAGGGTACGCAGTCCCATGAGATTGTGAAAACGTTTATGGCACATCACCAGGGCATGAGCCTGTTAGCTGTCAGCAATGTGCTGCACAGCAATATTATGCAGCGCCGTTTTGCTGCTGTACCTGTTTTTAAAACCAGCCTGCATTTGCTGGAGGAGCGGTTGAACGCCGCTGCAGCCTACACACCGCAACGGAATAACCTGAAGGCCCCTGCGGCGATTGCCGGCCCGGCATTGCCTGTTGTAAAAGAAACTATAACGTCCCCGCATACGCCGTTGCCGGAAATACAATTGCTGTCCAATGGCAGCTACCATCTCATGATCACCGCTGCAGGGGCGGGATACAGCCGCCGCAAGCAAACGGAGATAACCCGTTGGCGGAATGACTGTACGCTGGATAATTACGGTACGTACTGTTATATAAAGGATGTGGAAGCGCCGCATTACTGGTCGGCCACGTACCAGCCTACACGCAGTAATGCTGAGGAGTATAGTGTTGCATTTTCCCTTTCAGACGCCAGCTTTTCCCGGAAGGATCATGGGATACACACTACGACCCGTGTGATGGTATTGCCGGATGAAGATGCAGAAATAAGGAGAACCACCTTACATAACCCTGGCGGTGCAGCCCGTACGCTGGAAATAACCAGCTACACAGAGATCGTATTAAGCAAAGAAGGAGAGGATCTTTCGCATCCCGCGTTTAACAACCTGTTTGTATCTACGGAGGTGCTGCAGGCGCATAATGCTATTCTTTGCCAGCGCAGGCCGCGGAGCACGCAGCTGCCCGGCCCCTGTTTTTTTCATGCCATGTATGTACAGCATGGCGGGGTTCAACAGGTATCCTATGAAACAGACCGTTTAAAGTTCATTGGCAGGGCGCGCAGTACTGCTAACCCGCAGGCGGTGGCGTTTGCAGCACCGCTTAGCAACAGCAGCGGTATGGTGCTGGACCCGATTGCTGCTATTAAGTACCGCATTAAGCTGGCGCCTGGTGAAACAGCCGTGATTGACATGTTGCAGGGCGTTGCCAGGAGCAAGGCCGCCTGCACGGCGTTACTGCAAAAATATCGTCCCTGCGAACAGCGGGAGCGCTTAATGAACCTGGGCGACCTCTATGGCGCCGTAGTGCTGAAGAACAGCGGTGCGGCGGCGGAAGAAATACCTTTGTTCAGGCGCCTGGCCAGTGCAGTCCTCTTTTCCCATGCTCCGCTGCGGGGCATTAAAAATGCAGGAGAACAGCAGCATATGCAGCATAGCGTATTATGGAAATACAATGTTAGCGGAAACCTGCCGTTGATCTTATGCCGTATAAGCAGTGCTGCGCAAGCACACCTTGCAGCACAGCTGTTTTCCGCTCATTACTACTGGCGTATGAAAGGGCTGCCCGTGAATATGATGATCGTGAACGAGTGCTGTGGTGATCAGTTCCATATTTTACAGGAGCAGCTGCTGCAGCTGCTGGCGGCACATGATTCGCCGGAGCGCTCCGGGGGTATTTATATTACCGGCGCCGTAACAAATACCGACATGGCCCAGATGCAAACAGCAGCCTGTATGGTCATAGACGGAGCAAAAGATTCCCTGGCAGACTATTTCCCTTTACAGCATGCGTTTACTGCCCCGCCGGAGATAAGGCTGCCGGAAACAGATGCTCCTGCAGGGCTGGCGCACAGCAGCTTTGACGACAGCGGTAAGGAATTTATTATACACACCGGCATAAACCGCCGTACGCCGCAGCCCTGGGTAAATATACTGGCCAATCCATTGTTCGGCACCGTAGTTACTGAAAGCGGGCCGGCTTACAGCTGGTATCAGAACGCTTATAAATGCCGGCTTACTTTATGGAACGACGATACGGTAAGCGATCTTTCAGCAGAAGCATTTTTTCTGCGTGATGAGGATGATGGCACTTACTGGTCGCCCATGCCGGGGCCCTTTACTTCTGCTCAGCCGTATGTTACAAGACACGGATACGGGTATACGGTATTTGAGCAGGAGGAACATGGCATACAGTCCGAAGTAACGATGTATGCGGATATAGAAGCGCCGGTGCGTTATACAGTAATAAAGCTCACCAATTGTTCCGGCAGGCCGCGCCGCATTACTGTTACCGGTTATGTGGAGTGGGTGCTGGGACAAACCAAGCTGCAGGCAGGGCGTTTTATTGAAACTGATTTTGATGACAGCTGTAATGCGATATATGCGGTAAACCCCTCCCTGCTGGACCTTCCCGGCTGCACCGCCTTTTTTTGTACCAGCGGGCAGCTGGCAGCATACACTGCAGACCGCACCTCTTTTGTAGGCCGGAACGGTACTTTACGTACCCCCGCAGCTATGCATGCCGCAACATTATCCGGCGTAAGCGGTATTAACCTGGATGCCTGTGCGGCCCTGCAATGCCTGCATGAGCTGGCGCCGGGTGAAAAACAGTCCCTGAGCTTTCTGCTGGGCGCCGGCAAAAGCCGGGAAGAGGCAGCAGCTACCATTGCCGCCTGTAGCGGACCGGCTGCCGCGCAATACGCAAAAGAGCGGATAACACAGTACTGGGACCGTACTCTGAGCGCCGTACAGGTGCGCACACCGGATCACACGGTTAATACACTGATCAACGGCTGGCTGCAATACCAGAACATTACCGGCGGATTAACGGCCCATACGGCGTATGAGCATGCCAAGGGCGACATCTCTTTCCGCGAGTTGCTGCAGCATATTATGGGAGTGGTGCACACAAACCCGGTGCTGGCGAAAGAACAGCTGCTAATGGCTGCCGGCAAACAGTTCTCTGCAGGAGGCGTGTTACATTTCTGGCATCCACCCGGATCAGAAGGCCTTTCAACTCAAAGCGCCGATGATTTCCTTTGGCTGCCTTTGGTTACCTGTTACTATACCACCATTACCGGTGACCTGGGTATACTGGACGAACAGGTAAGGTTTTTATCCGGCAGCGTTTTACAGGATGAAGAAGCCGCCTGCTATGATGTTTTTAAACCATCGTCCGAAGTAGCTTCTCTTTATTTACACTGCGTAAAGGCGGTACAGCACGGACTGCGCAGGGGAAGGCACGGACTGCGGTTAATAGGAGCAGGAGATTGGGGCGATAATCTTAATAAAGCCGGCGCCGGCGGCCAGGGAGAAAGTGTGTGGGCCTCCTTTTTACTGGGATGGGTATTAAAAGATTTTGCAACGCTGTCAAGGAAGTATAAAGATCCTGCTTTTGCAGATTATTGCCTGGAACAGCGCAAAGAGCTGGAGCAGCAGGTTATGCAGCACAGCTGGGGAAATGAATGGTTCTTCCGCGCGCTTACCGGTACCGGCCTGCCAATAGGTGCAGCCGATGGTATCAGGAACCGTATTGATAATATAACACAAAGCTGGTCGGTGCTGTCTTCACTGGTAAGCCGCGAGTATGCGCAAACTGCGCTGGAAGCGGCGTATGAAAAGCTGGTGGATGATAAACGCGGATTGGTGCACAGCGTGTACCCCGCGTATGATATACAGGAAACACATACCGGTGATATTTGCAGCCTTCAACCCGGTATGGGTGAGAATGGCGGACAGGATACCGTAGCTGCAATATGGATGGCCATGGCTTTTGCAAAACTGGAAGACGGTGAAAGCGCATGGAAGCTGCTTGAAATGATAAACCCGGTATTAAAGAACCATACACCGGAACAACGGCTTACATACCGGGGAGCTCCTTATCTGGTTAGCGCGCATCTGTATACCGCCGGACCTTACGCCGGCAGCGCAGCCTGGAGCTGGTGCGGCGCAGGCGCTGCCTGGTTATACCGCCTTGTGCTGGAATATCTGCTGGGGTTGAAGCGTGAAGGGGACCGGCTTAGCTTCCGGCCGTGTATTCCCGGAAGCTGGGATCAGTTTTCGCTGGATTACCGCTACGGCGCCACTACCTATCATATTACCGTTTGCAATACCCGCGCAGGCTATGAGGATGCGGATATTCTGCTGAATGGCGTTCCAATACACGGGAGTAATATATTATTAACGGACGATGCCGGTGAGCACCAGGTAACGGTAAATACCTGCTTTCATAAGCAACAACAAGTATTACAATAATCAACTGCAGCAGTGAGAAATAAGCAAAATACACCGCAAATACCTGCTTTCGGCAGTGGCGTAGCTGCGCTATACCTGGTAACAGCTTATTACGGTAAGGTATATACGGAGGCGGCATTCCTGCGTTTTACAGGCCTGCACCGTAATATTACCCAAATTACGCGCATAAGCGAAGCGGCTGAGAAGCTGGGCTTCAGGGCCCGGTGTATTAAACCTGCCTACCGCCAGCTGCAGAAAGAAGTGCCTTTTCCCTGCATAGGCAAGCTGCAAAACAGGTATGTGCTGTTAACCCGCAGCCCGCGCTGGCAGCCTTTTGTCAGCTACCGGCTGCATGACCTGGAAAGCAATACGGTTACCCGTTACAGTGCCAGGGCATTAAAAGACCTGTGGAACAGTTTTACAGAAGAGGATACGATATTAATGCTGGAGCCTTCTTTCAATTTTGACCAGCAGCTAAAGGAGGAGGTTACCGGCACCAGCAGCCGTTTAAGCTGGCGGCTGGTAATGGGTTACTTCCGTCAGTCGCGCTGGCTGGGCGCGCAGGTATTCATGGCTTTACTGCTTACCGCTTTCCTGCAGCTTATTTTCCCCTTCCTGATGCAGGCTACCGTGGATATCGGCATCTCTATGCAAAGCATGAGCTACATACAAGTGATACTGGCCGCCGAATGCATGCTCATTTTCAGCCTGGTAACAGCGGACTTTATCAGGAGCCGTTTGCTGCTGCATATATCCACTATAGCTAATATTGCTATACTGTCTGACTTCTGGATAAAGCTAACCCGCCTGCCGCTTTCCTATTTTGACCGGCAGCACACGGGTGAGATCATGCAACGGGTGCAGGATAACCGGCAGATACAAAGTTTCTTTACCGGCCCTGCGCTAAATACCCTGTTTGCCCTTTTGAACTTCGTGGTTTTTGCCGTGGTTTTAATGATGTATCACCTGCAGCTTTTCCTGGTATTTTGTGCAGGTATGGTATTATACTTCCTTTGGATGGGGCTTTTCCTGCGCATCCGCCGGAAGATCAATTACCAGCTGTTCCATGCTTCCTCTACAGAGAATAATGCCACCCTGCAAATGGTGCAGGGCATGCAGGAGATCCGCCTGCAAAATGCAGGGCAATTGAAGCGCTGGGAATGGGAAACGGTGCAGGCAAAAATATTCAGGCTCAACTTTAAGAATCTTACATACGGACAGCTGCAAACAATGGGCGCCGTATTTATAAACCAGGGCAAGAATGTGGCCGTTACCTTCATGGTAGCCACCCTGGTCATACAAGGCAAGCTTACGCTGGGCGCCATGCTGGCAATACAATATATTATCGGGCAGCTGAGCGGGCCTGTGGAGCAGTTCATTGGTTTTGTGCAGGTGGCACAGGATACCAAGATCAGTATTGAGCGCCTGAACGAAGTACACCGTATGAAAGATGAGGAAGATAGCGTGCTGGCATTGCGTGATGAGCTGCCGGAAGACCGCACCATTACACTGCAGCAGGTATCATTCTCCTACCCCGGGAACACACAGGTACCGGTGCTGCATAATGTGCAGCTGGAGATACCGGAAGGTAAAACCACTGCCATTGTAGGGGTGAGCGGCAGCGGTAAAACCACCTTGCTGAAATTATTGCTTAAGTTTTACGATGGGTATAGCGGTAACATCACCATTGGCGGGCAGCCTTTTGAAGAGATCAATCCTTCCTTCTGGAGAAAGAACTGCGGTGCAGTACTGCAGGACGGGTATGTTTTTAATGATACTATTGCCAGGAATATAGCAGTGGAATACGAAACGCCGGACCAGGAGCGGTTAATAGCCGCCTGTAAAACCGCTAACCTGCTTCCTTTCATTGAATCGCTGCCGGATGGTTTTGACACCAGGTTAGGGATGGATGGTATGGGTATGAGCCAGGGGCAGAAACAACGGCTGCTGATCGCAAGGGCCGTTTACAAAGACCCGGCCTATCTTTTCTTTGATGAATCCACCAATGCGCTGGATGCAAATAATGAACAGATCATCATGAATAACCTGCAGGCCTTTTTCAGGAACAGGACAGTGATCGTTGTGGCGCACCGTTTAAGCACAGTGAAGAATGCAGACAGGATCATTGTGCTGCATAAGGGCTGTATTATAGAAGAAGGCAGCCACCAGTCGCTGTCATCTTTAAGAGGAACTTATTTTGAGCTGGTAAGGAACCAGCTGGAACTAGGCGTCTGAAATTTTATGAAAAGAGCATCATACAACGGGCATACAATAAAACAGCCGTCAAGGGGTGAGCCTGGGTTAATGTCCAGGGGCGGTTCCCTGCTTGAAAAAAATGCCTTTCTGATATTATTGTTCCTGCTGCTGGCAGAGCTGTTTATTACCACACATATCCGCTATCCGGAAGTGGCAGGCACCAAAGCTTTACTGATCCGGCAGCGTGTGGGCAGCAACAGCTTCCGGGTGGAGTGGGCGCCGCAGCAGGAGCTGCGTGCAATAAGCGCCGGCACCCAGGGGAATATCACCTTGCTTTCACCGGCCGGCCTGCAGCACCGCTCCGTTAAAGTGCAGTTACCTGAATGGCAGTACGGCCGTACATTGCTGCTGTCGCTGCCGGACAAGCTTACAGGTAGCGCTGCAGATATGCCATTGCCGGATACAATGCAGGCGGAGATGTTTATACCGGTAAAAGATATGTCTTTGCTGCAGCGTATGTTCTCGCGGCAGGCCAAACGTTTTAACTGACCCCAGGAAGTATTGTTTTAATGCTAAACCCCATGGTTGTTTTATCCCGTTTACATAAACAGAATATCCAGGATATTTCTGAAGCCACGTCTGTGCAGGAAAATATTTACCAGGCTTGCATGCAGGATCCCCTAACCCCGGACCATATAGGCCAGCTGACATACCGGCTTAACGGCAGGTTCGACAGCGCATGCGTGGAGCAAAGCCTGAATGTGCTTATTGGCCGTCACAATCTGTTAAGAACCGTATTTAATTACCGCCCCTCAGGCACCCTGCTGCAGGTAGTATTGAAAGCGCAGGATATAGATTATACGCTGCACAGCCTGCGCAGAGCAGCGTACGGGAATGTAAAACAGCAGCTGCTGAGCGCCTTACAGCTGGCAGATGCTGAACGGCCTTTTGACCTGCATGCAGGGCCATTGCTGCGGTTAATGCTGGTGGAGCTGGATCCGGATTGTTCTGAATTCATCTGGACTTACCATACCCTTATCCTGGACCAGGAAAGTATGCTTACGCTTACAGGTGAATACATGGAGATCTATGAGCGGCTGAAAGCAAAATTTACCCGTTATCCTGTATCACACGGGCAGCATGGGCTTTTTATAAAACGGATCTATGCCAGCGAGCTGATACCTTTCAACATGACCAAAGTGTTTGAGGTAAACGATATTGACCTGGATGTATTGCGTGACACCTTTAAATACCTGCTGCAGCGGCATGAAAACTTACGTACTGTTTTTGTACCTACGGAAGAGGGATTGCAATACCGTCTGCTGGATGAAGAAGCTGATATTTATACTATAGACTTCACAGACCTGGAGCCTTTAACGGAAGAAGAGGCCCGGCGGGCATTACAAGCCTATAAAGCTTACCCCTTTGACCTGGAGAATGAGCTACTGGTTAAAGTAGGTGTTTTCCGGAAAAGAGAAGACAGCTACCTGGTAGTGCTGGTGATAGATCATATTTTATCAGATGCATGGTCTTTACAGTTGTTGACAAAAGAGCTGGGTTATGTGTATGGAAAGATCATAAGTGAAAAGCAGATAGACTTAGACCCCCTTGTTGTAAAGTTCAGCGATTATGTTGCTGCGCAGCAGCAAATGCTGGCAGGTGCAGCCGGAAAAAAACATCTTGATTACTGGAGCCGCGTATTGGCTAAACCATTGCCTTTGACGTCACTGACCGGCGGCGCTGATACCGCAGTTATACACTACTATCGGCAATGCCTGGACGGAGAGATCGCGCAGTTCTTTAAACCGTTGCCCGAAGAGATAAGGCAAATCGTTTACGGCACTATATTCAAAGCAAGACCTAATGTTGGCCGGGCTTACCGCAGCTATATACCGCCGGCCACGCTGGCCGCTGTGCGTAACCTGGCGGCCGGGGAGAATGTAAGCACATTCTCTGTGTTGCTAGCTGCGCTGAACCTGCTGCTGATTCGCCGCGGGCAGCAGGATACTATCATTGGCACGCCGGTGTCCCTGCGTGAATCAGCCGGTACCAATGCGCTTATCGGGTGGTTTTTAAATACTTTGCTGATCCGCACAAAAGTACAGCCGCAGGTAACAGTAGCGGTACTGTTGCAGCAGGTTGCAAAAAATGTGCTGCAGACGCTGGATCACCGCTTTTATCCCATGGAGCTGCTCATGGACCAGCTGGATCTTTCATACGATGTGATTGGAAAAGTATTCCTTCACCTGCTTAGTTTTGAGACAACAGCGCTGTCACTGCCGCCGTTTGCTGCCACACATATGGCTACCGGTACCCCAACCTTTGATATTAATTTCACTTTCACCGAATATGCGGATGGCATGGAGCTGGTATGCGACTACCGGCCGGAATGTTTCACTGAAGCGGCCATTACCGCCATTACCCTCGAATTAATAACCCTGCTGGCTGCGCTGCCTGGTATGTTGCAGCAGCAGCTGCCGCACCCCTCATTATAACAACTATGAAACATTTTTTTTTAACCCTGTTGTGCTGCAGCATATACTTTTTTTCCCTGGCACAGGAGGATACGCTGCTTAATCCTGACGATACCCTGGTGATCTACGATCCCTTGCATAAGCCGGCTATTCCTCCCAAGGGCGAAGGTGCCAAATGGGTGGTTACCCCATCTGTTTTCTGGGTGAACAGCTCTTCTTTTAAATCTTATTACTTTGACGGAATGCCATTCCGGATCAAGTTTCCGACTACCTATAAAGAAGGTATTAAAACTGGGAAAAAGTATCCCATGGTGGTATTTATTCACGGCGTAATGGAAGCCGGGGATATTTATGATAATGAGAAACAGATGAAATGGGGCGCCCTGTACCTGAAAGAGCTGGTGGACACAAAACAGTATGACGGTTTCCTGTTGTTTCCACAGAATAAGGATACGGGCTGGAACCGGAGTAGCATTATTACCCTGTTCAAGGTTATGTCGTACATGAATAGTTACGCAAACCTGGATATGAACAGGATAGTAGTGATGGGCGTTTCATTGGGCGCCAATGTTGCCTGGCGCATGGCTGCTTTTAACCCTCCCTTTTTTGCCGGGATAGTAGCGCTGAGCGGGTTCAAAATGGAAGATATTGAGATAATGCCCCGCATACTGGCTATCCCTTCCATTTTTTCCATGGGAGAAAAGGATGAGTTTTTCAGTATAGCGGATGCAAGGAAGTATGCGGATACCCTGCAGCATATGGGCGGCCATGTAAGAACTATGTTCTATGGCGGTTTTATGCATGAAAGCTGGGATAATGTATTCCGCGATCATGCCCTGCTGGACCTGCTGCTCACGGCTAATAAAACAAATCCTTTGCTTATAAAAGGGAAAAGCAATTTCAAAAAAGATGAAAAGGTAGCGGCAACATTGTCTGTAAGCCCCGGTTTTGACGGATACAAATGGAGAAAGAACGGAGTGGTGGTCTCCAACGGAGGTTTCAATGAGCTGAATGTAAAGGAGCCCGGTACCTATGATGTACAATTATTCCGCAAGGGCGAGGGATGGAGCCACTGGTCCGCACAGCCGGCAGTTATTACACAGGAATAGCCAGCTGCTGGTTTCCTTAAAAATTAACCATGAGAATAATTATTGTAACGAACCGCCTTCCTTTTACACTACAGGAAAATGAAGGTAAGTTGCAATTAGTGAATAGCGCAGGCGGCCTGGTATCCGGCATGCGGGCTTTCCTGGATATTGCACGCAACCCGCAAATGGCAGGTTGTGAGGTGATCTGGGTTGGCTGGCCGGGTATGGTGATCAGCGGCGCACAGGAGCCGCAGGCCCATGCATTGATGGATCTGAACACTTATGTGCCGGTATGGCTGTCGGATAAAATGGTACGGCAGTATTACCTGGGGTATTGCAACGAGGTGATCTGGCCATTATTTCACGGTTTCCATGATGCTGTAACCTGCAGCGGCGATTACTGGCCTGCTTATGAGGAAGTGAATGATCTGTACGCAGCTGTGTTAAAGAACGTGATCCGTGATGGCGACCTGGTATGGATCCATGACTACCACCTCATGTGTTTACCCGCATTGCTCCGTAAGCAGGGGCATAACATCCGCATCAGTTTTTTTCTGCACATTCCTTTCCCGGATAACAGCTGCATGAGCCGGCTGCCCGGGGCAGAACAGGTGGCTATTTTAAATGGTTTATCGGGCGCCGACCTTATTGGTTTTAATGCAGAGGAATATACGCAGCACTTTAAACAGTGGCAGTCGTTAAACAGGGATATGCCTTTTAGTGCAGCCATCGCTACTTTCCCTATTGGTATTGATACGGCCGTTTTTAAAGACACCGCCGGCTTGCCATCCGTACAGCAGCATACTGCTGCCATCCGGGCATCGGTACAGCCATGCAGGATCATACTTTCCGTGAACCGGCTGGATATTATAAAAGGGCTTAAACAACAGCTGATAGCTTTCCGCCGGCTTTTACAGGAGTGTCCGCAGTGGCGGCAGCAGGTGGTGCTGCAATTAGTGGTGGTGCCCTCCCGGGAAGGGTTGCCGCGGAACAGCATCTTAAAGCAGGAGATAGAGGAATTGGTGGCTGCCATTTGCAACGAATTTTCAGCGCCGGGTTATAGCCCCGTACAATATTATTTTGAACAGTACAGCATACCGGAGCTGATCGCATTTTTTGCAGCTGCGGATGTGGCCCTGGTAGTGCCGTTAAAGGATGGTATGAACCTGGTGAGCAAGGAGTACGTAGCCAGCCGCATAAACGGCAGCGGCACATTGGTATTAAGCCGGCAGGCAGGCGCCAGCCAACAGCTGAAAGATGCGCTGCTGGTGGATGCATTTGATACTAACAGCATTTGCAGGGCGCTGCATACAGCATTAAATATGGATGCAGCCACACAACATGACCGTATGGTCAGGCTGCAAACAGCAGTAACAGCCTTTGATATTTTTGATTGGGGCAACAGCATTATAGCCCAGACAATGAGACCCGAAATGAATACTTCCGCGGCGGCATTTACAGATACTGAACATACCACACTGGCCCATCGCCTGCAACAGCTGGCGCACCGGGAGGATATTGGGGTTACGTTCATTAACGGCGCTGCGCAGGAGGTATATCTTTCCTACAGAACATTGTATAAAAAAGCATTGCATGCGTTATACCAGCTGCAGCAGCGGGGTTTGGACCAGGGCAGCCAGCTGGTGCTGCATGTAGATGATAATGAATGCTTCCTGGTGGCTTTCTGGGCCTGCATGCTGGGTGGCATTATTGCTGTGCCGCTGGCAACCGGCTCGCAATCTGATCACCGGATAAAACTGTTCAGTATATACGAAAAATTGACCAATGCCCGCTTGCTGACAGACGCGCAGCATATGGAGCGCCTGCAGGAGTTTGCGGCAGATGGTCCTTTTGCTGCAGTAGCGGCTGATATAACCGCCAGCATGATTTTACCGGAAGCGCTGCTTTATGAAGAGGGTAGTGGCCGGCCGGTTGCCGTAACGTTACAGGATACGGCCTATATACAGTATTCATCCGGCTCAACCGGTGCTCCCAACGGGGTGGTGCTTACACATGGCAACCTGTGGACCAATACCGGCGACATCAGCACACGTTCGGCCATCACTGCGGAAGACCGTATGTTAAGCTGGATGCCATTATCGCATGATATGGGGCTGATCTGCTTTCACCTGACCGGTGTGTACGCCGGCATCTCACAGTACATTATGCCCACTGCGCTGTTTATCAGGCGCCCGGCATTATGGCTGGAGAAAGCCACCCAGCATAGCGCCAGCCTGTTATATTCACCCAATTTCGGGTATCATTATTTTCTGTCGGCATTCAACCCTGCAGGCGCAAACCTTGCGCTTAACAAGGTAAGGATCATCTATAATGGTGCAGAGCCTATTTCTGTTGACCTTATTAACCGTTTTATGGAAGCCCTGCAGCCCTTTGGCTTAAGCAGCAGCGCTATGTTCCCCGGTTATGGCCTGGCAGAGGCTTCTGTAGCAGTAACGCTTCCAAACCCGGGCGATGCGGTACGCTGCCGTTACCTGCTGCGTAACCGGCTGGGTATCGGGGATAAGGTAGTGGAAGCTGTAAATACGGCCGGTGATCAGGCTATTGCTTTCCTGGAAGTGGGTTATGCGATACCCCGCTGCAGCATCCGTATCTGCAATGGGGAAGATGAGCTGCTGGAAGATGATCACGTAGGGCATATACAGATCAAAGGAGGTAATGTAACAAGTGGTTACTATAATAATCCTGCTGCCGGCAAAAAGCTTTTTACTAAAGACGGCTGGCTGCGCACGGGCGACCTGGGGCTTATGAAACAGGAACGGTTATACGTTACCGGCCGTTTTAAACAAATGATCATTATCCGCGGACAAAACTATTACCCGCAGGATATAGAGCGTATAGCACACACGGTGGCCGGCATTGAGCAAGGCAAGGTAGTGGCCTGCGCCGGTAGCAATGGCGGGGAGGAGCAGCTGCTGTTATTTATACTTTCCAAAGAGGAAATGACAAAGTTTGCGTCACTGGCAACGGCTGTAAAAAAACAGCTGCTGGATGCGCTGGGCATTGTACCGGACCAGGTAATACCTGTAAGGAAAATACCGAAGACTACCAGTGGTAAAGTGCAGCATTTTAAGCTGCTGGAACAGTATAATACCGGGGAGTTTAATGAGCAGCTAAACGCGCTGCGGCAACTGCAGCTGCAGCAGGCAGCGGCAGTAAAAGAGAACCGGGCAGCGCTTTTGCTGAACTGCTGCAGGCAGGTGTTTGCAGATGGTACGATTGAGCTGCATACAAACCTTATGCAGTATGGCGCCGGCAGCCTCCAGCTTACGCAGCTGGCAGCCATCATAAACAGCACGCTTTATACGAGCATACAGGTACATGATATTTTTTCGCATGCCGTTATAGCCGATCTGTTGCAGTTCATTAACGGCATGCCACAGCAAGAGCTGCCTGTTATTCCCGCAGCCAGGGGCGACAGGCATCCGCTTTCGCCTGCACAGCACCGGTTCTGGATGTACGATCAATATGGTTATAACCGTACGGCATATAATATTTGCGGTGCTTATCTCCTGCAGGGTGATGTTCAGGCAGAGGTGCTGGCCGCAGCCGTTAATAAGTTGGTGCAAAGACACCATGCTTTGCAAATGGTTTTTAATAAGGCTGGTGAGCATGTTTACCAGCAGGTAAAGGCCATGCAGGTACTCCTGGAAATAACAGACCGCCGCTCCGCCGCATGGGATGCGCAGCAGATAGCTGATTTCGGGAAAGAGCTGGCCGCCATGGTATTTGACCTGCAGCATGGCCCGCTGATGAAGGTGGTGCTGGTGCAAACCGGCGAAACGCACTTTGCACTGTACATAGTGTTACATCATATTATTGCAGATGGCTGGTCATTTAACCTGCTGCTGCGGGAAATAAAGGCCTTTTATACAGCAGGTCTGGAAGGCAAAGCACCATTATTGCCTGCGCCGGCGGTGCAATATGAAGACTTTGTTACCTGGCAACAGCAGCAGTGGCAGCTGGAAGCAGCGCGCCTGAAGGCGTACTGGCATGCGCAGCTGGCAAACCTGCCGCCCGTGCTGAAATTACAGGCCACGCATATCACAGATAATAACGCAGCTGTTGATTGCAGCTTGTATTTTGATATTGATCCTGCACTGGTGAGTAGTTTGTCTGGTTTATGCAGGCAACAGGAAAGCTCCCTGTTCATGGGGCTGATGGCCGTATTAAATATCCTGTTCTATAAATACACCGGCCAAACAGACCAGGTGCTGGGTACAGATATAGCCGGCAGGGAACACCCGCAGCTGGCAGGCAGCATAGGTTGTTTCACCAACACCTTGTGTATCCGCAATACTTTTTCCGCAGCAGATCATTTTCTTCAGATCCTGGAGCAGGTGCGGGAGAACATGGTAGCTGCGTTTGCACATCAGCTTTATCCGTTTGATCAGCTGTTGAACGAGCTTACAACGGCCAGGGATGTACGCCATAACGGATTGTTTGACATACTGGTGTTGATGCAGCCGTTTGAGGAAAGCAGTTTTTCCCTGGCCCCGCATATTACAGCCACGCCGGTTAATATACCGGCAGATAACAGCTACATAGATCTGCTGATAGAGTTTGTGCCGCAGGCAAACGGGCTGCAGATGAAGCTGCGTTATAACGCTGCCCGTTATGAAGCCTGGCAAATGGCCGGTATCCATGAACACTTTGAGGTGCTGCTGGCAGCCATTGCCGCCGCACCGGCCACACCAATATCTGAGCTGGATCTTTTGCAGACAAGCGCAGCGGCGCAGTATATGCAAAATGCCTGTGGCGCTGTTACGGCGCCGGTGGGTAGCCGGTATATTCAGGCGCTTTTCCTGCAGCAGTGCGCCGTACATCCACAGAAACCAGCTATCCTTTGCGGGGAAAATGCATTTTCTTATGAATGGCTGGAGCAAAACAGCCGCCGCCTGGCAATCATACTGCAGAACAGCTATAACATAACACCAGGCGCACGGGTGGGCATTCTTATGGAGCGCAGCCAATGGGCCATTGTAACATTAATGGCTATACTGCGTACAGGAGCAGTTTATGTACCCGTTGATCCGGCCTGGCCTGCTGCGCGCAAGGCTTATGTGATAGAAGATGCTGCTTTATCCCTGATCTGCTGTAATGCAGTCGCAGCAATGAACGTAGTAACGGTTGTTCCCCGGCTGGAAGTAGCGCAGTTATTAAATGAGGAATGGGAGCCTGCAGCTTTAGCGGAGCATACCGGGCAGGCAAAAGAGCTGGCTTATATTATGTACACGTCCGGGTCCACAGGCGTACCCAAAGGAGTAATGATAGGCCGGGAGGCGCTTAACAGCTATGTGGCAGGTTTTACCGGCTATTTTAATATAACGGCTGCGGATATAGTGATACAGCAGGCTTCCCTGGCATTTGATACTGCGGTGGAAGAGATCTTCCCGGCGCTTTGCACGGGAGCAACCATACGTATTATACCGCAGGGCGGCCATGGCATTGAGGAAATGCTGCAGCACATACAGTCCGGCGGGGTAACGGTATTAAGCAGCACCCCGCATGTGATCAGCGAAATAAATGCAGTATCACAGTCTTTCGGAAACCTGCGCCTGGTGATCAGTGGCGGGGATGTGCTGCGGCCTGCGCATATTAACCGGCTTTTAGGGCAGGTGCCGGTATATAACACCTACGGCCCTACGGAAACTACGGTTTGCGCCACCTACCAGCTTATTACACAGGGCTGGGAAACAGCGCTGATCGGCAAACCTGTACCTAACAGTGAAGTATATATTCTGAATGCACAGGGGCAGCAGCAGCAGCCACCGGGCATCAGCGGTGAAATAGGTATAGCCGGTGCAGGCCTGGCAGCAGGTTACCTGCACACGGAGAATGAGACCGGAAAATTTATATCCCATCCCTTTAGATCCGGCCGGCGCCTGTACTTAACCGGTGATCTGGGCTATTACACACCGGAAGGCAGTATAGTTTTTACAGGCCGCAAAGATGAACAGCTTAAAATAAGAGGTTACCGGGTAGAGACCGCCGAGATAGTTGCTGCGCTGTTGCAGTACCCCGGCATAAAAGAAGCGGAGGTTGTGGAGCACAGGGCGGAAAATGAAAATTGGCTGAATGCATTTGTAACAGGAACACCCGGGCTGGATATAAGCCGGATCAGGCTGCACCTGGGAGCCGCACTGCCGTTTTACATGATCCCTGCCAATATTGTTCAGCTGGATGTATTTCCCATGCTGCCCAATGGTAAGGTGAACCGGCAGCAGCTAATGGATACGCCGCTGAGCGCAACCGCTGATTATGTTGCGCCCCGTACGGATATGGAAAAGGCGCTGGTGGCCATCTGGGAGCAGGTATTACAGACCGGTAATATTGGTATATACGATAATTTCTTTCAGCTGGGCGGACAGTCCATCCGCGCCACGCAGATCATATCCCGCATACGGCAGCAGCTGCAGCTGGAAATAACCCTGAAAGATATTTTTACCTGCCAGCATATAGCCTTGCTGGCAACCCTGGCCGCACAGGCGCCTGTCAGTATGGTAACGCCCTTAGCGCCCGTCAGCACTGCTGCATTTTATGCGGCTGCGCCGGTACAGCGGCGGCTGTGGCTCACCAGCCGGCAGGAGGATCATGCGCTGGTAAATAACCTTTGCTGGGCCTACCGCCTGGAAGGCGGCCTGCGGCCGGATGTGCTGCAAAAAGCGCTGCAGCATATTATCGCACGTTATGAGATATTAAGAACGGTTTTTCGCATGCAGGATGGTATGCTGCAACAGGTAGTACTGCCGGTAATACCGGCATACGCAACGCTTAAGGATATACCGGCGGCAGTGCAGGAAGCAGTGGCAGTAAGATCCCTGCTGGATGAGGAGCGTAACCTTCCCTTTGACCTTGAAAAAGGGCCCTTGTTAAGAATGGTGCTGGCCAAACACGGCGAAACGTTCATTTTTATATTAACCGTGCATCACATTATAACAGATGCATGGTCTATGGAGCTGATACAGGACGAGCTGGTGAAGTACTACCGTATTTTTGCAGCAGGTGATACACCGGAAGCCACCATGCCTGCGTTACAGTATAAAGACTATGCAGACTGGATAAACCGTTTCGGCAGCTCCATAGAAATGACCGCCGGACGCGGATACTGGAAGCAGCTATTAGCAGGCGAGCTGCCTGAATTAAACCTGCAGGCCGGCACACCGCGGTACCTGGTTAATGATAAGAAAGGCGCCAGGTGGCCGTCTGTATTACAAACGGAAACGGTACAACGTTTTAAAACAACCTGTTACAATAATCATACAAGCTTATTTACCGGGCTGCTTGCAGTAACGCAGCTGCTTTTGCATAAATACAGCGGCCTGGAAGATATTATTACAGGGATACCTGTTAATGGAAGGGTGCACGACAGCCTGGAAGCTATGCCCGGCTGTTTTATTAACCTGCTGCCGCTGCGCACCGGTATTGAGCCGCAGCATTCGTTCAATCAATTACTGGCGCATGTAAATGATCGTTTACAGGAGGCATACCGTTACCAATGGGTACCGTTTGAGCAGATAGTGGAGGATGTAAATCCCGCACGTGCTGCAGGCCGTCATCCCTTATTTAACATATTGGTGAACTGGCGCAGTGTGGATGATAATAAGCTGCAGCTGGAACAGTTACACCCCGGCATTGTAAATGTATTGCCGTTACAGCAGCAAGCATTGCATGCTGAATATGACCTCTCTTTCAATTTCCTGGAAAAAAGCGGTGTGCTGGAACTGTCTATTGAATACAATGAGCATCTTTTTACAGAAGAACGTATACGGCGGATGGGCCTGCATTTCAGCAATTTGCTGCATGCGGCTGCCACCAATCCTGAAACAGCTGTTACTGAGCTTACATACCTGGATGAGCAGGAAAAGCAGCAGGTACTATATGGGTTTAATAATACGGCTGTTAGCTATGAAGGATGCACGACCCTGTCACAACAGCTGGCTGCTGCTGCGCTGGAAAGGCAAAATGAAGTTGCCCTTATTTGCGGTGCTGAGCAATTAACCTATCATACCCTTGAAAGGGAAAGCAACCGGCTGGCGAACTTACTGATGGCTGGCGGCGTCCGCAAAGGAGACCTGGTAGGCATTTTTATGGAGCGGGGCATTGAATTTATTATCAGCATTCTGGCAATATTAAAAACAGGCGCAGCTTATGTACCGGCCGACCGGGAGTACCCGGAAGAAAGAGTGCGGCAGATATTGGAGAGCAGCGGAGTAAAAGTGCTGATCACTGATGATACAGCCGCACGCTATGAAAAGATCCCGCAGCAGTATCAATGGGAACAGCTGGTAAAGCTGCTGCCGGATTATGCAGATGTTTTTGCACCCGTGACAGTTGCGGCAGAAGACCTGGCATACATCATGTACACCTCCGGCTCCACGGGGCTACCCAAAGGAGTAATGATCACGCATGGAGCTGTAATGGATTATGTACAAACCTTTCGTCACCATTTTAACCTGCAGGCCAGCGATGTTGTGTTGCAGCAGTCTTCCGTGTCCTTTGATACCAGCATAGAAGAGATCTTCCCCATTTTGTGCAGCGGCGGCAGGCTGTTGGTATTACCGGCAGGCGGAAAGGATATAACAGGCATGGTAAATGCCATCCGGGAACATGCGGTAACCATTGTAAGCGTAACACCGCTTATCCTGGAAGCGCTGAATAAACAGGCAGACAAGCTGCATACCTTACGCCTGATCATTACCGGCGGCGATGTATTACAGCTGCGCCATGCCGATAAGCTGACAGGCCGCTTTGAGCTTTACAATACTTACGGGCCGGTGGAAAGCACCGTTTGTGCCACCTATCAGCAGGTGAGCAGCCCGGCAGATATAAACAGCATTGGCAGGCCGATTGCCAACCGGCGTATATACATTACAGATAGCCGGCTGCAATTACAGGGTATTGGTGTGCCAGGAGAAATATGTATTGCAGGCAATGGCCTGGCGCTGGGATATCTTGCAGCAGCCGATTACAACGCCGCCCGCTTTATTGACCATCCCTTTCCGGGAGAAACAAGATTGTACCGCACGGGAGATAAAGGGTACTGGCGGGAAGACGGCAGCATTGTGTTCTGCGGCCGCATGGACCGGCAGCTGAAAATAAACGGTTACCGTATTGAGCCGGCTGAAATTGAAAAAGTGCTATTACAATATCCCGGCGTTACCACAGCCATTGTAACACCCCAGCCGCAGGAAAAGGGAAGCGCACTTTTGTATGCTTATGTAACCGGTGCGGAAACATTACAGGAAAGCAGTATCAGGAACTATCTCCGTAAACAGCTGCCCTATTATATGTTGCCGGCAGTGATCATGTTGCTGGACGTTTTGCCGTTAACGCGCCATGGCAAGCCGGATGTAGCTGCGCTGCCGGTACTGTCCGGCACAGCAGGCGCTCAAGCCCCGTTAACACCAACGGCAGCTGCCTTAATGCAGCTTTGGATGAATGTGCTGGAAGTAACGGACCTGCATATAACAGACAACTTTTTCATTAAAGGCGGGCATTCACTAAAAGCTATGCACCTCTTAACCGCAATAGCAGCTGCTTTTGGTGTGAAGCTGCCGTTTGAGAGCATCTTTTTGTATCCCACCATTGCAGAAATGGCCGGGATAATAGATACCAGCTTACGCAGCCAGGTAACAGAGATCCCGGCAGCACCGGTGCAGGAGCATTATCCCTTATCACCGGCACAAAAGCGCCTGTGGCTGCTGGACCAGCTATCCGTAAATAAAAGGGTATATAACATGGCGGCTGGTTTCCGCTTAAATGGTGTGCTGGATGTTAATGCTTTCCGCCGCGCATGGGAAACAGTTCTGCAAAGGCAGGATAGCCTGCGCACAGTGTTCCCGGTGATAGACGGGCAGCCCCGCCAGCAGATCTTGGAAGATATACCTGTTGACACTTTTATTCACCAGGATATAAGCGCAGCTCCCGACATTGAAGCGCTGATAGCCACCCATGTGCAGGCAGAACGGGAACGCATTTTTCAGCTGGACAAAGGCCCCTTGGTGAGCATGACGTTATTACAGACCGGCCCTGACAGCCACCTGTTACTTTTTAACATGCATCACATTATTTCAGACGGGCATTCCTGCGATCTGTTAATGCAGGAGGTGGTAACGCTGTATAATCAATATAGCAGCGGGTTGCAGCCTTCTTTGCCGGCCTTGCCGGTACAGTACCGTGATGTGGCATGCTGGCAGCTGCAGGCGCTGGACAGTGGATTGTTTGATGCGCACCGGCAATATTGGCTGCACACTTTTGCCCGCCCCTGGCAGCCCTTACAGCTGCCGGCTGATGTTACGGCGCCTGCAGTATCCCTGCATATGGGCAGCACGGTACGCCTGCAAATGGGCGCAGCAACGCTTGATGCCTTAACGCAGGTTGCAGCAGACCGTGGCGGCACTTTATTTATGGTGCTGCTAACCACTGTAAAAATGTTATTGTACCGCTATACAGCGCAGGAAGATATTGTAATAGGCTGCCCGGTGGCTGGCCGCAATTACCCTGGTTTGGCGGCGCCCATAGGATGTTTTGTAAATACGCTTCCTTTAAGAACGCGCTTAAGTGATACCCTGATCTTTGACGAGCTGTTTGAGCAGGTGAAAAAGGTTACCCTGGCGGGACTGGAGCATCAGCAATATCCGCTGGATTACCTGGTAGACGAGCTGGGTGCAACGCAGCATATACCGCTCTTCAATGTAATGATGCTGCTGGATGAGCTGCCCCCTCATGGCAGCACTCTGCATAACATGCATCACATACAGGTAAGTGAATATGAAATACCCTCCGGTGCCAGCAAATGTGATCTTACTTTTACTTTCAGCCGTAAGCACAATAACCTGGAGCTGGTGCTGGAATATGATACCGCGCTTTTTAACAAGGGTACTATACAGCTGATGGGGCAAAGATACCTGCAGCTGCTGCAGGTGCTGTTAACAGCCCCGGAAACAGTATTGTCGGCCTACAGCCTGCTTACACCCGAAGAGCAGGCATTACAGGAAAATACCGCTAACCTCCTTATTAATTTTCAGATCGACTAACAGCTACATGTTATCTACCAATAAAGAAATTACGCAGGAACTGATAGCCGCGTACTGGACCACAAAGCTCCGGTTTCCCGCTTACGAAGCGCCGGCCCTTTATTATGGGCCGGTTGCTGGTGAGCGTGCTGTTACAGCACTTGCAATAGATCCGGCTGTAGCAGAGCAGGTAAGGGCAATGGCTAATAATAACCCGCTGGCGGAATATGTTATTTACCTTTCCTGCTGGTCTGTATTACTGTACAAATATTTCCCCCAGCCGCATTTGCGTATAGCCGTAGGTGATGTGGATCCGAAGGGTATAACACAGCAAACAGGCAGCCTGTTCTTTTTTGATGGCCGCTTTAACGGCAGCCTGTTGTTAAAAGAGGTGCTGGAGCAGGCCGGCAGAGAGGTTAGTGAGATCATTACACACCGTGATATTAACGCTGCAGATTTTACAGAAAGGATAACAGCAGCGGGTATAAATATTAACAGCTCACTGGTCTATGGATTTGCATGGCATACAGCTGATGGCGTTGCGGAACGTGCACAGCTAACCCTGGAAGTTGGAACAAACGCATCCGGGGAGATGTTACTGCGCCTGCATTATAATACTGCTTTGAACGGCTTATTCGCACAGCAGCTGTTGCAGCATTACAGCGCTGTACTGCAGGCATTTTATCCGCAACGGAAGCAACCGTTGGCTGCTTTTTCTTATGTGCCGTTAGATGAGCAGGCTGCTCTATTACGCAATGGCGAACAGGCAGCACCTTTTGCAGCAGCACAATGCCTGCAGGAGCAATTGAGCCTTATTGCACAGCAATACCCGCAGCGGGTGGCTATTGTGCAGGGGAGCGAAAGTATCACCTACGGCGAGCTGGAAGCCCGCGCTAACCGGCTGGCCCACCTGCTGCGCCGTGATTATGGCGTAACTCCCAACATGCCGGTAGGTTTGCAGGGCTTGCGCAGCCCGGCTTTGCTGGCCGGTTTATGGGCCATTCTGAAAGCCGGCGGCGCTTATGTGCCGGTAGATCCGGCTTACCCCGCTGCCCGCCGCCAGTACCTGCTAACAGACAGTGGTATGCAGGTATTACTGTCGGATGAAGCAGTGGCTGACCTGCCAAACGGTATTACCCGTGTGGCATTGGATGCAGCAGAGCATTTAGCCTTACCGGCTACAGCGCCGGATTTAATTAACAGCGCATCAGACCTGGCTTATATACTTTATACTTCCGGTACTACCGGCCAGCCTAAAGGTGTGCGCATTACACACCGCAATGTGCAGCACCTGGCCGCCTGGCTTTCAGCTACTATTTACCGGCAGCATGACCGTCCTTTGACTGCTATGCTTACCGCTTCGCTGAACTTTGATGCCTCTGTACAGCAGCTGTTTGCGCCCTTGTTTAACGGCGGTACGCTGG
>Ga0209026_1000171_pt1 | contig 98984 bp, 91 predicted proteins | sample AraplaCL_Col_mCL_FD_184262 | JGI IMG/M metagenome (GOLD analysis project Ga0209026, IMG submission 184262) | Arabidopsis root microbial communities from the University of North Carolina, USA - plate scrape CL_Col_mCL (SPAdes) (version 2) | ecosystem: Host-associated > Plants > Roots >...
TGTTGAGCGTGACGCTTTTTGAGCAAACCCCACTGAAATGCGCCTTACAGAAGCAGGAATTACATCTTTCCGACAGCGGCACTGCTAACCAATTGATTTTATTTGACGATTAACCGGACAGTACTGGGGCCAGCAAAGAAAAGTGACTCGGTCGCTGCGCGACCGAAAGCGCCGCAGGCAATCGCCCACGTTAACGCGCAACTCCGTTTCCTCAGCACATTGTGGGGATATATCAGGATGCGAACCCAAACATCGTAATGCATGGGCAAGGCAGCGCTGGGGTTTGCACCCCAACCTACGAGTGTCGTGACGCCTCCGGCGCGGCGGCACTTCCGCGCAGGGGCAGCGAGCGCCACGCTTCAATCACCTGTTCGGGCGCAATGGCGTCGACGCGTGTGCTGAGCGGCGGTCCGCCGAGCACGTGCACCGCTTCGGGCGTACGGCTGCGCGGGCGCCAATGGCTGACCGAGCCGCCGCCGAACATCACCACCAATGGGCAACCCATGGCGGCGGCCAGATGCGCCGGTCCGGTGTCGACGGAGATCATGCTGTGCGCCATCGTCAGCAGCGCTTTCAGGCGCGGCAATGGCAGCTCCTTGGCGACGACTTCCACGCCCGGTTGCGCCATCGCCGCGCGAATGCTCTGCAGATAGGCGTTCTCCGCCGGCGCTCCGCACAGCAGGATGCGCGCCTGCGGCAAGTGCGCATGCAAGGCCGAACCGATGCGCGCCCAATGGCCGATCGGCCAGGATTTGTCGTCGTCGCTGGCCTTGCGCACGCCGCTCCAGCGCATCGTGCGTTTGTTGGCCGGCTGCAACAGCACCAGCGGATGGCCCGCCAAGCCGCGATGCGTCAGCCATTGCTCGCATTCAGCACGATCTTGCGCACTCACTTGAAACACAGGGACAGCGGGTGTCGTGCACGTCACGCCACCGAAGCGCTCACGGAACGCGACCGGCGTGCTGTCGGCCAGTTGCAGCAGATGTTCGATCCAATGGCCGCCGGACGCGAGCGGAATATCGTTGAGAAATACGCAGTGATCGTCGGGAATGCCCGCCAGCTTCAGCAACAGCTGGATGCGCTCCAGCGATCGCGGTTGCGGCTCGCAGACATATACCGGCACGTGCCGCATGCGCCGCAGCGCGCGCAGTACGCGCCATTGCTCCGGACTCAGCGGAAACGGCCGGTGGCGTGACTGCAACGCTATCACTTCGGCCACATCGGGCTGATCGTGATACAGATCGATCGCGTAGCTGCCAGAGGCCAGCAGCGTGCATGGTTCACCGTAACGCGCATGCAGGCGGCGCAGCAACGGCTGCAGCAGCAAGGTATCGCCGAGGCGGCCGTAGCGGATGACGAGCGGGCGAAAAGGTGTCGGCATGGGCAGCGGTATGCGCTCGTCAGAGGTTCACAGCCGGCAAGCATGCGTGCCCACCGCTTTCGGGAAACTTACCGTATGTTCTTGCCGTGGTTTGCTCCGTCCCCTGCGTGCAGGGGACGGAGCTGATCGGAAATGCTTGCACTTTTACCGCGCACACAAGAAGCGCGTGGCCAAGTGCGAAAGGATTCACGCCTTCCCCGATTCCGCCTGTCCGCCATCGGCGACCAGCGGCGTGTCCGCATCCGGCCCCTTGTCCGGCGGCGACGCGATTTCGGCATCGGCTTCGAACAGCTTGTTGAGATCCTCGATCGCCTCGCGCGTGGTCTGCACCAGCTTGGCTTCGTCGTCGTAGACCAGGTATTGCACCTTGAGCAGCTCGGCGTCCTTGCGGCGGAAGCGTTCCACTTCTTCCATCGCTTCCTCGGCGCTCAGGCCGAGCGCCTCGAGCGTCTTGCGGCTCATCTTGAGGCTGGAGAACAGCGTCTCGCGCACCGGCTCCTCGATACCCATGTCCATCAATCGCCACACGTGCTGGCGATTGCGTGCACGGGCGACCACCTTCAAGTGCGGATATTGGCGGCGCACGATGCGCGCCACGCGCAAGCTCGATTCCGGATCGTCGCTGGCCAGCACGAATACCTCGGCCTTGTCGGCCTGCGCGGCGCGCAGCAATTCGGGCCGGGCCGGATCACCGTAGAAAATGTCGTTGTCGTTGCTGAAGCGGTGTATCAGGTCGAGCTGTTCGACCGAATGATCCAGCGCCACGAATGGAATCTTCCGCGTACGCAGAATGCGCGCGACGATCTGGCCCATGCGGCCGTAGCCGGCGATGATCACGCGCGGATGCTCGACCGTGATGGCGTCGAAGGGACGCTTGGGTTCGGCCTTTTTGCGGGCGCCGATCAGTTTGCCGGAAGCTGCGACCAGCAAAGGCGTCAGGCCCATCGACAAGGTGATCGCCAGCACCAGCACCGCGCCCTGCTGTTCGTCGAGCAGGCCTTTGTCGCTGGCCTGGCGCAACACCACGAAGGCGAATTCGCCGCCGCTCGCCAGCAGCACGGCCAGGCGCAGGGCATCGCTGCGCTGCAGGCGGCCCAGGGCGAGGCCCAGCGGCCACAGCATGGCGCCTTTGACCAGCAGCAAGCCCAAGGTGAGGCCCAGCACCAGCAACGGCGATTGCAGCAGCAGATCGACTTGCATCGACATGCCGACGCTAATGAAGAACAGGCCCAGCAACAAACCCTTGAACGGCTCGATATTCGATTCCAGCTCGTGGCGGTATTCCGAATCGGCCAGCAGCACGCCGGCGAGGAACGCGCCGAGCGTCACCGATACGTTGAACTCTTCCATCAGGAGCGCGGTGCCCATCACCACCAAGAGGGCCGTCGCGGTGGACACTTCCACCGAATCGGCGCGCGCCACGAAGCGGAACACCGGCCGCAGCAGATAGCGGCCACCGATCACCACCGCGACGATCACCGCCAGCGTACGCAGCGCCGCCAGCGGATCGATGCCGTGATGCGACTGGGAAGCCAGCAGCGGAATGGCGGCGATCAACGGGATCGCGGCCAGATCCTGGAACAGCAGGATCGCGAACGACTGGCGGCCATAGGCCGATCCGGCCTCCTTGCGCTCGGCCAGGATCTGCAGGCCGAAGGCGGTGGAGGACAGGGCCAGGCTGCCGCCGACGATCGCCGCCGCGCTCGGCGCCAGTCCAAAGCCAAGGTGGGCGATGGCACCGATCACGATGCCGGAGGCCAGCACCTGCACCAGGCCGGTGCCGAACACCGCATGGCGCATCACCCACAGGCGTTGCGGCGAAAGCTCCAGGCCGATCACGAACAGCATCAGCACCACGCCGAACTCGGAGATGTCGCTGGCGCCGCTGGGATCGGCGATCAGATGCAGTTCGGCCGGGCCGATGACCACGCCCGCCAGCAGATAGCCCAGCACCGCGCCGAGCCGGAAGCGCTTGGTGATCGGCACCGCGATCACCGTGGCCAGCAGAAAAATCACTGCCGTCTGCAGAAAATGATGACTACCCACGATCGCTCCATCTGCAAATTCCTGCGATCGATTATTTCACGTGGCGGTCGCGCATAGCGTAAACATTTGGCTGACGCTTCAGTATTGGGCGTGCGATGATCCGGGCCCATGAAACGGATCACATCCCTGCTCGCCGTATTCGCACTGCTGCTGGCATCGGCCGCTCATGCGCAATCGGGCATTCCGATCTACGGCTACAAGGTGGTGCATACCTACCCGCACGACACCGCCGCGTACACCGAAGGCCTGTTCTACCTGGACGGCTACCTGTACGAGAGCACCGGCACGGAAGGCGAGTCGACCATCCGCAAGCTGGACCTGGCCACCGGCAAGGTGCTGCAGAAAGTCGACCTGCCGCCGCCCGATTACGGCGAAGGCATCGTGGCGTGGAAGAACCGCCTGATCCAGCTCACCTGGCAATCGCAGCGCGGCTACGTGTACGACCTCAAGAGTTTCAAGCGGCTGTCGCAATTCAGCTATCCGGGAGAAGGCTGGGCGCTGACCACCGATGGCCACCGCATCTACATGAGCGACGGCACCGCGACCATCCGCGTACTCGATCCGGAGACGCTCAAGCAGGTGGACAAGATCGAGATCACCGCGATGGGCCGGCCGCTGGCCAACCTCAACGAACTGGAATGGGTGAAGGGACAGCTGTACGCCAATGTGTGGCTGACCCAGAACATCGTGCGGATCGATCCGGCCAGCGGCAAGGTGGTCGGCGTGATCAATCTCACCGGCCTCGCGCCCGATCCCGGAACCCTCACCGACCCGGGCAACGACGTGCTCAACGGCATCGCCTACGATGCCAAGCGCGACCGGCTGTTCGTCACCGGCAAGCGCTGGCCGTCGATCTATGAGATCACGTTGACGCCGCCGCCCGCGGAGCATTGACGTCGGTTGGGGTGCAAACCCCAACGTTGCCATGTCAAACAGGATCGTGATGTTGGGGTTTGCACCCCAACCTACGTTGCCTCGCTCACGCGCTGCACGATCAGCTCAGCCAATCGCTCGACGACGGGTTCGGGTTCGGCTTCCCTGCGATAAAGCGCAAGCCCCAGCTTCGGCAGCGCGGGCAGCTTCGTCGCCGCCGCATCCAACGTGCATACATCGGCCGGAAGCCCTAGCGGCGTGCGCACGCTGATACCCAGCCCCGCTTTCACCGCCGCCCAGGTTCCCGCCAAGCTGGCGCTGGTGAAGGCGATGCGCCATGCAAGCCCGGCGCGATCCAGCGCTTCGGTCGCCGCGCTGCGCATCAGACAGGGAGCGTCCAGCACGACCAGCGGCACCGGTTCGTCGGCGGCATAGGGACGCTCGGCATCGCTGCCGAGCCAGCACATCGGCAAGCTTCGTATGTGCTGCGCGTGAGCTGCGCGGACGTCCGTTTCCCAGGCCAATGCAAGATCCAGCCGGCCCGCATCCAGCGATTGCATCAGCGCCGCATTGCGCGCGATATGCACTTCCACGCGCAGCTTGGGATGCGCGCGCTTGAAGCGTCCCAGCACCTCCGGCAGCACGTTCTCGCCGAAATCCTCCTGCAGGCCGAGCCGCACGCGGCCTTCCAGTTGCACGCCGCGCACTGCGCTGGCCGCTTCATCGTTGAGTTCCAGCAGCCGCCGCGCGTAGCCCAGCATCACTTCGCCCGCCTCGGTCAGCGCCATGCCGCGTCCCGCCTTGCGCAGCAGCGGCGTGCCGGCCTGGTCTTCCAGTTTCTTCAGTTGCGCGCTGACCGCCGAGGTGGAACGGCTCAGGCGGTCCGCCGCCTTGGCGAAGCTGCCCAGCTCGATGCCGGTGACGAAGCTGCGCATGACGTCGAGGTCGAAATGGATGCGGCTCATGGATCATCCTGTTTTTCGGGATTATCAGTTCACAATTTCCCGATTTTAAGAATCATGCTGAGCCGATACCCTGGCGCCGTCAAGCTGCACCGAGGCCCCGCCATGCTCACCATGCAATACCGCATCGTCCTGCCCGCCGACTACGACATGGCGATCATCCGCAAGCGCATCGCCGACCGCGGCCATCTCACGGATGAGCTGCCGCAGCTCGCCTTCAAGGCCTATCTCTACGCCGATCGCCAGGCGCCCTACGCCGCTGGACGCGAGAACCGCTATGCACCGTTCTATCTATGGCGCGATCCGCAAGGTATGAACGATTTTCTCAGCGACGCGGGCTTCGCTGGCGTGATCGCGTCGTTTGGTCGGCCGATCGTGCACACGTGGTCGGCCTGGCATGCGGAAACGCTACCGGATCTTTCCATCGCCACGCACGCCACCTGCGAAACCGTACCGATATCCGAGCGTGCGGAGCTAAACACGGTGCGTGATACGGAGCATGCGAACCTTCGCGCCGATCTCGACCGCGGCGCCGTGGCCGCGATCAGCGCGTTCGATCCTGCCCAGTGGACTGCTTTGCGCTTTCGGCTGTGGCGCGATATCGCCGGCCTTTCCGGCGAGAACGTGGACATCTATCAGGTCGGACACATCTCCCAACCCAAACATTGAGGAATACCCATGCCCCTCGTTCGTATCGCTTTGCGCCGCGGCAAGTCGGCCGCCTATATCGCCGCGCTTCGCAACGGCATCTATGACGCCATGCGCGAAAGCTTCAACGTGCCGGAAAACGATCGCTTCATCCTGGTCAGCCAGCACGATGTGGAGGAATTCGACTGCGATCCGAATTATCTGGACATTGCGCGCAGCGATGACCTGGTGATCGTGCAGATCGCCTGCAACAACACCCGCACGGTGGAACAGAAGCAGGCGTTTTATCGGAGCGTCGCAGAGAAGCTTTCAGCCGATCCCGGCGTGCGGCCGGAAGACGTATTCATCAATTTGCTGGAAACGGCGAAAGAGAACTGGTCGTTCGGAAACGGAGTAGCGGAATACGCGTAGGTTGGGGTGCAAACCCCAACGCCGTGATGCGTGCAAGGTTGGGGTTTGCACCCCAACCTACGGCGTTTCGCGCAGCCAGCGTGCCGCGTCGATGGCGTAGTAGGTGAGGATTGCATCCGCGCCGGCGCGCTTGAACGCGGTGAGCGTTTCCAGCACCACCGCACGCTCGTTCAACCAGCCGTTCTGCGCGGCAGCCTTCAACATGGAGTACTCGCCGCTCACCTGGTACACGAAGGTGGGCACGCCGAACGCATCCTTTACCCGGCGCAGCACGTCCAGGTACGGCAGGCCCGGCTTCACCATCACCGCATCGGCGCCTTCGGCGATATCCAGCTCCACTTCGCGCAGGGCTTCGTCGCTGTTGGCGATGTCCATCTGATACGTGTGCTTGTCGCCCTTGCCAAGATTGGCGGCGGAGCCGACCGCATCGCGGAACGGACCGTAGAACGACGACGCGTATTTGGCCGAATAGGCAAGAATGCGGGTGTGGATGTGACCGGCCTTTTCGAGCGCTTCGCGGATGGCGCCGATGCGGCCGTCCATCATGTCCGACGGCGCCACGAAATCCATGCCCGCTTCGGCCTGCGCCAGCGACATCTTGATCAGCGCCTCGACGGTGGGCTCGTTCATGACGTAGCCGCGCTCGTCGATCAGGCCGTCCTGGCCATGCGTGGTGTAAGGGTCGAGCGCGACGTCGCCGATCAGGCCCAGCGCCGGATACTTCGCCTTCAATGCGCGCGTCGCACGCTGCATCAAGCCTTGCGGATTCCACGCTTCGGCCGCGTCCTCGCTCTTGGCGGACGCATCCGGCGACGGAAACAGCGCCAGCGCCGGAATGCCGAGACGCACACACTCGCCCGCCAACGCCAGCAGCCCGTCGATCGATACGCGCTCCACGCCCGGCATCGACGCCACCGGCTCGCGCTTGCCTTCGCCCTCGATCACGAAGGCGACCATGATCAGGTCGGTGGGCAGCAAGCTGTGTTCGCGCATCAGCGAGCGGGAAAAAGCGTCGCGACGCATGCGGCGCATGCGCATGGCGGGGAAGTTCATGGAAAAAGTCTCTGATGAAACCGTGGTCTAGTTTAGCGCCGCGGCCATGACGGCGCCGAGGGCAGAACGCCGCGCCCGAAAAACTCAACGTATGAGATGCATCGGTTCAAGAATACGCACCGGAGCTAAACGCCCCGCGCAACCATGCGCGAGTTCGACACATTTCCTATGCCATCTTTGGTGGCGCCCGTCCCCTCTCATTCAAGGAGCCGCGTCATGATCCAGCAGGCCAAGCGCCCGTCGCACTGGACCACGCCCGAAGGCATGAAGTATCTGGGCCCGCACGACAGCAACGAACCGATGGATGTGACCGTGGTATTGCGCCGCCGCTCGGACGCCGCACCCACGCCCGCGCAATGGCCGCAAACGCCGCGGCTGACGCGCACTCAGTTCGCCGAACAGCATGGCGCCGACCCCACCGACGTCGAAAACCTGCGCGGCTTTGCGCATCAACATGGCCTTACCGAGACCGGCTGCGATCAGCGGCGCCGCGTATTGCATCTGCGTGGCACGCCGACCGCGCTCGAACAGGCGTTCGGGGTTTCGCTCGGCACCTACCAGATGGACGATTGCAAGTTCGTCGGCTGCGGCCATGCGCCCACGCTGCCGCCGGAAGCGATCGCCGTGCTGGGCCTGGATCGCCGTCCCGTCGCCAGTCCGCATTTCCGCCTGCCGCGCGCGCAGCCGGCGACTTCGTATACGCCGCTGCAGCTCGGCCAGTTGTACGCCTTTCCCAATGGCACGGACGGCAGCGGACAGACCATCGGCATCATCGAGCTGGGTGGCGGTTACACCAGCGGCGATCTCAGCCAGTATTTTTCCAGCTTGGGGCTGAGCAAACCGCCGAAGGTGGTCGATGTCTCCGTCGCCGGCGGACAGAACCAGCCGGGCAGCGGCGACGCCGATATCGAAGTGGCGCTGGATATCGAAGTGGCCGGCGCGCTGGCGCCAGGCGCGACCATCGCAGTGTATTTCGCGCCGAACACCGACCAGGGTTTCTACGAGGCCATTTCGCAGGCCGCGCACGACACCACGTACAAACCGTCGGTGATTTCGATCAGCTGGGGCGGCCCCGAAGACAGTTGGAACGGCCCGTCGCGCAGCGCGCTGGAAACCGCCATGCAGGATGCGGCGGCGCTCGGCGTCACCGTCATCTCGGCAGCGGGCGACAACGGCTCCGGCGATGGCGTGAGCGATGGCCAGCCGCATGTCGATTTCCCTGCCTCCAGCCCGTATTCGCTGGCCTGCGGCGGCACCACCTTGATGTCCAGCGGACAGTCCATCATCAGCGAAGTGGTGTGGAACGAAACCGCCAACAACGAAGGCGCCACCGGCGGCGGCGTCAGCATCGAATTTCCGCTGCCTGGCTGGCAGCAGAACGTAAAGGTACCCACCACGCCGAGCGGCAGCACCGGCCGCGGCGTGCCGGACGTGGCGGGCAATGCCGATCCTTCCACCGGCTACCAGATCCTGGTCGGCGGCCAGGCGCAGGCCATCGGCGGTACCAGCGCGGTGGCACCGTTGTGGGCGGCGTTGATCGCACGTCTCAACCAGAAATTGGGCAAGCCGGTGGGCGACGTGCATGCGGCGATCTATCAGATCGGCGCCAGCGCATTTCGCGATATCACCCAAGGCAATAACGGCACGTATCAAGCGGCCGCCGGCTGGGATGCCTGTACCGGATGGGGCAGTCCGAACGGACAGGCGTTGCTGGATGCGCTATCGAAGCAACCGAGCGCATAAATCGAGGCAAACCGCTTGAACGGTTGCGAAAAGACAGCGACCCCGGCAAATGCCGGGACTCGCCCTCGTTGTCATCGGATCAACACGCGGGTGTTTCTTCACATGCCCGGCAACGAAAGGAATAAGGTCGACGCTAGACGAATACGGCGACAACGGGCAGTCTTGTAAGGTTCGCTATCTCGGATTGCCCATGGATCGCTCCATCGCCTCCCCCACCCTGCTTGCCGATCTCGGCGGCACCAACGTCCGTTTCGCCCTGGCCGACACCGCTGCCGCCGATCCATTGCTGCTGGACAGCGTGCGGCGCTATCGCGTGAAGGATTTCGACACGCTGGCCGATACCATCCGCCAGTATTTCGCCGACACCGGCCACATCGCCACGCAGGCGATCATCGCCGCCGCCGGCCGCATCGCCAACGGCGAAACGGTGAAGATCACCAACAATCCCTGGAACGTGTCCGCGCATGGCCTGCAGGAAGAACTGGGCTTCGAGCGCGCGCGCCTGGTGAACGATTTCGCCGCGCAAGGCATGTCCATTCCCCTGCTGCACAAAGACCAGCTGCAAGCCGTCGGCAACGCGATGCCGCCGGAGCACGATCACAAATCCTCGCAAACCTTCGTGGTGATGGGCCCTGGCACCGGCCTGGGCGTGGCCGGCCTGCTGTATCGCCATGGCCACTGGATCGTGCTGGAAACCGAAGGCGGCCATTCCGGCTTCGCCGCGCACACCGCCGAGGACGTGGAAATCCTGCATCGCCTCAACGCGCGCTTCGGGCGCGTGTCGAACGAGCGCATGATCTGCGGCAACGGCCTGGTGAATCTGTATCTCGCGCTGGCCGACATCGCCGGCCAACCCGCGCAGGAATACACGCCCGAGGACATCACCGCGCGCGCCACCGATGGCAGCGATGCGCTATGCGCCCGCACGGTGGAAACGCTGGCCGGCATCTTCGGCAGCGTCGCCGGCGACCTGGTGCTGAGCCTGGGCGGCTGGGATGGCGTGTATCTCACCGGCGGCGTGTTGAAAATCCTGATGCCATGGCTGCAGCGCGGTGGCTTCCGCGAACGCTTCGAAGCCAAGGGCCGTTTCCGCGACACCATGGAACACGTGCCGACCGTCGCCATCACGCATCCCGAACCGGGCCTTCTCGGCGCGGCGGCACTGGCCGTGCTGGATTCGGGCCGCACGTTGTAATCACGTACGCTCGTCATTCCCGCGCATAGCTTGTAGGTTGGGTTAGCGCACAAGGAACTCCGATGCCTCGCTCCAGCACAGCTTTTTTGTTCGACCTCGACGGCACGCTGATCGACAGCGTCTACCAGCACGTACTGGCCTGGAAGGAAGCGCTGGACGAGGAAGGCGTGGTGCTGCCGGTGTGGAGCATCCATCGCAAGATCGGCATGAGCGGCGGGCTGTTCACCAACATCCTGCTGCGCGAGACCGGCCTGGACATCACGCCCGAGCGCATCGAACGCCTGCAGCAGCGGCACGCCGAAGCCTTCAACCGCCATCACACGCAAGGTTCGGTGCGCCCGTTGCCGGGAGCACGCGAGCTGCTGCAATTTCTCACCCAGGAAAAGATTCCCTGGGCGATCGCCACCAGCGGCCGCATGCGCACCGCCGCGCATAATCTCGCCGCACTCGGCGTCGATCCGAACGAGGTGCCGGTGGTGACGCGCGACATGGTGCGCCACGCCAAGCCCGATCCGGACCTGTTCATCGCCGCGGCCGAACGCCTGGGCGTGGACATCCACCACTCGCTGGTGATCGGCGACAGCATCTGGGACATGCTTGCCGCGCAGCGTGCGCGGGCATTGGGCGTGGGTCTGCTTTCAGGTGGCTACGGCCAGGACGAACTGCAACGCTCCGGTGCGTTCCGCGTGTACGACGATCCGGCCGACCTGCTCAAGCACATCGACGAAGTCGCCGCGCGCGATTAGTCGTAGGTTGGGGTGCAAACCCCAACATCGCCATGCGCATGGATACGTCACGTTGGGGTTTGCACCCCAACCTACGATGGCGCCAACAACGCATCCAGGTCCGACTGGTCGAAGCTCAGCTTCTCGCGTGTGCCGCCGCCTTCGAGCACCGCCTCGGCCAATTCGGCCTTGCGCGCTTTCAGCTCCTCGATGCGCTCCTCGACCGTGCCCGAGGTGATCAGGCGGAACACGAACACCGGCTTGTCCTGACCGATGCGATGCGCACGATCGCTGGCCTGCGCTTCGGCGGCGGGATTCCACCACGGGTCGTAATGGATCACCGTATCGGCCGCGGTGAGGTTGAGGCCTACGCCGCCGGCTTTCAGCGACAGCAGGAACAGCGGCACGTCGCCTTCCTGGAAGCGTTGCACCGGTTCGGCGCGGTCGCGCGTTTCGCCGGTGAGCATCACGTAGCTGATGCGGTGGCGCTCCAGCTCGTTCGCGATCAGCTTGAGCATTTCGGTGAACTGCGAGAACAGCAGCACCTTGCGGCCTTCGGACAGCAGCGCCGGCAGCATGTCCATCAGCAATTCGAACTTGGCCGAATCGCGCACGCCGCGCGCCGCCTCCAGTTTCACCAGGCGCGGATCGCAGCACACCTGGCGCAGCTTGAGCAGCGCATCGAGCACCACGATGCCGCTGTGCGCGATGCCGCGCTGTGCGATCACCTCGCGTAGCTCGTCGGCGAGCGACAGGCGCAGGCTTTCATAGAGTTCGCGCTGGCGGCCATCCAGCACCACGCGGCGGGTGATCTCGGTCTTGGACGGCAGTTCCGAGGCGACCTGCGCCTTGGTCCGGCGCAGGATGAACGGCGCGAGACGGCGGTTGAGGCGCGCCTGGCACTCTTCGTCGCGCTGCTTTTCGATCGGCACGCGATAGTGCCGGCGGAACGCGCCTTCATCGCCAAGCAGGCCCGGCACGGCAAGATCCACCTGCGACCACAGTTCGCCCAGGTGATTTTCCAGCGGCGTGCCGGTCAGGCAGATGCAGCGCGGCGCGCGCAAGGTAAGCGCGGCGCGGCGCGCCTGCGTGCGCGGGTTTTTCACCTGCTGCGCTTCGTCGAACACGATCAGCGAGAACGGTTGCTTGCGCAGCGTCACCACATCGCGCGGCAGCAGCGCGTAGCTGGTGAGGATGATGTCCTGCGTGGCGATCTGCGAGAAATCGCCGCTGCGTTGTGGGCCGTGCAAGGCCAAGGCGCGCAGCGATGGCGCGAAGCGCGCGATTTCCGCCAGCCAGTTCGGGATCAGGCTGGTCGGCACCACGATCAGCGCCGGCTGCTGCAGCGCGCCGCGCTCCTTCAGCGCGAGCAGATGCGTGATCAGCTGCAGCGTCTTGCCCAGGCCCATGTCGTCGGCCAGCACGCCGCCGACGCCTGCTTCGGCCAGCGCATTCAACCAGCGCAGGCCTTCGCGCTGATACGGGCGCAGTTCCACCGTGAGCCCTTCGGGAACCGCGTCGCTGGCGCGCTCGGCCGCGTCGCGCAGCCGCGCGGTGAAGCCGCGTAACTGCTCCGGCGCCTGCAGTTCGCCGCCCACCGGCAAGGCTTCGACGATTTCTTCCAGGCGGCCGGCCTGCACGCGCGGCAGGTGCAACTTCTTCTTCGGTTTTTCCAGGTATTCGGCCAGCGGCGCGAGCAGGCCGCGCAGTTCCTTCAGGCGCACCGGCACGCGGCGGCGCTCATCGACAGGCGCGTACCACACGGCGTCTTCCGGCTCGTTCGGCGCGGGGCTGAGATTGAGCTGATGCTCGGCCAGCGCCTGCGCCACCGCGGGCAACAGGTTCCGGCGCTTGCCTTCGACTTCGATGCCGATTTCCAGATCGAAGGCGTGATCGTCGGCGTCCTCGACCGCGTTGCCGTACCAGCGCACCGGCCCTTCCAGCACTTCGAACGGAAAGCTCGGCGCGTATTCGAGCATGAAGCCTTCCGCTTCCAGCTTCGGCCGCAGCGCGAGCCAACGCGCAGGCGTGTTCACTTCGAGCGCGCCAGCGTGACCCTTGCCGGGAAACAGCCATGCATCTTCCGGCAGGGTGTCGGCCAAGTCCCAGGGCAGGCCTTCGGTATCCACGCCGAGCGTAAGGCCGGCGCGTTCGAGCTGTTCCATGGCGGACAGCTCTTCGGCGCGCTTGCGTGTGATCTCGACCAGTTGCCCGTTGCGGATGCGGCGCACCAGCGGCTCGCCACCGCGCCCCGGCAGGCGTTCGCCGGCGTAGTCGAAGGCAAGCCGCGCGTAGGCCAGCGGCGGCGTGCCCGCGGCCAGCCGCGCATGACGCGTGAGCGCGTGCAGGGTAAGCACCGGCTTGGGCGCCAGTTCGGCGCGGCGCAGTTCGTCGAACACCTGCGGCAGCGGAATCCGGTGCGCCAGGCGGCTTTGCGGTAACGCGCGACGCAAGGCGCGGCTGTATTCGTGCTTGAGCGCCGGCAGGTCCAGCCAGTGGGTTTCTTCCGGATCGGCTTCGAGATGGCCCAGCTCGGCGCGTTCGGCGTCCAGATACCATAGGCCGTCGACACGCAGCAGGCGCTGGCTGTGCGGCAGCGCTGGCAGCAGGCGCTGGCTGCCGTCCTGTTCCAGGTGCCAATGCCAGTTGAGCTGATGCGCCTTGCCGCGCGACAGGCGCAAGCCAGCCAGGCCGCCGAGGAAACACGGCGTGGTATCCAGCATCTCGGCCAGCAGCGCGTTGCCGACGTGGCCGGACAGGCGCGCGTAGCTGCGGGTCTTGCGCAGCGTTTGCGGCAGGCCGAGCACGGTGGTGGCCAGGCGCTGCTCGTGCAGGGTGAGCACCGCATGCGACAGCAGCTTGGCTTCCAGCGGCGCCGGTCGCGTGAAGCGGCCGTGTTCGCTCGGCACCAGCAGCACCGGCGCGGCATCCAGTCGCGCGTAGGGCGCGCCGTCCTCGGGCATCACCTCGAAGAAGAAGCCCAGCACGACATGCTCGGGCGCCAGCGCGGTCGCAGGCTTACCCAGCAGCTTGCGCCACGTGCCGGGCAGGCTTTCCTCGCGCTCGTCGTTCGACGCGGAAGGATCGCCGTGCTGGTTCTCGTCCGGTAGGTGCATGCGCATGCGATCCCTGGAGCGATCAAAACCTTGAGCTTAGCAGCGATCAGGGTGCACGCCGCAACAAGCGTGTGCAGCCTGATCGAAAAACGTGCCGCTCAATGGGTTTCGAACAAGCCTTGCGGATATTCCGGCTTCTGTTCGCGCGCCATCAGCGCCTTCAAACCTTCCACCGGCGTGACTTCGCCGTGCAGCACGGCGCGTACGCCTTTGCTGATCGGCAGATCCAGGCCGTGCTTGTCGGCCAGGCGCATCACTTCGTCGGCGGTGACGACGCTTTCCACCACCTGGCCGATCTGCGCGACGGCTTCGTGAATGCCGGTGCCCTGCCCCAGCGCCAGGCCCAGGCGGCGGTTGCGCGACAGGTCACCGGTGCAGGTGAGCACCAGGTCGCCCAGGCCGGACAGGCCCATCAAGGTTTCCGGTTTCGCGCCGAGCGCCACGCCCAGGCGCAGCATCTCATTCATGCCGCGCGTGATCAGCCCGGCGCGCGCGTTCAAGCCCAGTTTCATGCCATCGGCCACGCCGGTGGCGACGGCCAGCACGTTCTTCATCGCGCCGCCCAGTTCCGCGCCGAGCACGTCGTTGCCGGTGTAGGCGCGGAAGTTCGGCGCATGCAGCAGCGTGGCGAGCTGCTGCGCGAAGGGCTCGTTTTCCGAGTGAACAGTGACTGCACTGGGCATGCCGGCGGCCACTTCGCGCGCGAACGAAGGCCCGGTGATGACCGCGGCCGCGCGCCCCGGCAGCTTCTGCGCCACCAGCTCATGCAGGAAGCGCCCGGTGCCGGGTTCGAAGCCCTTGGTGGCCCAGGCGATGCTGGCGTGCGGATCGAGCATCGGCGCGATCTCGTCCAGCATTTCGGCGAAGGCATGGCTGGGCACCACGATCAGCACGATCGTGGCGCCGCGCACGGCCTTGGCCAAGTCGGGCTCGAAGCCGAGGCCGGCCGGCAGTTCGAGATCCGGCAGGTAGCGCTGGTTGCGGTGGCTGGCCGCCATCGCGGCCAGCGCCGACGCATCGCGTCCCCATAGCCGCGTGGGCACGCCATTGCGCGCGGCCAGCGCCGCCAGGGCCGTTCCCCAGGAGCCAGCGCCGAGGACAGCCAGGATCGGCTGGTCGGTCATGTCGGGGCCTGGTCGCGCGATCAGCTGTTGAGCTGCGGCGCCTCGCCGCCGGTCGCCGTGCGGCGCTGCTGCTCGGCGTACAAGGCTTCGAAATTGATCGGCTGCAGCAGGAACGGCGGAAAGCCGCCTTCCTGCACCAGGCTGGAGATCACCTGGCGCGCATACGGGAACAGCAGGTTCGGGCAGTAGCTGCCGATGATGCCGGCCTGGTCGGCCTCGGCGAAACCGGCGATGCCGAACAGGCCCGCCTGCTGCACTTCGGCCAGATACGCGGTGCGCTCGTTGATGGTGCAGGTCAGGGTGAGCGTGAGCACCACTTCGTACAGGTCGTTGCCCAGGCCGGTGGCGCGCTGCGACAGGTTCAGCTGCACCTGCGGGGCCTCGGTGATTTCGCCGATTTCCTGGAAAATCTGCGGCGCGTTGGGCGCCTCGAAGGACACGTCCTTGACGTAGATCTTCTGCAGCACGAGCTGCGGCTGGTTGGCCGAGCCGGTGGCCTGGCCGTTGGCGGAAATGTCTGCCATGGGTATCCCTCGATTCAAAAGACGGGCGCACGGGGCGCAAAGGAGGGAGATTGTTCCATACATCCCCGTCTGTCGCCATGTCGGCGAACGGCGACGAATGGGGTGACGGATTGCACATCCGGCTGTTTTTACGGGATAATGCACGGCTCGCCCATTGTCGACCCGGTGATCCGGGCATTCCGCGACGCGATGCGGACCTCACGGCTACGGCGAAAGCAGCACCCTCCAGCATCGCGTGGCGCACGGCGCCGCTGGGCCGATGTCGCCCTGGCCAACGGGCGTTCACCAAGATTACGGAGGTCATCATGGCCCGTGTATGCCAAGTCACCGGAAAAGGTGTGCAGACCGGCAATAACGTCTCGCACGCCAACAACAAGACCCGCCGCCGCTGGTTGCCCAACCTGCATGAGCGTCGGTTCTGGGTTCCCAGCGAAAACCGCTGGGTGAAACTGCGCGTCTCCAACCAGGCGCTGCGCACCATCGACAAGAAGGGCATCGAGGCCGTGATCGCCGACCTGCGTGCCCGCGGCGAAAAGATCTAAGGAGCCCAAGCCATGTCCAAGAGCAAGAGCGACAAGATCCGCCTGATTTCGTCGGCCGGCACCGGCCACTTCTACACCACGCAGAAGAACAAGAAGAACACGCCCGACAAGTTCGAGTTCAAGAAATACGATCCGGTCGTGCGCAAGCATGTGATCTACAAGGAAGGCAAGATCAAGTGACATGACGGCGAAAGCCGGGATCTGAAAACCCGCCGCAAGGCGGGTTTTCTTTTGCCCGCTTGCGGACGCTCGCGACTGTTGCGCATGATCGCAAGCATGGACAGCGCCGAAGCACTCTTCCCCAGCCTGCTTGGCGAAACCGCCTGGCAAAGCCTGCCCGAATCGGTGCGCCGCATGCATGGCGCCGCGCCGCGCGTCGTCGCCCGCGGCGAAGCGGACGTGGAAGGCGACGGCAATTTTATTTTGAACGGCTTGCGGCGCCTGCTCGGCTTGCCGCCGCCCGGCCGCAAACAGGCGCTGGAAGTGTGCATCGAACGCCGCGATGGACGCGAAACCTGGACGCGGCGTTTTGCGCTTGGCCGCATGCAATCGACGCTACGCCGCGATGCCGCGTCGGCTTGCCTGCTCGAACGCCTCGGCCCGGTCACCTTGTGCTTTTCGTTGCATCCGGATGCACACGGCGTGGCTTGGCATTTGCGCAGCACGAAGGTGCTGGGCATGCGCGTACCGCGCGCATGGCTCGGCACGGTTTTCTCGCATAGCGGCGAACGCGAAGGACGCTATGCTTTCGCCATCGACACGCATCTGCCCTGGATAGGCCGGCTGGTTGCGTATCGCGGATGGCTGGAGATCGTTGATGACTGAGTCCGTTGCCTCGCCGGTGATCGTTTACGACGGCGTCTGCCTGTTGTGCAGCCGCTGGGTACGCTTCCTGCTCGAACATGATCGACACGGACGTTACCGCTTCGCCTCCATGCAAGCGCAAAGCGGCCGGCAGTTGCTGCAAAGCCATGGGCTGGATCCGGATTCGCCGTACTCGATGCTGCTGGTCGAAGATGGCCGCGGCTACACCGATACCGCCGCGATCGCGCGCATTTTGCGCAGCTTGCCCGATCGCCGCTGGCGTTGGCTCGGTGGGGTGATGTCATGGGTCCCGCGCAGCCTGCGCGATGTCGCTTATCGCTTTATCGCACGCCATCGCTATCGGCTGTTCGGGCGTAGCGAGCAGTGCTTCGTGCCTACACCGGAGCAGCGTTCGCGCTTCATCGCGTGATGACGTCGAGTTCAGCGCGAACCTCGTAATCGGCGAGCGCCGCCAACGCTTCATCCAGGTCGAACAAGCCCATGCAAGGCACCGCTCCACGCGCGGTAAGCGTACCGTCCGCCTTCTTGCGCGCCAGCACCACGGCAGGCATGGCCGGAATCTGTGGGCCGTCTCCTGCGGCGGCATGCAGCGACCAGCGCAGGCGCAGCGGTCGTGAATGTTTATCGATGCCCTCGAGAAACATCAGCATGCCGCCTTCGTCGGTACCCGCGCTAAGAAACCATTCGCTAATGTGCCGTAACCGACGCGCATGGCGCGCCAGGTCATGGATAACGCCAAGACGCACCAGCCATGCCAGCAACCATGTGCCGAAATGGAGCCGGCGCAGCTCCAGCCCTGCGCGAAACGTGACGCGCTGCACGCCGGCGTAGCGCTGCGGGAAGAGCGTGAGATCGGGAACGTCGCACAAGCCGACCCAGCACGGCCCCGATGCGAACGTCAGGCGCTGCGTCGACAGCCAGCCATGGCCGCGGTGCCACGCACCATCGCGCCACAGCGGTATCGGCCGTCCGCAGTACCCCAATATGGCCGCCACCGTCGCATCGCCACGCGGCGTGCGGTTGCCGGGGCTGATCGCGTGGTCGATGGTGAGCAGCTCTTTGAACCGATCGCGCAAGTGATCGACCACCGCGCTGCTCAGCGCCGGCACCGTCGAGGCGCCGCTCACCAGCAAGCAGCCTGCTTCGCGTGCCTGCGCATCCAGCGCGCCGATGCCCGCCACGAATTCGCGGCCGTCCGCCAGATCCACGTAGTCGCTGGCGCAGGCGAGGCAGGCCTTTGCGACACGGTAGTCCTGCACCTGAAAGGGACCTGCGGCGTGAATGACCAGGTCCGGCGCAAGGCCGCGCAACATGTCCTCGAAACCGGGCGCTTCCACGTCGATCACTGCCGTCCGCACGGAAGGATCGGCAAGTTCATCGCGCAGACGCGCCAGTGTCGCCGGCGTGCGACCGGCAAGGGTCAACGCAAATCGCGCATCATGCGCAAGACGCGCGGCGATACGCGCGCCGAACACGCCGGTTGCTCCGATCAACAACACCCTAGTCGGCATGATGCACTGGCCCATAAAAAAGCCCGCCATGAAGGCGGGCTCTGGTTGAAACGTGAATGCGCGGTCAGACGCTGCTCGCTGCCACCGAGTAACCCTTCAACCGCTGCGCAAACTCCTGCAGCGCGCGAATGCCGCTCTGTTCGGCCTCGACGATCCACTGCTGCAGGCCCTTCAGCGCCTGATCGGCACCACGCTGTTCCATCAGCTCGGCCAGGCGGTTGCGGAATTCGCATACGGTCTTGAGCGCGGGACGCTTGGCCAGCACCGCCTGCATGCGTTCGCGGCCGTCGCCGTCGAGCCAGCGGCCGCCATCGGCCAGGGCGCGGCGCATGCGGCGCGGGATCGACTTGATGCCTTCGCCAGCGTGCTGTGCTTCATCGCGCAGGGTCGGCACGATGACGTTGCGGTAGTAGTCGGTCATCGCCTGGAAGCGGTGGGTAAGCACGGCCTTCAGGGTTTCGGCATCCGGCAGGTGCACGTTGGGACGCACGTCCAGCGTGGGCGCCACGCGCAGCACCTTGGCCAGGCCCAGCTTGCGCAGCACGCAGATGGCCGCCCAGCCGATGTCGAACTCCCACTTGCGCAGCGCGAATTTGGCCGAGCTCGGGAAAGCGTGGTGGTTGTTGTGCAGCTCTTCGCCGCCGATCCAGAAACCCCAGGGGATCAGGTTGGTGGCGGTGTCGGAGCTTTCGAAGTTGCGGTAGCCCCACCAGTGGCCGATGCCATTGACGAAGCCGGCGGCCCAGAACGGGATCCAGATCATCTGCACCGCCCATATGGCGGCGCCGATCACGCCGAACAGCGTGAAGTCGATGATCAGCATCAGCGCCGGACCCCAATACGGATGGCCGCTGTAGAGCTTGCGCTCGATCCAGTCATCCGGCGTGCCGCGGCCGTACTTTTCCAGGTCTTCCTTCACGTAGCTGGCGTCGCGGTACAGCGATACGCCGTCCCAGAACACCTTCTTGATGCCGTAGATCTGCGGGCTGTGCGGATCTTCCTCGGTTTCCACCTTGGCGTGGTGCTTGCGGTGCACCGCCACCCACTCCTTGGTGACCATGCCGGTGGTGAGCCAGCCCCAGAAGCGGAAGAAGTTCGCGATGACAGGATGCAGGTCGACGCCGCGATGCGTCTGGCAGCGGTGCAGGTACAGGGTGACGGTGAAGATGGTGAGCTGGGTCACCACCAACAGGTAGATGAGAATCGCCACCCAACCGGCCTGGCTCACGCCACCGGAAAGGAAATGCAGCACTGCATCGAGCATCTTGGTAAATCCTGAAATGGAAAAGGCAGTCTAGTCGAGGGAGCCCATACCTACCAGCATGGTACGGCCTCAGGTAGCGGATTCCGTTAAACCGTGACGTCAAACGGTTGTGTAGCGGATGGGGTCGCCCCGACAATCATGCAATGACCGCGCCTAAATCCGCTTTACCTCCCGTACTGCAACTTGAAAATGTGACCCGGCGCCGCGCCGGACGGCCGGCGGTGTCCGATCTGAGCCTCTGCCTGGAGGCCGGGCAAGTGCTTGGGCTGCTTGGGGTAAACGGGGCGGGCAAGTCCACCACGCTGGCGATGGTTGCCGGCGCATTGCGGCCCGACCGGGGGAGCATCCGCATTCAGGGACAGGACTTCCTAGAGCACCCGGAACTGGCCGGGCAAGCCCTCGGCTGGCTGCCGGAAGCTGCCCCGCTGTGGCCAGAACTGACCGTGCGCGAACACCTGGACGCCCACGGCCGCCTGCGCGGGCTCTCCGGTACCCGGCTCACCGAGGCCCGCGATGGCGTTCTCGAACGCCTCGAGTTGAAGACCCTGTCGCGCCGCCTGGCGGGCGTCTTGTCGCAGGGGCAGCGGCAACGCCTGGGCCTGGCCTGCGCGCTGCTGCACCGGCCTGCCCTGCTGGTGCTGGACGAGCCGGCCAATGCGCTCGATCCGGTGCAGGTCGTGGCCTTGCGCACCTTGCTGCGCGAGCTGGCTGCCGGCGGCACGGCGGTGATCCTTTCCACGCACCAGCTGGCCGAGGTGACGGCGGTGTGCGATCGGGTGGCGATCCTGCATGAAGGCGTGCTGCGCTACGACGGCGCGCTAGGCGCGGACCAGCACGCCGCGCTGGAACAAACCTTCTTCGACATCGCCATGCACGGCAGGGCCCAAGCCGCATGACCTTACTCGCTGTGACCCGGCTGGAATTGCGCCGACTGTTCGTGCGCCCGCTTGGCTGGATCGTCGCCGCGCTTGCGCTGGCCGAGCTGGGCTGGCGTTTCGCGCTGCTGCTGCAGATTTTTCTGCTCAACCAGGTCAAGCTCGCGGCCTTGCCGGATGGCCCCGGCTATACCGACCTGGTCGCGGTGCGCCTGTACAGCAGCTTCATCACCGGCAGCCCACTGCCGTTCGGCATGATCGAACTTGCGTTGCTGCTGGTGCCGCTGCTGACCATGACCACGCTGGCGAGCGAGCGCAGCGCCGGTACCCTGCCGCTGCTGTTTTCCACCGGCCTTTCCGCGTCGCGCATCCTGCTTGGCAAGTACCTGGCCGTGCTGATCTGGCTGGCATTGTGGCTGCTGCTGGCGCTGGCCATTCCGGCAAGCCTTGCGCACGGCGTGACACTGGATTGGGGCAAGCTCGCCGCCGCCACGCTGGGCACCTTCCTGGGGCTGGCCGTGCTTGGCGCAATTGGCGTGGCCTGCTCGGCATTCGCCTCGCACCCGGCGGTGGCCGCGGTGGCCGCGCTGATGATCAGCCTGGCGCTCAACTGCATCAATCTCGGCGCGCAGCTTGCGGGCATCAACAGCGGCTTCATCAACTGGCTGGCGATGAGCACACATCAGGAAACCCTGCTGCGCGGCCTGGTCTCCAGCGCGGACGTGGTGTGGTTCCTGCTGGCGATCGCGGTGGCGCTCGCGCTGGGCGTGCAACGCCTGGCGGCTGACAAGGAGCGCGGCTGATGAACATGGCTTTCATGCGCCGCCTGCACGGTTGGCTGTTTGCGCTGCTGGTACTGCTGGGCGCCGGCGCGATCGGCTATCTCACCGCTCGCCACGATCGCCTCGCCGACTGGACGTTCAACAGCCGCGTAAGCATGTCGCCGGAAACGCGCGCGGTACTGGCGAAGTTCGATGGGCCGGTCGACATCGTCAGCTATGCGAGCCCGCAAGGCGACCTGCGCCAGACCATCGCCGCCGCGCTGCAACGCTATCAACGCGCCAAACCGGACCTGCACGTGAGCTTCGTCGATCCGCAGCAGGATCCGGCGGCCATGCGCAATCTCGGCATCACCGTCGACGGCGAGCTGATCCTGCATTATCGCGATCGCCAGCAGCGCCTGGACACGCTGACCGAGCGCAGCCTCACCGACGCACTGGAGCGGCTGGTGCGCGGCGGCGACCGCATCGTGGCGTTCGTCACCGGCGATGGCGAACGCCGTGCAGATGGTCCGGCCAACGCCGATCTGGGCACCTTCGTGTCGCAACTGGAAAAGAGCGGCCTGCGCGCTGTGCCGCTGAATTTCTCGCAGGTCACCGGCGTACCCGAACATACCGACCTGGTCGTGCTGGCCGGGCCGCAGGCATCCCTGGCGCCCGGCGCCACCAAGGCGCTGCTCGATTATCTTGCCGGCGGCGGCAACCTGCTGTGGCTGGCCGATCCGGGCAATCTCGATGCAAGCCTGCAGCCGCTCGCCGACGCGCTCGCGCTTAGGGTGTTGCCCGGCGAACTGATCGATCCCTCCTCCGCCGCGCTGGGCTTGAAGGATCCGCGCATCATCGCGCTGGGCGATTATCCGCCGAGCATCATCACGCGCGGCTTCACGCTCACCACGCTGTTTCCGGAAGTGGCGCCCCTGGCGCAAACGCGCAAGAGCGACTGGAAACTCGAACCCTTCCTGCGCTCCAGCCCGCAAGCCAGCACGCAGTCGCTCGACAAAAGCGCGGCGGCATCACTGAAAGGTCCACTCGACTTCGGTTTCGCGCTCAGCCGTCTTTCGCCAAGTCCGGCCAAGAGCGAGCAGCGCGTGGTGGTGATCGGCAACGGCGATTTCCTCTCCAACAGCTACCTGGGTAACGGCGGCAACCGGGCGCTGGGCGAACGCATTTTCAACTGGCTACTGGGTGACGACCAGCTCATCAGCATGCCACCGCGTGGCGCGCCCGATCGCATGCTCAACGTTTCACAAGGCGAACTGGGGCTGTTGAGTGCGGGCTTCATGCTGATCCTGCCATTGATCCTGTTGGTGATCGGGGGCCTGATCGCCTGGCGCAGGCGGCGCGCGTGAAGCGGGCGGTACGCAACCGGCTTTGGTTAGTTGTTGCGGTCGTCGCGTTGCTGGCTGCCGCATGGTGGCAACTGCATGCCGACCGACAGGCCTCGCCCGGCACGCTGCTGCCGCTCAAGCCGGAGGCGATCACGCACGTAACACTGGAAACAGGCCGCGTACCCGCGGAGCGCTATGTAAAACGCGGCGAACATTGGTGGCGCATCGACGCGGTCACCGAAACGCGCGCCGATGATCAGCGCCTGGAAGAACTGGCACGCATCGCCGCCGCGCCTGTACGCAGCTGGCAGCCGGCGGCCGGCTACGACCTGGCGAAGATCGGCCTGGCGCCCGCGCAGGCCAGGCTCGAACTGGACGGCGAAACGCTGCGCTTCGGCAGCGCGACGGCGATCGGCCACAACGTCTATGTGCAGGTTGGCGACCGTATAGCGATCGTATCGATGCAGCACATGCCACGCTCGGCGCAGAGCCAGGCAATCCAGGCGCAATAACATGCCGGAGCTTCCCGAAGTCGAAACCACACGACGCGGCATTGCACCGCATCTGATCGGCCGCCGCGTCGCCGGCGTCACGTTGCGGCGCGCCGACCTGCGCTGGCCGATCCCGCGCGAGATCACCGAACTGCTGCCCGGCCAACGCATCGACGAAGTCGAACGCCGCGCCAAATACCTGTTGCTGCACACACATGTCGGCAGCGCGCTGTTGCATCTGGGCATGACCGGTGTACTGCGTGTACTGCCGCCGGACGTAGCACCGGGCATCCATGATCACGTGGACATCCGCCTCGAACCGCTAAAAGGCGAACGCGCGCGCATCCTTCGCTTTACCGATCCGCGGCGCTTCGGCTGCCTGCTGTGGCAGGCACCGGGCACCACGCACGAGCTGCTCGCGGGCCTCGGCCCTGAGCCGCTCACCGACGCCTTCGACGGCGACCTGCTGTGGCAACGTTCGCGCGGGCGCAAGGCGGCGGTAAAGCTATTCCTGATGGATAACGCGATCGTGGTCGGCGTAGGCAACATCTACGCAAGCGAAGCGCTGTTCGCGGCCGGCATCGACCCGCGCCGCGCTGCCGGCACCGTATCGCGCGCGCGCTATCAACGCCTGGCCGGTGAGGTGAAACGCATCCTGGCCTGGGCGATCGAACGCGGCGGCACGACCCTGCGCGACTTCCTCAATCCGGATGGCGCGCCGGGATATTTCTTCCGCGAGCTGTTCGTGTACGGGCGTGAGGGCGAGCCGTGCAGGGTGTGCGGCACGCCGATACGGCAGCAGGTGATCGGGCAGCGTTCGACGTTCTGGTGTCCCAGATGCCAAACGTAGGTTGGGGTGCAAACCCTGATATATCCCCACAATTTGCTGAGGAAACGGAGTTGCGCGTTAACGCAGGCAATGTTCACGTTAACGCGCGGCCAGTCCTCTACGCAGAACCACCTCACCAGAACTACAAAAAACGTGGGGATATGTCAGGTGCAAACCCCAACGTAGCCATGTATGCCTGGCTTGCGATGTTGGGGTTTTCACCCCAATCTACGGCCAATGGAATTCGACGTACGTATTGTTGAATTGCGGATCATCGTAGCCGCCACCCACCTCCGCGACCAATCCGCCGACCATCCCATCCACTTCCAGCGCCTGCCCATCGGCAAAACGCGCGCCCAACGCCTCCAGTTCCATCAACCGCTGGCACAACGCACCGGCGCGATCGGTTTCGCTCTCTGGTACGTTGCGCAGGCTGATGTCCGGACGGCCGAACTTGCGCATGCCGCGCGTGTGGATCCAATAACGGCCCGCTTCGTCTTCGTCGCGCAGGATCAGTACGTGATTGCGCAAGGGCGCACCGTCCTTGACCAGGTAGCGGTCGCGCCATTCGGCGGCGTCGAACAGGGTCAGAATCTGCGGATCGAGAATCGCCACGCCGCCGATGTCGAGCAGGCCGGCCAGCACGCCGAACGTATCGCGCAGATAGCCGGTGTCGGCCTGGTCCTTGAACCGTCCATGCAGCACCAAGACCTGCGGCGCGGCCATGGCCTGCTCGAACGCCTCCGGCGCATCGTTCTTGAACAGTTCGCCCAGCGGCCCTTTCAGGGGATAGCCTTCCCAATCACGCAGCACGTGATGGTGATGACTGGTCAGCTGCACTTCTTCGGGCAGGCCATCGCTGCCGTACGCCGCCGATGGCACGCGCGTCGGCTGGAAATTGCCGAACGCGTAGAACTGCACGATGACGTCCTCGTCGCTTGGCTGCCAGTGCGGACGCTGCCAGGCGGGAAAATAGGTGACCGGATTGCTCATTCAATGTTTTCCTTGTGCTGATGCCATTCCGGATCAGTGCTTCTCTTCCAGCGGCAGATGGGGCTGCTTCAATTCGATACGGCCTTGCCCGCGCGTGATTTTCTTGAACTCCGCGCGGCTCACCGAGACATAGCGTTCGTTGCCGCCGATCTCAACCTGCGGCCCTTCGGTGATCGCCCGCCCCTGCTCGTCCACGCGCACCACCATGGTGGCCTTGCGGCCGGTGTGGCAGATGGTCTTGATTTCTTCCAGGCTATCGGCCCAGGCCAAGAGATAGCAGCTGCCCTCGAACAGCTCGCCGCGAAAATCGGTACGCAAGCCGTAGGCCAGTACGGGAATGTTGAGTTCATCGACCACGTCGGTGAGCTGCCATACCTGCGCCTTGTTGAGAAACTGCGCCTCGTCCACGAATACGCAATGCAGGGCGCCCTGCGCGGCGATGTCCGCCCTTACCTGCGCCAACAGATCGGTCTTCGCCGTGAACCGCTGCGCCTGCGAGCGCAGGCCGATGCGCGAGGCCACCACACCCTCGCCATAGCGGTTGTCCAGCGCCGGCGTGAGAATCAGCGTGCGCATGCCGCGCTCGAAGTAGTTGTACGCACTCTGCAGCAAGTTGGTGGTCTTGCCGGCGTTCATCGACGAATAATAGAAGTAGAGCTTGGCCATGGGCTTGCGGGTAAGCGAGATGGCGCATGGTAGCGCGACCGGCTGCCACCGCGAGGAAGTCTTTGCAAGCCTGCTCCGACCGCCCCCGCTTTGCTACGATCTGGCTTCGCGCTGCGCGCACCTGACCGATCCGACCGACGCATGCTCAACCCCCAACAACTGGCCGCTGTCGAACACGTCGACAGCCCGCTGCTGGTGCTCGCGGGCGCCGGCTCGGGCAAGACCTCCGTGATCACGCAGAAGATCGCGCATCTGGTGCAGCGCCGAAAGCTCGCCGCCTCCAAGATCGCCGCGATCACCTTCACCAACAAGGCCGCGCGCGAGATGCGCGAGCGTGTCGCCAAGCTGGTGAGCGCCGAGGATGCGCAGGCGCTCACGGTCTGCACGTTCCATGCGCTGGGCCTGAAGTTCCTGCAGATGGAACACGCCCGCGCCGGGCTGCGCCGCGGCTTTTCCGTGCTGGACGCCGACGACAGCGAGGGCATCGTCAAGGAACTGGCGCCCAAGGGCGCGAAGCCGGATGTGCTGTTCGGCCTGCGCAACCTGCTCAGCCGCGCCAAGAACAGCGGCCTGTCGCCGGAAGAAGCGCTGGCCGCCGCGCGCAGCCCGCGCGAACTGGAGGCAGCGACGATCTATGACCTGTATCAAAATCGCCTTGCTGCATTCAATGCGGTGGATTTCGATGATCTGATCCGCCTGCCGCTGCGCATCCTCGAGAGCGACGAGGAATGCCGCACGACATGGCGCGAGCGCCTGCGCTATCTGCTGGTGGACGAATACCAGGACACCAACGACGCGCAATATCGCCTGCTGAAGGCGCTGACGGGGGAGCGCGGCAGCTTCACCTGCGTGGGCGACGACGATCAGTCGATCTACGCCTGGCGCGGCGCCAATCCGGAGAACATCGATCAGCTCGGCAAGGACTGGCCCAGCCTGCGCGTGATCAAACTGGAACAGAACTACCGCTGCGGCCGGCGCATCCTGCGCGCCGCCAACCAGCTGATCGCCAACAATCCGCACCTGCACACCAAGAAGCTGTGGAGCGAGCATCCGGAAGGCGCGCCGATCCGCGTGATCGAATGCAAGGACGCCGAACACGAGGCCGAACGCATCGCCGGCATGGCCGCCACCCTGGCGGAAAAGCACAAGGTGCGCTGGCATGACATGGCGATCCTGTATCGCGGCAACTTCCAGGCGCGTCCGCTGGAAAAAGCGCTGCGCCTGGCGCGCGTGCCGTATCACCTGACCGGTGCGTTGTCGTTTCTTGATCGCGCGGAAGTGAAGGACCTGCTCTGCTATCTGCGCCTGCTCACCAATCCCAGCGATGACGCGGCGTTTTTGCGCGTGGTGAACGTACCCAAGCGCGAGATCGGCGCGACAACGCTGGAAAAACTGGGCCAGATCGCGCAGACAAAACATTGCTCCTTGCTCGAAGCCACGCGCAGCGACAGCGTGCTGCGCCAACTGAGCCCGCGCCCTGCCGCGGCGCTCGCCTCGTTCTCGGAACTGCTGGACGAATTGCGCAGTGCTTCGCTGCACGAAAGCGCCGCCGACCTGGTCGATCGCGTGCTGACGCGCACGCAGTACGCCACGCACATCATGGCCAGCACACAAGATGCGACCTTGCGCGATCGCCGCCTGGGCAACCTGCGCGAATTGGCCGACTGGTTCCGCGCCATGCAGAAAGGCGGCAACAGCGCCGGCGATCTCGCCTCGCAACTGGCGCTTCTCACGCATGCCGATCGCGACGAACCAGGCAATGCACTGCGCATGATGACGTTGCACGCAGCGAAAGGCCTGGAATTCCGCTTCGTCTTTATCGTCGGCTGCGAGGACGGCACCTTGCCCAACGACGCCGCGATCGACGAAGGCCGTGTCGATGAAGAACGCCGGCTGATGTACGTCGGCATCACGCGCGCCAAGGAATTGCTGACGCTGTCGTGGTCGTCCAAGACCAAGCGCTACGGCGAAATCCACAACAACCAGCCCAGCCGCTTCCTGCACGAACTGCCACAGGACGATCTGCACTGGGAAGGCAAGGATCCGGAAGCCGACAAGGAAGCCGTGCGCGAAACCGCCGAATCGCACATGGCGAAGATTGCCGCGATGCTGGCCGGCAACTGAGCCGCGGTCATGAGCGATCATCGTTTTTCCGAAGAGCAGCGCGCAGGCTTGTATCGCGCCATCCACGAACGCCGCGACGTGCGTTCGCAATTCCTGCCCGAGCCCATTGCTGCGGACGTACTGGCGCGCCTGCTCCAGGCCGCGCACCATGCGCCTTCGGTCGGCTTCATGCAGCCTTGGGATTTCATCGTCATCGACAGCATCGACGTGAAGCGTGCGGTGAAGGCGCTGCATGACGAGGCGAACGCCGACGCCACCCATAATTATTCAGACGAACGCGCCGCCCAGTATCGGCGCCTGAAGCTCGAAGGCATCGTCGACAGCCCGATCAATCTGTGCATCACCTGCGATCGCCAGCGCGGCGGCCCGCACGTGCTTGGCCGCAACACCATGCTGGAAACCGATCTCTTCAGCACCTGCCTTGCCGTGCAGAACCTGTGGCTGGCCGCGCGCGCCGAAGGCATCGGCGTGGGCTGGGTCAGCATCGTCGATCCGGCACGACTGGCCGAAACCCTGAAGCTGCCCGCGCAGGTCTATCCGCTAGCCTATCTGTGCCTGGGCTACGTGAGTGAGTTTCTGCCCAAGCCGGAACTGGAAATCGCCGGCTGGCGTTCACGCCTGCCGCTGGAGCAGTTGCTTCACGGCAACACTTGGGAAGGCGCCGTGGAGAACGATGCACTGTTGACCGCCATACGCTCGTAGGTTGGGGTGCAAACCCCAACGCCGCGATGCATGAAGATGCGAGTGTAGGGGTTTGCACCCCAACCTACGGAATCAGGTGCCGAACGGGCAACCTGCTACTCCCACGGGTTAAAAAACTTCACACCCATCGCTGCGAAATCTGCGGTATTTCTCGTCACCACGGTCATTCCATGCACAAGCGCCGTAGCGGCGATGATGGCGTCCCGCTCCGCGCAGTGATCGGGCACGTGAAGCTGGGCGCAGCGCAGCGCGACGGTTTGATCGAGCGGTAATACGCGGCCTGCAAATTGCGGCAATACCTGCGCCGCCAACCAGGCACGCAAAATCGCGCCTTGGGCGGAATCTTTGCGCTCCTTCTGCAATACGCCCAGTTCCAGTTCAAGCACGGTGATGACGGAAACGAACTGCGCCGCTACCGGTTGCGAGGAGGCCCACGCCAGGACCTTGGGATTGGATTTCTTCGGAAGACGCAATTCGGATACGACGTTCGTATCGAGAATGAACATCACAAGTCCGCGGGACGATAAAGGCCGCCAACGCGCGGTGGTTCGAAGTCAGCTTCGGCCACGTCGTATTGCGCCATCGCTTCCGCGAGCGACGTGGTTTTCCCTGTCAGCTTGCGATACTCGTCGATGCTCAACAGCACGTGGGAAGGCTCGCCTCTGTCGGTGATGAACACCGGACCCTTGAGAGCGGCTTTCTTGGCTTCATTGGTGGACTGATTGAACTCACGACTGGTCATGGTCACGACACTCATGGCATGCACCCCCATGTAGCAATGTTGCTACATGAAATCATCCATGGCAACCGCCAACATCAAATCAACCGCTGCTGCTCCAGTTCCCGCTTCAGATACGCGTAATAGATCGGCGCCGCCACCAGCCCGGCCAGGCCGAACGCCGCCTCCATCACCAGCATCGCCACCAGCAGCTCCCACGCGCGGGCGCGGATCTGCGTGCCGATGATGCGCGCATTGAGGAAGTACTCCAGCTTGTGGATCACGATCAGGAAGCCGAGCGCGGCGGCGGCCACCCAGATCGATATGGACAGGCTGGCGATCGTCACCGCGGTATTGGAAATGAGGTTGCCGATCACCGGCAGCAGGCCGGCCAGAAAGGTCACCACCACCAGCGTTTTCGCCAGCGGCACGTGGATGTCCATCAGCGGCAATACGCCGAGCAGGAAGATGGCGGTGGCGATGGTGTTGATCAGCGAAATCTTGATCTGCGCGAACACGATGTTGTGAAACGCCGCCGCCAGGTGATGGCAACGCTCGCCCAGCGAGGCCGCCAGCGGACCGACCTGATGCGAAGGACGCGCCCGGTTGAGCGCGACCAGCGCGCCAAGCACCAGGCCGAGGATGATATGCACCAGCACGCGCGCGGTTTCCTTGCCGACGTTCTGCAGGCTCATCGCATGCTTGCGGGTGAGCTCCAGCGCCATCACGCGCAATTCGTCCACGCTGTCCGGCAACCAGTTGGTGAGCGATTGCGGCAACTGCGCGCGCGCCTTTTCCACCAGCGGCATCAGTTGTTGTTCCCACAGCGCGGCGGGATTGCTGATTTCGTTACGGAAGAAGCCGACCAGGGCGACGATCAGCAGCGTCAGCAAGCCCACTACGATCACGCCCAGCACCGTCACCACCACCAGGCGCGCGCGTTCGCCGGAAATGCGCTGCCCGAGCAGGGGCGTCATCGTGTGCACCAGTTCATATACGAGCAGGCCTGCAAGCAGTGCAGGCAGCAAGTGCAACCACAACACCAGCAGCAGCGCCAGGGTGGTTAACGCGTAGCTGACGATGCGGATGCCGCGGGTGGAAGGCAGGGCTGCGTACACGAGGGCGATCCATGGCTGAAGACGTAATGCGGCAAGTCTGTCATAAACTTGCGCGATCCTCTGTCGGCTCCATCTCTCCTAAACAGGGTGTTCCATGACCAAGTTCCTGCCCGTGCTGTTGGGCACGTTGCTGCTGTGCGGTTGCGCCAGCGAGGCGCAGCGTCCGTCGGCGGCCTCTGCGCAGCCCACGCCAGCCTCCGCCGCGACCGTCGCCGCCGATGACAACCTCAACGCGGTCGCCTGGACGCAGACCGCGCTGGAGCACGACCTGATCTATCAGGAAACCTTCCGCAACGCGCAGTCGCAATTGCTGGCCGCGCTGAAGGACAAGAACTGGGACGCCCTGCCCAGCGAAGACCGCACCACGCCGTACAAGCACCTGAAACCCACGGTGATCCTGGACATCGACGAAACCGTGCTCGACAACTCGCCCTATCAGGCGCGACTGATCCGCAAGGGCGGCGAATTCAACGAGGCCGATTGGGCCGCCTGGTGCAAGGAAGAGCGCGCACGCGCATTGCCCGGCGCGGTGGAATTCACCCAATTCGCGGCCAAGCACGGCATTACCGTGTTCTATATCTCCAATCGCGCGCAGGACCTCGATGCGGCCACGCTCGACAACCTGCGCAAGGCCGGCCTGCCCGTGTCCGGCCCGGAGGCCTTCCTCGGGCTGGGCACGCTGCTGCCCGGCTGCGATCAGGTGGGCACCGAGAAAAGCTGCCGCCGCCAGCTGATCGGCCAGCATCATCGCGTACTGATGCAATTCGGCGACCAGCTCGGCGATTTCCTCAGCGTGCTCGCCAACACGCCAAGCGGCCGGGCTCAGGCTATGGCACCCTACCAGGACTGGATCGGCACGCGCTGGTTCGTGCTGCCCAACCCGACCTACGGCTCGTGGGAGCCGGCATTGTTCAACAACGAATGGAGCGCGCCGCGCGAGCAGCGCCGCCAGCAGAAGATCCAGGCGCTTCGTGTTGAATAAATTCAGTTAGTTACAACGCACAACTTAAAGCATTGCCTGAAGTCGGAAAGGGCCGTATCATGGGCGTGCCGACCCTGCTGACCTCCAAATTTCCGCGGGCAAGGCCATTTCCCTTCCGGCCATGCCGGCATGACCCTGCGAGGCCCAACGCCCGCGGGGTTTTCTTTTTCAGGGCGCGCAAGGAGTGGGCTACGCGAAACTCCGGACAGGCTCTAAGATGCACCGCGCACCGCCGTACGGCGCCGCACTCTGCCCCTTGCCAGGACGGCAAGCCACCGCCCTCCCAAGCGAGAGAATCCATGCGTTTTCAAACCCTTGGCCGTAGCCTGCTGCTGTTGGCGCTGCTTGTGCTGGCCGCCTGTCACAACAAGCAAGAGGCCGCCGCCGTACCGGGAGGCGCCACGCCGGAAGCGGCCGTGCAGGAGTCCGTGACGCTGATCAAGGCCGGCGACTTCAACGGCTTCTGGAAGCACGCCCTGCCCCCGGCCGACTACGCCAACCTGCGCACCGACTGGACCCGCCCGCGCCCCGACCAGCGGCCGATCACCGACCAGGACCGCGCCCGTTTCGACCAGGCCGTCAAGCAGCTCACCGCGCCCAATGCCCAGGCCACGCTGTACGACCAGCTCAAGCCCAAGCTGGCGCAAATGGAACAGCAGTATCACGACCAGTTGCCGGTGATGATCGGCATCGGCCAGGCCATCCTCACCACCGGCATCGCGCAGAACAAGACGATGACGGAAAACCAGAAGCAGCAGATGCGCGACGCACTCAATGTGCTGCTGCCGTGGGCGCAGCAGACGCCCTGGTTCGACCAGGACAAGGCCAAGCAGGCGGTGGGCGTGGTGGTGGTCACCGCGCGCCAGCTCGACCTGAAATCGCCCGATCAGCTGCAGAGCATGGATTTCGATACCGCGATGAAGAAGTACGCCACCGCGTACCAGGGCATCAAGCAGCTGCTGACCATCTACGGCCTTTCCATCGACGACACGCTCGACTCGGTAAAAGTCAGCACCATCGGCATCGATCATGGTCACGCCCACGTGAAGATCGACTACACCCTGCTCGGCAAGCCACTGAGTTCCGACTCGCAGCTGGTGCTGGTGGACGGCCGCTGGTACAGCCAGGATCTGCTCGACAGCGAACGCGCGCAGCACGAACAGCTTCTGCACCCGCCGGCGCCGGCCAGCAGCAGCGCCACGCCGGCATCCCCGGGCAGCACGCCACCACCGGCCAACGATGCGCCTGCCGGCACGACCGTGGCGGCAAAGCCCTAAGATCGCCGGTGCACCGAACGCTACACTATGCAGATGCCGACTATGACGACCGCGGAATCCAGCTACCGCAGCCGCGCCCCCTGGTGGTTCAACCTCGCCGGGCACCTGCTTGAACCGTGGGTACGCATTCGCCGCGATCCGGCCGAACCGGCGGCCTTGCTGCAAACCGATGCCCCCGTTTGCTATGCGATCGAGCGTGATGGTTTTTCCGACGCGCTGATCCTGGACCGTGCCTGCCGCGAAGCGGGCCTGCCCAGCCCCATGCAGCCGTTGCCATTCACGCGCCGGCGCCGTTCGGTGTTCGCGCTGGCGCGCCGCGACGGCTGGCTGTTCGGGCGCAATCGCAAGCGTTCGCCGAATGAGCCGTTCGGCCAGTTGGTGCGCGCGCTGGAAGGCTTTCCGGATCGCGACATCCAGATCGTGCCCGTGTCGATCTACGTCGGGCGTGCACCCACGCGCGAGTCCGGCTGGTTCAGCGTGCTGTTTTCGGAAAACTGGGTGATGGTCGGCCGCTTCCGCCGCATGCTCGCCCTGCTGCTCAATGGCCGCGACACAGTGGTGCATTTCTCCGCGCCCGTCTCGCTGCGCTCGGTACTGAACGAAGAAGGCGAGGTACGTCCGGAGCGCTTCGCCCGCAAGATGGCGCGTGTGATGCGCACGCACTTCCGGCGCATTCGCGCGGCGGTGATCGGGCCCGATCTTTCGCATCGCCGCACCGTGGTCGACGCCGTGCTCAACGCCGAGCCGGTGCGCAGCGCGATCGCCTCCACCGCGACAAAAGAAAACATCAGCTATGCGAAGGCGTGGCAACGCGCGCACAAGATGATGATGGAGATCGCCGCGGACTACTCCCATCCGGTGGTGCGCTCGGCCTCATTCCTGCTGCGCAACTTCTGGAACAAGCTGTACGACGGCATCACCATGCATCACTTCGACAAAGCCCGCGCGGCCGCGCCGGGTTACGAAGTGGTGTACGTGCCCAGCCACCGCAGCCATGCGGATTATTTATTGCTGTCGTATCAGCTACACGATTCGGGCGTGGTGGTGCCGCATATCGCCGCCGGCGTGAACCTCAACCTGCCGGTGATCGGGCCGATCCTGCGCCGCGGCGGGGCGTTCTTCCTGCGCCGCAGCTTCAAGGGCAACGCACTGTATTCGGTGGTATTCAACGAATACGTCGCGCAGCTGATCGACCGCGGCGTGCCGATGGAATATTTCATCGAAGGCGGGCGCTCGCGCACCGGCCGCCTGCTCGCACCGCGTGCCGGCATGCTGGTGATGACCGTGCGCGCCTTCCTGCGCGCGCCGCGCCGTCCCGTGCTGTTCCAGCCGGTGTACATCGGCTACGAGAAACTGATGGAAGGCAAGAGCTACATCGGCGAGCTGTCCGGCAAGCCGAAGGAAAAGGAATCGCTGATCGGCCTGCTGCGCGGTTTGGGCGTGCTGCGCCAGCGCTACGGCCACGTGGCCTTGAACTTCGGCGAACCGATCGAACTCACGCCGCTGCTCGATGCGGCCAGCAGCCAGTGGCGTGACACCGCCGCCGACCCGGCCAGCAAACCGGAGTGGCTGAGCAGCGTGGTCGACCAGCTGGCCGAAAAAATCCAGATCAACATCAACCGCGCCGCCGACGTCAATCCGATCAACCTGCTCGCGCTCGCCCTGCTTTCCACGCCCAAGCACGCGATGGCGGAAAACGATCTGCTGGCACAGCTGGAATTGCTCAAGGCCTTGCTCGAGGCGCTGCCGTATTCCGATCGCATGACGCTCACGCCGTTGGCGCCGGACGCGATCATCGCCTACGGCGAGCAGATGGGCTGGATCACGCGCGTGCGCCATCCGCTCGGCGACGTGCTCACGGTGGAAGGCGAGCCGGCGGTATTGCTGAGCTACTTCCGCAACAACGTGCTGCACCTCACCGCCGTTGCCGCGTGGGTCGCCTGCTGCTTCCTCAACAACCGGCGCATGTCGCGCGCTTCGGTCATCCGCCTGGGCCGCATCATCTATCCCTTCATCCAGGGCGAGCTGTTCCTGCCGTGGGACATCGAAGGCTTCGCCACGCAACTGCAGGCCACCATCGATTTCTTCGTGCGCCGCGGCCTGCTCGAAGCAGTCGGCGAAGGCCGCTTGCTCGAGCGCGGCCCCGGCCAGGACGATGCCGCCTATCAATTGCGCGTGATCGCGCGCAGCCTGATCCAGGCGTTCGAGCGCTACTACATCGCCATCGCCGCACTGGTGAAGAACGGCCCGCACACCATCACCGCGTCCGAACTGGAAAACGTCTGCACCCTCACCGCCCAGCGCCTGAGCCTGCTCAGCGAACCGCTGGCGCCGGAATTCTTCGACAAGGCCCTGTTCCGCGGCTTCATCCAGAAACTGCGCGAACGCCGCATCGTCTGGACCGACGCCAACGGCAAGCTCGACTACGACAGCGCACTGGAAGACATGGTGCGCGACGCCCGCGTGATCCTCGCCCGCGAAATGCGCCATTCGATCCTGAAGATCACCGGCGGGGAAGAAAAGGAAACGCTTCGCTCTGCCCAGGAATCCGAACCGGCTTCCGCCGCGCCGGAATCGTCCGCGCCCACGAACACCAGCGAAGAGCTGCATGAACGCCACGTGGTCGCCGAGCATCACGAGCACGAGCGCGCGCCGCTGGAACACGACAAGGACTGACCGTGCATACGCGATCCCGGCCACACCACGCATCCTGTACCATGCGCGCATGAGCGAACAGCCCACTACCCATTTCGGATTTCGTGACGTTCCGGTCGCGGAGAAGCAGAAGCTGGTCGGCCAGGTTTTCACTTCGGTCGCCCGCAACTACGACTTGATGAACGACCTGATGTCGTTCGGCATCCATCGCCTGTGGAAGCGCCACTTCGTGGCCGTCAGCGGCATTCGTCGTGGCGACCGGGTGCTGGACCTGGCCGGCGGCACGGGTGACATCGCCGCCCTGATCAAGCCGGTGGTGGGCGAGAGCGGCGACGTGGTGGTGGGCGACATCAATGCCGCCATGCTCAACGTGGGGCGTGATCGGCTTACCGATCGCGGGCTGGTGTCGGGCTTGCGCTGGACGCAGTTGAACGCCGAGGCGCTGCCGTTTCCGGACAACAGTTTCGATGCGGTCACCATGGCCTTCGGCCTGCGCAACGTCACCGACAAGGACAAGGCGCTGGCCGATATCTATCGCGTGCTCAAGCCGGGCGGCCGCGCGCTGGTGCTGGAATTTTCCAAGGTGCGCAACGAGCTGCTCGGCAAGCTCTACGATTTCCATTCCTTCCAGGTGCTACCGAAGCTGGGCAGCCTGTTCGCGCGCGATGCGGACAGCTACCAGTATCTGGCCGAGTCGATCCGCAAGCATCCGGATCAGGAAACGCTCAAGGGCATGATGGAGTGCGCGGGCTTCGGGCGCGTGGACGTGCGCAACCTGAGCCAAGGCATCGTGGCGATCCATCGCGGCTACAAGTTCTAGGCTTGCACTGCAACTTCGTTCGCCCGCCGCCTGCAACTAGGCACGCGTGGAGGCGCGAAGCCGTCCACCGGGCATGAAATTTTCAAACACGCATCAGGCGGTGCGTAGATCCTGCAACAAATTGCCCTGGCGCAACGTTTCTTCCTCATGGTCGGGATCGCGCCAGGTTTCCCGCAAGGCCGATTCGTACCAGCGGCGCATGGAAGGCAAGGCCAATATGCGCTGCACGTACGCTTGCGATGTGCCGTCGATGGGCAGGCTATAACTCTGCATGCGGAACGCGACCGGTGCATAGAACGCATCGGCCGCCGTGAAGGCATCGCCGGCAAGATAGGGCCCGCCGAAGCGATCCAATCCTTCGCGCCACAGTTCCTGCACGCGTGCGAGATCGCGCGAAAGCGCGGGAGATATCGCATGCAGCTCAAGACGGATGCCGCAATTCATCGGACATTGCGAACGCAGCTCCTGGAAGCCCGAATGCATTTCCGCCGCGGCGCTGCGTGCCCACGCCCTGGCGCGTGCATCGGCCGGCCATACGCCGGCGTGGCGTTCGGCCAGATATTCGGTGATGGACAGCGAATCCCACACCACCGTGTCGCCATCGTGCAGGCAAGGCACCTTGCCGGTCGGTGAAAACTCGCGGAACGCGTCCCAGCTCGACGAGGTGCCGCCACGGAACGGCGCCAGCTTTTCCTCGAACGCAATACCCAGCTGCGTCAGCAGTACCCACGGACGCAGCGACCAGGAGGAGTAGTTCTTATTGGCGATGTAGAGCGTGTACATGTGCGTTCCTTTTGCCTATGCAGTGCAAAGCCCGGCCATCAACACTCTTTCGCCGCCACCGTCTCAGTGGACACCGTTCGTGCCGGCGCACGCCGCCTGGTATTGGCCAGCGCCACGCCACCCACCGTGATGGCGCCGCCCAGCAAGGTCAGCCAGCCCGGCTGCTCGCCCAGCCAGGCCCAGCCGATCAATACCGCGATCGGCGGCGAGAAATAGATGAAGCTGGATACCTGCGAGGCCGATGCGCGGCGCAACGCCGCATTCCAGGTGAGATAACCGACGAAGGTCGGCGCAATGCCAAGCCATGCCAGCGCGGCGATATGCGACCACGGCGCCACCGCCAAGGCGTGCGGCAGCCCCAAGCCAAACGGCACGGTGCCCAAGGTACCGGCCAGAAATGCAAAGGTGGTGACGCCGATCATGTCGTTGCGCACGAAGAACGGCTTCTGGCCCACGAAGAAAATGGCCGACGCGAGCACGCTCACCAGCACCAGCGCCGCCATCGGCTGGAAGCGCACTTCCTTGCCGCTGGTCAGCACCACCAGTACCACGCCGAACAGTGCCACGGCCAGGCCGATGGCACTGCGCAAGCCGATGCGCTCGCCGATCCACACCGCCGACAACGCGGCGGTGACGGCCGGCACCAACGAGATGAGGATCGCCGCGGTACCGCTGGCAATGCGCGTTTCCGCATAGTTGAGGCACACGTGATACGCGGTAAGGCCGATCACGCCCAGCACCGCGAGCTGCGGCCAGTCGCTGCGCCTGGGTAGCGATGAGCGCCGCGCCAGAAGCAAAAGCACGAAGCACGCGGCGCCGATGGCCAGCCGCGCGAGCGCCACTTCGCCCGGCGTGAACGAGGCCAGCGCATAGGCGATCGCCGCATAGGCGGACGACCAGGTAAGCAGCGCGATGGTGATATAGATCAGCGCGCGCCCGTCAAGGCGTTCTTGGGTGTGCATGGGTGGATCCCGTCGGGGGCCGGAACGATACAAATCCTAGTCTTGGGCTCCCGGCCGAGGAATAATGGATCCGAAGTCCATACCCATGTTTCGCCATTGATCAAATCATCTTCGACGCTTATGGCCTACGAATCGAAACCAGAATGGGACACCAAGGATTGGCAACTGCTCGAAGCCCTCCAGCAGGACGCGCGCATCGGCTACGCCGAACTCGGCCGCAAGGTGCGCCTTTCCGCGCCAGCCGTGGCCGAGCGCGTAAAGCGTCTTGAGGAAGCCGGCGTCATCACCGGCTATCGCGCCGTGGTCGAACCCAAGCGCATGGGTTTCGGCATCGAGGCGATGGTGCGGCTGCGTTGCGATGGCGGCACCTGCTCGCGCATCGGCAAGGTGGTGGCGGATGTGCCCGAAGTGCTGGACTGCCGGCGCCTGGCCGGCGAGGATTCAGCCCTGTTGCGCGTGGTGGCCATGTCGATCGAGCATCTGCAGGCCGTGCTCGATCGCCTGCTGAAGATCCACCCGAGCATCAGCACCACCACCTTGATCGTCCTGCAGACGCCGCATGCCAACCGCACCGTCACGCGCAGCATGTGGGACGCGGCGCGCGCGCTGTCGAACGATTGAGCATCACATTTTTTTTCAAGGATAGCCCGGCATGCGCACGATGTATCCCGAGATCGAACCCTACCGCACGCATCGCATCGCGGTGGATGCGCGGCATACGCTGTACGTGGAGGAATGCGGCAATCCGCAAGGCCTGCCGGTCGTGTTCCTGCACGGCGGCCCGGGCGCGGGCCTGGCGCCGTATCACCGGCGCTTCTTCGATCCGTCGCGCTACCGCATCATCCTGTTCGACCAGCGCGGCGCGGGACGCTCCACACCCTTCGCCGATCTCACCGACAACACCACCTGGCATCTCGTCGCCGATATCGAAACCATCCGCGAGCAGATGGGCGTGGAACGCTGGGCGGTGTTCGGCGGCTCCTGGGGTTCCACGCTGGCGCTGGCGTATGCGCAAACCCATCCGGAACGTGTGCTGGGCCTGGTGTTGCGCGGCATCTTTCTCGGCCGGCCGGAAGAAGTGCGCTGGTATTACGAGGAAGGCGGCGCATCGTGGATCCTGCCGGAAAAATTCCAGCGCTACGCCACGGCCATTCCGCCGCAGGAACGCAGCCAGCTGCTCGACGCCTATTGGCAACGCTTGACCAGCGAAGACGAGCAGGTGCGCTTGAACGCCGCCAAGGCATGGGGCACCTGGGAAGGCAGCGGCCTGACGCTGGAGGAAAGCCCGGAAACCGAAGCAAGCTTCGCTGCGCCCGAAGTCGCGGTGAGCCTTGCACGCATCGAGGCGCATTACTTCCGCAACGGCGTGTTCCTGCAACCCGGACAGCTGCTGCGCGACGTCGGCAAACTCCGCCACATCCCCACCACCATCGCGCATGGCCGCTACGACATCATCTGCCCGGTGAAGAACGCCTTCGACCTGGCCGCCGCGTGGCCGGAAGCCGAGTTCCACGTGGTGGTCGCCGGCCATGCCGCATCGGAACCGGCGATCGTGGATGTGCTGGTACAGGCGACGGACCGGCTTGCCGACCGCTACTGCTGACCGAATCAAGTACGGACAGCGCAAGAACCTGCCCTGCGGCGCCAGCCAACCTCCGCCATGGGCCAGCCCGGGCGCGGCGATGGCATACTCGCCGCTCCCGATTCCCCATGGAAGCCGCACGATGTCCCCGCTTCGTACCCTGGCCCTTGGCGCGCTGGTCCTGCCGGTGGCGGCCTATGCCAACGATCCGTACTCCTATGCCCAACCCGATGAAGTGCGCATCACTCATCTGGACCTGAAGCTCAAGCTCGACTTTCCGCAACGCAAGCTGGATGGCCAGGCCACGCTGTCGCTGGACTGGAAAGATCCCAAGGCAGCCACGCTGGTGCTGGATACGCGCGACTTGACGATCGCGAGCATCGAATCGGTCGATGCGGGTGGCAAGACCGCGCCGCTCAAATACGCGCTGGCGCCGCGCGACAAGCAGCTCGGCAGCAAGCTCACGATCCAGGCGCCGCAGCATCCGCACGAAGTGCGCATTGTCTACAGCACCTCGCCCGACGCCAGCGGCCTGCAATGGCTGCCGCCCGCGCAGACGGCGGGCAAGAAGCAGCCTTTCATGTTCTCGCAATCGGAATCCATTCACGCGCGCTCGTGGGTGCCGTTGCAGGATTCGCCGGCGGTCCGCTTCACCTACGACGCCGAGGTGGCGGCGCCGAAGGACACGCGCGTGGCGATGAGCGCGCCGAACGATCCTTCGCATGCATTGAACGGCGATTTCAGCTTCAAGCAAACGCACCCGATTCCTTCCTACCTGCTGGCGATTGCCGCGGGCGATCTGGCGGTGAAGGAAACCGGTCCGCGCTCGGCGGTGTATGCCGAACCATCCGTCGTCGGCAAGGCCGCGCACGAATTCGAAGACACCGAGAAGATGATCAAGACCACCGAGCAGCTCTACGGTCCGTATCGTTGGGGCCGCTACGATCTCTTGGTGCTGCCGCCGAGCTTTCCCTACGGCGGCATGGAAAACCCGAACATGACCTTCGCCACGCCGACCGTGCTGGTAGGCGACAAGAGCCTGGTTTCGCTGGTAGCGCATGAATTGGCGCATTCGTGGTCGGGCAACCTGGTCACGGCGGCCGCATGGCGCGACATCTGGCTCAACGAAGGCGTCACCACGTACGTGCAGGGCCGCATCACCGAAGCGCTGTATGGCAAGCGCCAGGCGGATGAGGAAGCGCTGCTGGACATCCACACGCTGCAGCGCGAAGTAGGCAAGCTGGCGGCGAACGCGCAGCGGCTGGCGCCGCAGCCCGGCAACATCGATGCGGACGATACGCTTTCCGACGTAGCCTACAACAAGGGTTCGTGGTTCCTGCGCACGCTGGAACAGCGCTTCGGGCGCGACACTTTCGACAATTACCTGAAGGGTTACTTCAATCACTTCGCGTTCCAGAGCATCACCACCGAACAGATGCTCGACTACTTGAAGCCCAACCTGATCGACAAATATCCGGGCAAGATGAGCTGGGATGAAGTGAAGGCATGGGTGTACGACCCCGGCATTCCCAAGAACGCGCCGATTCCCGATTCGCCGCGCTTCGACGCCATCGACAAGGAACGCGCCAATTTCCTCTCCGGTACGCTGGGCGCCGACAAGCTCGACGCGAAGGACTGGAACACGCAGGAGTGGATGTATTTCCTCGACGGCCTGCCGGAGAACCCGCCGCTCGCCAGGATGCAGGAACTGGACGCCGCCTGGCATCTCACCGGCACGCCCAATGCCGAAATCGGCATGCGCTGGTACGTGCATGCGATCGGCGCCGGCGACAAGGCCGCGTGGCCTGCCGCCGCGGAACATATGACGCGCATCGGGCGTCTGTACCTGACCATGCCGTTGTACCGCGCGCTGAGCAAGACGCCGGATGGCCTGGCGTTTGCGCAACAGGTGTATGCGAAGGCGAAGAGCGGCTACCACCCGTTGACGCAGCAGGCGGTGGAAGCGTTGTTTGCGAAGGCTGGCAAGCACTGAGTGCATTGCACTTGCCGCAACCTGCTCCCTCCCCTACGTGCAGTAGGGGAGGGCTGGGGTGGGGTGAAGCAACCTCGCGGAGCACTCAAGCATTGCAGCAAGCTCGCGCAACCCCACTCCGACCCTCCCCCGCCACGCGGGGGAGGGAGCAAGAAACCTGAGAGAAATCTATGACCACCAACACCACCCGCCCCCTTTGGCAGCGCCTGCTGATCCGCCGCCTGAAATTCCTCGGCATCCTCGCCGCGCTGGCGATCGTGCTGCTCGGCGGCAGTTATCTGTTCGCGCCGCAATGGCTGCTCAGCGCCAACACCTGGCGCGAGGCCATGAGCGCGCAGTTGGAAAAGCGCTCGGTGCAGGCCGGCGACACGCGCTGGGTGTATTACGAAGGCGGCCAGGGTCCCACCATCGTGCTGCTGCACGGCTTTGCCGCGCGCAAGGAAGTGTGGCTGAAAGTAGCGCCGATGCTCACCGCGCATTTCCACGTGGTCATCCCCGATCTTCCCGGGTGGGGCGAGTCGTCGCGCAATCCGGGCGCCAGCTACAACATCGACAACCAGGCCGATCGCCTGAACGACTTCATCCAGACCCTGCATCTGCAGCACTCGCTGATCGTCGGCCATTCGATGGGCGGCGCGATCGCCGGCGTGTATGCGGCCGAGCATCCGCAGGATGTCGCGCAACTGGCGCTGATCGATGCCTTCGGTCTGAAGTTCAAGGAGAACGCGTTCGCCAAGGAAGCCTTGAGCGGCAAAGATCCGTTCGTCTACGACGACCGCGCCGGCTTCATGCGCGCCAACGCCTGGGCGTTCGAGCACGTACCGGATATCCCCGGCCGCTTCATCGACGTGTTCGTCGAGGACAACATCAAGAATCGCGCATTCATCGACCACACCTTCAACGAGCTGCGCGAGAACTCGCAGGTGCTGTCGCTGCAGACGCGCCTGGACAAGCTCAGCATGCCGGTGCTAGGCATGTGGTGCCATGACGACAAGATCATCGACATCTCCGCGCTGGAAAGCCTGCGCGACGGCCTCACGCACGCGCCGTCGATCAGCACCAGCATCTTGAACGGCTGCAATCACATGCCGCAGATGGAGAAGCCCGACGCGTTCGCGCGGGTGCTCACCGGTTTCATGCTGGCGCATTGACATGCATACGTTCGAAGGCGCCTGTCATTGCGGCACGGTACGGTTTCGGCTGACGGCAACCGTGGACGAGCTGACGACCTGCGATTGTTCCTTATGCAGGATGCGGCACGCCCTCATGCTCAAGGTGCCGGAGGCTGCACTGGCCATCCTGCAGGGCGAGCAGGCGCTGACCCTGTATCAATGGAACACGCGGCGAGCGAAGCATTATTTCTGCAAGCACTGCGGCATTTACGTGTTTCATCGGAAACGCTCCGCACCTGATCACTATGGCGTCAACGTGTTCTGCCTGGAGGGTTTCGATCCCGCCGCGTGGCCCGTGCGCGCCACCGAAGGCGCCAGCATGACGGTCGAGGACGCTGCGGCCCGTCCGGAATGGCCTGGCCCGCGCGTCATTTGATCCGACCATCATCCGCCGGTTGCGAAACCCGGATACAAGGTCATGCCGCCATCGACAAACAGCGTGGTGCCCACCACGTAATCGGACAGATCGGAGGCGAGCCACACGGCCGCGCGGGCGATGTCTTCGGGCTCGCCGATGCGGCCATAGGGCACCAGCGTCATCAGGCTCCTATAGGCTTCCGGCGTATTCCATGCAGCCGTGTTGATCGGCGTGCGAATGGCGCCCGGCGCAATCGCATTGACGCGGATGCGCTGCGGCGCCAGCTCCTGCGCCAGGCTTTCCATCAGCAGCTTGATGCCGCCTTTGGAGGTCGCATAATTCGCGTGGCCGGCCCAGGGAATCTCCTGGTGCACGGAACTCATGCAGATGATTTTTCCGGCCGCGCAGGAAACATCCGGCACCACGCCACGACGCGCGAATTCGCGGACCGCTTCGCGTGCGCACAAAAATTGTCCGGTGAGATTCACGCTTAGCACGGTGTGCCATTGCGCCAGCGTCATCGTATGGAACGGCGCATCGCGTTGCAGTCCGGCGTTGGCGACCAGGATGTCCAGCGTGCCGAAGCGCTCGATCGCCTCGCGGAACATGCTCGCCACCTGATCCTCGGCGGAAACGTCGGCCTTGCAGGCCATGGCGTCGACGCCGTGGGCGCGAATGGCCGCCACCACGTCGTTCGCTGCTTCATCGCCCTGCACGTAGTTCACCGCCACCGCTGCGCCCGCTTCGCCGAGCGCGAGCGCCACCGCGCGGCCAATACCGGAATTGGCGCCGGTGACCAGCGCCTTCTGGCCGGCCAGGAGCTTGGGAAGCGTCAAGGAGGGCGCGCTGGAAGATGCGGCCGCTGCGGTGGTGTTCATCGTGATCGTCCTCGTCGTTGGCGAGGACAAGCGTGTCGGCGATCGGGTTGGGCCGATGTGAGCGGGATGAACAGATCGCGTCGACGCCAGGGATGTCCTGATCTATTCCGCGCACCCGCATGACGTGCTGATGACCTGCAGGGCGTGTTGCGCGGCGCAGGGCAGGCTGGAGCGCAGCAAGGCGCGCATACAGTGCGGTGACGGGTACGTGGAATCGATCAGCGCATCCCTATCCCTGGGCGATGGCGCCGGCGCAGGCATCGTTCGCCGGATGCCCGGGCTTCTCATGCAGCAGCCGGCGCGTGACGCCGTTGGTCCAGCCGAAGCCATCCTGCAAGGGATATTCGCCGCCGCCGCCACCGATGGCGCCGCCTTCCGGCACGATCAGCACGTATTTCTCGACCAGCTTGCTTTCGCGCCGATACAGGCTGCCCACGGTTTGCAGCCAGCGATGCGCGATATCTTCGGCGAGCTCATGCAAGCCGTAGCGACGCAGGCCGTGGATCGCCAGCCATTGCAACGGCGCCCAACCGTTGGGCTTGTCCCATTGTTCACCGGTCTGTGTCTCGGTCGCGCCCAGGCCGCCATTGTCGAGCAGGCGCGTGCGTAATGCTTCGGCCACGCGCACGGCTTGATCCTGGCTGGCGAGGCCGACGTACAGCGGCGTGCTGGTGGCGGCATTGAGCGCTTCGCGTGGCGCGTGGCGTTGCCAGTCGTAATCGAGAAAACTGCCGGCCCCCTGGTTCCACAGCCAGCGGTTGATCGCGGCGCTTCGCCGCTGCGCGCGCGCCGCAAACGCCTCCGCCTGCCGGCGCTGTCCATCGGCATGGCTGAGCTCGGCGATCTGCCGCTCCAGCTTGTACAGGAATGCGTTGAGATCCACAGGCAGGATCGCCGTGGTGCGGATCGTCTCGAGCTTGCCCCCATCGCACCAGCGCGAACTGAAATCCCAGCCGGACGCGGCGCCGGCGCGCAGGTCGCGATACACCTCGGTGCTCGGCCGCACTGTACGGCGCGCGGTGGTTACGTCTTCCAGGTGCGATTCTTCGCGCGGCGTATCGCGATCATCCCAATATCGGTTGAGCAGGCTGCCGTCATCCAGCCGCACGCCATGGCGATGCGCATCGCCGGGCCGCAACGCCTCGGCGCCTTCCATCCAGAAGTCGTACTCCTTGCACAATTGCGGCAGCCACTCGATGGCGCCGCACACGCCGTGCGACTCGAACAGCTCCACCATCAAGGCGAACACCGGCGGCTGCGAGCGGCTCAGGTAGTAGGTGCGATTGCCGTTGGGAATGTGGCCGTAGGTATCGATGAGATAGGCGAAGTTGCTGGCCATGCAGTGCAGCAGGTCGTGGCGTCCGCTTTCGGCCAGCCCGAGCATGGTGAAGTAGGAATCCCAGTAATACAGCTCGCTGAAGCGTCCGCCCGGCACCACGTAGCAATGCGGCAGCGGCAGCAGCGACGATCGCGCCGGATGCAGAATTGGATGCCGGCTCAGCACGTCCCATAAGCTGTCGATATGTTCCCGCAGCGGCTGGCCCGGCACCGATACGTAGTGGCTGGCGTGCACCTGCGGCGCTTCGAAATGCGCATGCACGAACGCGCGAAGATCGAAACCGGACTCGTGACGCTGTGCGCGATACAGATCCAGGATGCGTTCCGGTTCGCCCAGCGGCGCGCAGTCGACGAAGGTCTTGCTGTCCGCGAATACGCGCGACATCTGCACGTCGACGAACAGTTCCTGATAGCGATCGGCAGGTGTCAGCGTATCGGCAGGCGCCACGCCTGCACAGGGGGACCGTGGTGGCGCAATGGTTTGCTCGTTCATCGCCAGCTTTGCATCGAACGTGGCGCTCGCGGGAATCGAGCGCGGTAATCCTCATGCCCACGCTACGGTGGCGCTCGTGGAACGGGGGTGAAGCCCTGCATCACCCGGCGCACAAGCGCTTTGCGCGGCAGCGGCAGCTGCTGTTTTTTTTCGGATCAGTCGGCGACGTCGGCGATCAGCCGATCCAGCTCGGCTTTCAGCAGCGCGCCGTGCTGGCGCAGCCAGTCGCGCTGCTCTCGCCAATCCGGAAAGATCGACTCCACGTGCGCCCAGAACCGCGGCGAGTGGTTGCGCACTTTCAGATGGCACAGCTCATGCGCCAGCACGTAGCGCAATGCCGCAGGCGGCGCAAGCGCCAGCGCGAGATCCAGGTTGATGCGATCGCGCGTATCCAGGCTGCCCCACAGGCTTTTCATCGGGCGCACGCGCAATGCAGTCGGCGCGAGCCCCAGTTGCGGCACGTAGCCGGCCAGCCAGCGCGATACGTCACGCCGGATCTGCGTTTCGAAATAGGATGCAAGCAGGCCGCGCGCAACCGGCAGCGCGCGGCTGTGCGGGCGCGGGATTTCCAGCATGATGCCGCCATCGTGGGCCACGACGCGCGGGTACGCGCCTTCGGCCCAATCCAGCACGGTGGCTTCGCCGCGCAGCGGAAATTCGATCGGGGTACCGACGCGCAACGGCGGCAGCGGATCGACAACCAGGTTGAGTTCGCCGAGCTTCTTTTCCAGCCAGTCGGCGTTATGCCGCAGGAACGCATTCACTTGTGAAGGATGCGTGCCCTGCGGGTAGGTGATGCGCGCGCCTTTGGTCGACACCGTCAGGCGCAGCCGCCGCGCGCGCGGATGCGAAGCTTTGAGCACACGAATCGTATTGCCGCTGGGTGTCGCCAACTCCAGCCAGTCGCCGTCGAGATACGCCATGGTCCTGCCTTTTGCTACTGCTCCCGCGGCCAAGGGGAGGCCCGGGCACAGGCAGGATGTGGGGTGCCGGGGCTTCGCGCAAGGGCTTTTTTGCCGCTGTGGCGGGAAGCGCGGCGTGGCGCGCGTCTCAGGGTGGCTGGGACTGTCGGCCCTGCTGCCTCTCCCCTCCGGGGAGAGGGTTGGGGGCGAGGGGACACGGCCTGGAGGAAGGCAAGAATGCGCCCGGAAATAGGCGGTTGAATTTCGCGCCCGGACCGACCAACAGGCAAGGTTGACCCCTCACCCCAGCCCTCTCCCCGCAGGGGAGGGGGAGCTAAAACCTCACTCCGGCCGCGGCAGCCCGAACCACTCTTGGAGCTTGCCCAGCAACCGCTCAAGCTCCAGCGTCAGCAGCGCAAAACGGGCATCCATCTCGGCGGCAGCATCCTGCTGGCTGTCACCCATTTCATCGAGCACCGCGTCCAGGAATTTCAGCTTGCGCACCACCAGGTCTTCGCCGAGCACGAAGCTGATGCGATCGTCGAACACCAGGCCAAGCTGGAACACCTGCTTGCCGTTGCGCAGATGTTCCTTCACTTCTTCCGCATCCAGATCCTGCCGCCGGCAACGCGCGATGGCGCCGGTGGCGGTGGCCGGATCGCGCAGTTCGCATTCATCGCCCAGCGCAAGGCCGCCCGGGAGATTGCCGTTGGCGAGCCAGTCGGTCATCAGCACGCGCGGACCTTCCTCTGGCGCCAGCGGCACCGCCGGAAAACTGCCGAGCGCTTCGCGCACCTGCGTGAGCGCATTTTCCGCGCTCTTGCGGCTGGCGGTATCGAGCACCAGCCAGCCATGCTTGCGGTCGACATAGGCGGACATGCGCGAACTGCGCACGAAGGCGCGCGGCAACAGTTCAGTGAGCAAATCTTCCTTGAGGCGCTTGCGCTCGCGACCGCCGACCTTGCGGCCTTCTTCCTCGGCGATCTTCTGCACCTTGCGCTGCAGTTCGTCGTTCACCACCGCGGCGGGCAGCAGTTTTTCTTCGCTGCCGACGGTGATCAGCGTGCATGCATTCACGACATGCGTCATGGCCGCCTCGTCACCGCGCCCCACCGGCGGCACGAAGCCCCGCGTGCCCATTTCCAGCGGACCGCATGGGCGCAGGCGATGTTCGCCCAGCACTTCGTCGAGGCGCTGGAGGTCTTCGGCCACGGAGGGAGAAAAGCGGAACAACGTGAGATTGCGGAAAAACATGCGGAATCCAGTCGCGGAGCCGTCGCCCCGGCGCACGCCGGGACCCAGCGCCTTTGAGGCGAGAAGTCACTAGGCCCCGGCGTGCGCCGGGGCGACGATGATGGTGGATTAGCGAATAACGGCAGCGACCGCAGCCACCACGTTATCCAGATTGTTGCGATTGAGCGCCGCCACGCAGATGCGTCCGGTACCGATGGCGTAGATCGCATGCTCTTCGCGCAGGCGATCCACCTGCGCCTTGCTCAGGCCCGAATAGGAGAACATGCCTGCCTGCTGCTGGATGAAGCCGAACTGCGGCGCACCGTTCGCGGCCAGCTTTTCCACCATGCCGGCGCGCATCGCGTGGATGCGTTCGCGCATTTCGGTGAGCTCCTGTTCCCACAGCGTGCGCAGCTCGACGCTGTTGAGCACGCCGGCCACCAGCGCACCGCCGTGCGTGGACGGGCTGGAATAGATCGAGCGGATGATGCGCTTGACCAGCGACTGCACGCGCAGCGCTTCCTCGCGCGTGGCGCCGACGATCGACAGCGCGCCCACGCGCTCGCCATACAGCGAGAAGGACTTCGAATACGAATTGGCCACCACGAACGACTCGATGCCCGATTCGGCGAACAGGCGCACCGCGGCGGCGTCTTGATCGATACCTTTGTCGAAGCCCTGGTAGGCCATGTCGATGAAGGGCAGCAGCTGGCGATCCTTCACCACCGCTACGACCTGCTTCCACTGCTCCACCGACAGATCCACGCCGGTGGGGTTGTGGCAGCACGCGTGCAGCAGCACCACCGTGCCAGGTTCGAGCTTGTTGAGGTCGGCCAGCATGCCGGCGAAATCCAGCCCGTTGGTGGCGGCGTCGTAGTAGGCGTAGTCGACCACCTCGAAACCGGCGGCGTTGAACACCACGCGATGGTTTTCCCAGCTCGGGCTGCTGATCGCCACCTTGGCCTTGGGCAGGGCTTTCTTCAGCAGTTCCGCGCCCACGCGCAGCGCGCCGCTGCCGCCGATGGTCTGCGAGGTGGCCACGCGGCCGGCGGCCAGCAGCGGCGATTCGGGCCCGAACACCAGCTTTTGCGTGGCCTGCGTATAGGAAGGCAAACCGTCGATGGGCAGGTAGCCGCGCGGCAGCGATTCTTTGGCCAGCGCCTCTTCCACCTGGCGCACGGCGCGCAGCACGGGGATGCGGCCGCTCTCGTCGTAATAAATGCCCACGCCCAGGTTGACTTTGCCGGGGCGCGAATCGGCCACGAAAGCTTCGGTGAGGCCCAGGATCGGATCGCCTGGGGTCATTTCAACGGATGCGAAATGGGACACGGTTCTACTCGAAAAATGGAAGAAGAGATATGGACGTCCAGACGTCCGCCTTAAATTGCACGTTTCAGCTGTTCTCGCTTTCCGATCCTGCCAGCCAGCCGTGGACGTCGGCGCGCCTGGCGCCTTCGCGCGAACCCAGCGCGGCGAAATCGAACAGCTTGCGGTCGGCCAGTTGCGAAGGCGCCACGTTGCCCAGTGCGCGAAACATGGTTTCGCTGCGCCCGGGATACTGGCGCTCCCAATCCTGCAACATGCGGCCGACCGCCTTGCGCTGCAAGTTCTCCTGCGAGCCGCAGAGATTACAGGGAATGATCGGAAACTGCTTGTGGTCGGCGTATTGGGCGATATCGCTTTCCTTGCAATACGCCAGCGGACGGATCACCACGTGGCGCCCGTCGTCCGAGCGCAGCTTGGGCGGCATCGCCTTCAGGTTGGCCTGATGAAACAGGTTGAGGAAAAACGTGGCGAGGATGTCGTCGCGATGATGGCCCAGCGCGATCTTGGTGACACCGTTGTGCGCCGCCCAGTGGTACAGCGCGCCGCGGCGCAGGCGCGAGCACAGGCTGCACATGGTCTTGCCTTCGGGAATCACCCGCGTCACCGTGCTGTAGGTGTCCTGCTCGATGATGTGGAACGGCACGCCGCGCCCGGCGAGGTACTCGGGCAGCACGTGCTCGGGAAAACCCGGCTGCTTCTGGTCCAGGTTCACCGCCACCAGCTCGAAGCGCACCGGCGCCTTCGCCTGCAGCGACAGCAGCACGTCGAGCATGGTGTAGGAATCCTTGCCGCCGGACAGGCACACCATCACCTTGTCGCCGTCCTCGATCATGTTGAAGTCGGCGATCGCCTGGCCGACCTGGTGGCGCAGGCGCTTGGCCAGCTTGGCGGCTTCATAGGCGCGCTTGCGCGCGGGATCGGGCGAGATGGCCTCGGGATGGGCGGACATGGTGGGCAAGGAAGGCGGCAGTAAGCGGCGCATTGTACCCCGCCCGCCGGCCATGTCCCGGCGCGCTACAATGGCCGCTTAGCCATCACCGCCCACGCTGATTCGCCCATGCAGGCCCAGGATCCCGCCCAGATCGCCCATTTGCTGGCCGAATTGCGCCAGGAGCACCGCGACCTGGACGTGGCGATCCAGCAGATGTCCACGTCGCTCGGCTGCGACGAGCTGCAGATCACCCGCATGAAGAAGCGCAAGCTGCTGCTGAAGGACGCCATTGCACGGCTGGAAAGCAAGCTGATTCCGGATCTGGACGCCTGAATAGCGGGAATCGGGAATAGTCGAAGAGCGGCCTTCCGCCTGGCTGTATCGCTCCGGCGATTCTCGATTTACGATTTACGATTTACGGTGTTCACCCCCATGCCGACCCTCACGCCTGTCCGCCTCGAAGACGATTACGTCCTGCTCGAACCACTTGGCCTGCATCACGCAGCCGATCTCGAAGCGGCCGCCGCCGACGGGGAACTGTGGAACCTGTGGTTCACCAGCGCCCCGGCGCCGGGTGAAGCGCGTGGCTATATCGAGAAGGCGCTGGCCGGATTGGCCGCCAACGTGATGCTGCCATTTGCTGTGCGGGAGAAAAGCAGCGGCGAGATCGTCGGCACCACGCGCTACTACGATTTCGCGCCGGAACTGCCGCGCATCGCCATCGGCTACACCTGGTACGCCAAGCGCTGGCAGAAGAGCCATCTCAACTCGGCTTGCAAGCGTTTGCTGCTGAAATATGCGTTTGAGGGCCTTAACTGCGTGGCGGTGGAATTCCACACCGACCACCGCAACCTCGATTCCCAGCGCGCGATCGAGCGCTTGGGCGCACACAAGGACGGCGTGTTGCGCGCCCATAAGCGCCGCCCGGACGGCACGCTGCGCGATACGGTGTGCTATTCCATTCTCGCGGGCGAATGGCCCGACGTGCAGCGCTGGCTGGATATGCGGCTGGCGCGACTGAGCGCACGGGCGCACGCCTGATCCGTAAACTGGGGCGCAAACCAGCGCTGAGTTGCTCATCGAGCATGGCGATGTTGGGGTTTGCGCCCCAACCTACGCGGCTTCAACGCCAAATGCCTACATGGTTTCGAATGAAACAACATCGTTGCGCATGAAACGAAAATCGCGCGAGTGCTTGATGAATATGGACGTTTAGCCATCCAAACACGTCCAAATCGGCAATTCGGAAAATTTCTCATAAAAAAGTAGTTGACACGTCTGGCTACCTGCCTTACGGTCGACGACATGCCGCAACGCAACAGCCATCGCGAATTCATCGCTGCGATCCGTCCACCGACGGTCGCCGAGATGCTGCCGTTCGCCGGCCTCCTTCTTATTTCCCTTGTACTCGTACTCCTCATTACCAACGGAGGTGCGGGCTGAGGGCGCGTGTCAAGGTAAAGCAGAACTAACCTAGATACCCCAAAGAACCCCGCACCCGACAAGGATGCGGGGTTTTTTATCGCCTCTTAGCCAGCCCAAACGGAGCCAGGCATGACCCCCCAGACAGCACAACCGAACGACACCGCCGAAGGCGGCGAAAGCGCCGAAGATTGCGTACGCATTTTCGACACCACGCTGCGCGACGGTGAGCAGGCCCCCGGTTTCTCCATGGACCGGCGCGCGAAATTGTGCATGGCACAAGCCCTGGAAACGCTGGGCGTGGACATCCTGGAAGCGGGTTTTCCGCAGGCTTCGCCGGATGATTTCGCCGCCGTCGACGAGATCGCGCGAAGTTTGCGCCACACCACCGTCGCCGCGCTGGCGCGATGTCAAACCGGCGACATCGACACCGCCGCACGCGCACTGGAACGCGCCCATCGATCCCGCATTCACCTGTTTCTCTCCACCAGTCCGTTGCATCGCGAGCACAAGCTCGGCATGAGCAAGCAGCAGGTACTGGACACCGCCGTCGCTTCCATCCTGCATGCGCGCAAATACTGCGCTGACGTCGAATTCTCCGCCGAAGACGCGCTGCGTACCGAACCCGAATTCCTGGTTGAAGTCTTCAGCGCCGCCATCGCCGCCGGCGCCACCACCGTCAACGTTCCGGACACCGTGGGCTACACCACGCCGGCCGAGATCTACGAGTTGTTCGCCTACCTGCGCCAAAACGTGCGCGATGCGCACAAGGCGGTGTTCTCCTCCCATTGCCACGATGATCTGGGCATGGCCGTGGCCAACAGCCTGGCTGCCGTGAGCGCCGGCGCGCGCCAGGTGGAATGCACCATCAACGGCATCGGCGAACGCGCCGGCAATGCCGCGCTGGAGGAGATCGTGATGGCGCTGAAGGTACGCGCGCCGCACTTCGGTCTGAGCACCGGCATCGATACGCACAAGCTGTATCCCACCTCGCGCCTGCTGAGCCAGATCACCGGCCAGGCGGTACAGCGCAACAAGGCCGTGGTGGGTGACAACGCCTTCGCGCACGAATCGGGCATCCATCAGCACGGCATGCTCAAGCATCGCAATACCTACGAAATCATGCGTCCGGAAGACGTCGGCATCGCCGAAACCACGCTGGTGCTGGGCAAGCATTCCGGCCGCCATGCTCTGCGCCAGCGCCTGCAGGCGCTGGGCCATACGCTGGAAGAAGCGGAACTGGATGGCGTGTTCAAGCGCTTCAAGGCGCTGGCCGACCGCAAGCGCGAGATCCGCGACGAAGACCTCGAAGCGCTGGCGCTGGGCCAGGACCCGGACGCCACCGGTCCGTGGCACCTGACCCAGCTCAACACCGCTTCGCACCTGAACAGCAGCGCCTCCGCCTCGGTCAAGCTGACCCATGACGACGGCCGCGAAGTGGGCGAGGCGGCGATCGGCGACGGTCCGGTCGACGCCGTGCTGCGCGCGATCGAGCGCGCCACCGGCACCGACATGGTGCTGACGCGCTTCCAGGTGCGCGCGATCAGCGAAGGCGGCGACGCACAAGGCCAGGCGCAGCTGACCGCGCAGCACGCCGAGCGTGACTGGAGCGGCAGCGGCGTCAGCACCGACATCATCGAAGCGACCGCGCGCGCCGCGCTGGCGATCGTCAACCGCATCGAACGGCAGGGTCCGTCCAAGCGCCTGCATCCGCAACTTGAAGACGGTGATCAGGGAGGATCGCCATTCGACCTTCGCGAGCACGGACGGTCGCCACAGGAGATCTCCGCATGAGTACGCCCTTCCTCTGGCACAACGGCCGCATCAAGCCTTGGGCCGAAGCCACCTGCCACGTCAGCACGCACGCGCTGCATTACGGTTCGTCCGTGTTCGAAGGCGAGCGCGTGTACGCCACGCCGGAAGGGCCGGCCTATTTCCGCCTGGCCGATCACACGCGGCGCCTGTTCGAATCGGCGCGCGTGTACGAGATCGAGGTCGGTTACACGGAAGATGAGATCAACGAAGCGTGCCTGGAACTGATCCGCGCCAATCGGATGGCCTCTGCCTATGTACGACCGATTGTCTTTCGCGGCGCCGGCGGGCTCGGCGTTCTCCCCAGGGACGGCGCGCCCGTCGACGTCGCGATCATGGCCATGGAATGGGGCGCGTATCTCGGTGAAGCGGCCGAGCGCGGTGCGGACGTGTGCGTGTCCTCGTGGAATCGCGCGGCGCCCAATACCTTCCCGAGCTGGGCCAAGGCCGGCGGCAATTACCTGAGCAGCCAGTTGATCGGCCTGGAAGCCCGCCGCGGCGGTTTCGACGAAGGCATCGCGCTGGGCTACAACGGCCTGTTGAGCGAAGGCGCGGGCGAGAACCTGTTCCTGGTCAAGCGCGGCAAGCTGCTCACGCCGCCGTCGAGCGCCGGCATCCTGGCCGGCATCACGCGCGACACGGTGATCACGCTGGCCAACGATCTTGGCTACGTGGTCGAAGAGCGCGACCTGCCGCGCGAAGCGCTGTACAGCGCCGACGAAGTGTTCATGACCGGCACCGCGGCAGAAATCACGCCGGTGCGTTCGGTCGATCGCAAGAACGTCGGCAACGGCACGCCGGGCCCGATCACGCGCGCGCTGCGCGATGCGTTCTTCGGCCTGTTCGATGGCCGTACGCAGGACCGATACGGCTGGCTGACTCACGTCGAAACCATGGCTGCAAAGGAAGTCGCATGAGCGCGCGCACTTTATTCGAGAAAATTTGGGATAGCCACGTCGTCGCGCCCGAGACTGCCGATACGCCGGCAGTGCTGTATATCGACCTGCACCTGGTGCACGAAGTCACCTCGCCACAGGCATTCAGCGAGCTGCGCTCGCGCGGCCTGAAGCTGCGCCGCCCCGATCGCACCCTGGCGACGCTGGATCACTCCACGCCGACCCTGCCGGCAGCAGCGAACGGTGAACGTCCGTATGCGAACGCCGAAGCGAAAGCGCAGGTCGCGCAGTTGGAAACAAACTGCCGGGAATTCGGCGTGCAGCTATACGGCTGGGACAGCAGCGACCGCGGCATCGTGCACGTGATCGGTCCCGAATTGGGCGCCACGCAGCCGGGCATGACGATTGTGTGCGGCGACAGCCACACCTCTACGCACGGCGCGTTTGGTGCATTGGCATTCGGCATCGGCACCACCGAAGTAGGCCACGTGATGGCCACGCAATGCCTGCTGCAGCGCAAGCCGAAGACCTTCGCCATCCACGTCGACGGCAAGCTGCCGCGCGGCGTCGGCGCGAAGGACCTGATCCTGCACATCATCGGCGAGATCGGCGTCGACGGCGGCACCGGCTACGTGCTGGAGTATCGCGGCGAAGCGATCGAAGCGTTGTCGATGGAAGAGCGCATGACGGTGTGCAACATGTCGATCGAAGCCGGCGCACGTGCCGGCTTGATCGCACCGGATGAAACCACCTTCGCCTGGCTGCAGGGCCGCCCACGCGCGCCGCAAGGCGCTGCCTGGGACGCCGCCGTACAGCGCTGGCGCGGACTGCGCAGCGATGAAGGCGCGACATACGATCGCGAAGTACGCATCGACGCCAGCCAGATCCGCCCCACCGTCACCTACGGCACGCATCCGGGCATGGCGATCGCGATGGACAAGCCCGTGCCCGCTGCACGCAATGCTGTCGAACAGCGCGCGCTGGATTACATGCAGGCCAAGGCCAATCAGCCGATGCAAGGCATGGCGGTGGACGTCGTGTTCATCGGCAGCTGCACCAACTCGCGCCTGTCCGACTTGCGCGAAGCGGCCAACGTGATGCGCGGCCGCCACGTCGCCAACGGTGTGCGCGTGCTGGTCGTGCCCGGTTCCGAAGCGGTGCGCCGCGATGCCGAAAAAGAAGGCTTGCATGACGTGTTTCTCGCTGCCGGCGCCGAATGGCGCATTCCGGGCTGCTCGATGTGCATCGCCATGAACGGCGACCTGGCGCAGCCGGGCCAGCTGGTGGTGAGCACCTCCAACCGCAATTTCGAAGGCCGCCAGGGCAAGGGCGCGCGCACGGTGCTGGCCAGCCCGGCTACCGCCGCCGCTTCGGCCATTGCCGGCACCATCGCCGATCCACGCCAATACCTGACGGAGGTGGCGGCATGAGCGCGATCTTGATCCCTCTCCCCTCCGGGGAGAGGGCCGGGGTGAGGGGCCAACCTCGCCCAGCGCTTCTGCCGAAGCGCTCCCCCTCACCTCAATCCTCTCCCCAAAGGGGAGAGGAGGTCCGCTTCGTTGGAGTCTGGCTATGAAACCCGTAACCCGCATCCACTCGCGCACCGCCGTCGTGCTCGACGAAAACATCGACACCGACCGCATCATCCCCGCGCGCTTCCTCACCACCACCGAACGCGCGGGCCTGGGCAAGTTCTGCTTCAACGACTGGCGCTATCGGCCCGACGGCAGCGACAACCCGGATTTTCCGCTCAACAAGCCGGCAGCGAAGGGCTGCGCCATTCTCGTCGCCGGCCGCAATTTCGGCTGCGGCTCCTCGCGCGAACACGCGCCGTGGGCGCTGCTCGATTACGGCATCCAGGCCGTGCTGTGCAGCGAGATCGCCGACATCTTCCGCGGCAACGCGCTGAAGAACGGCCTGCTGGCCATCGTGCTGGACGAAGCCGAGCACCGCTGGCTGCTGCAGAACCCCGGCGTGGAACTGGCCATCGACGTGCGCGAGCAGACCATCCAGTTGCCGGACGGCGGCCTGATCCGCTTCAAGCTGGAAGCCTTCGCGCGGCACTGCCTGCTCAATGGCGTGGACCAACTCGGCTTCCTGCTCCAGCACAACGACGCAATCACTCACTACGAACAGATCCAGGAGAAGGCGGCATGAAAGCGCGCATCGTTACCCTGCCCGGCGACGGCGTAGGCCCCGAAGTTCTCGACGCGGCGGTCGCCGTCATGCAGGCCGTTGCCGAGCGCGCCGGACACACCTTTGAATTCGAATCGCACCTGATCGGCGGCTGCGCCATCGACGCCACCGGCGAACCGCTGCCGGCGGCCACGCTGGAAGCCTGCAAAAAGGCGGATGCCGTGTTCCTCGGCGCAGTGGGCGGACCGAAGTGGTCCGATCCGCAGGCGAAAGTGCGTCCCGAACAGGGCCTGCTGGCGATTCGCGCCGCGCTGGGTGTGTATGCCAACCTGCGTCCGCTGACGGTTCATCCGGCGCTGGCCTCGCTGTCGCCGCTGAAGAACGAAAAGCTCAAGCACGTCGATGTCCTGTTCGTGCGCGAACTGACCGGCGGCGCCTACTTCGGCGCCAAGACGCGCACCACCGACACCGCCACCGACGAGTGCAAGTACACCGTGGCCGAAGTCGAGCGCGTCACCCGCCGCGCCTTCGAGCTGGCGCGCGAACGCCGCCAGCATGTCACCTCGGTGGACAAGGCCAACGTGCTGGAAACCTCGCGCCTGTGGCGCAGCACGGTCACGCGCATCGCCGCCGAATATCCGGATGTGAAGCTGGAACACCAACTGGTCGATTCGATGGCGATGCTGTTGCTGACGCAGCCCTCGCGCTACGACGTGGTCGTCACCGAAAACCTGTTCGGCGACATTCTCACCGATGAAGCGGCCGCACTGGCTGGCTCGCTGGGCCTGCTGCCTTCGGCTTCGCTGGGCGAAGGCAAGGTTGGTCTGTACGAACCGATCCACGGCTCGGCGCCGGATATCGCCGGCCAAGGCGTGGCCAATCCGGTCGGCGCGATTCTTTCCGCGGCGATGCTGCTGCGTCATTCGCTGGGGCTGGAGATCGAAGCGACCACCATCGAAGCGGCCGTGAACCACGTGCTGACCAATGGCCCGCACACCCGCGACATCGGCGGCAAGGCCGGCACGGCCGAGATCCGCGATGCGGTGATCGCCGCCCTCGACGACGTCGCCACGCCCGCCTTTCTGTGCGGCCTGCGTGCCTGCGGTTGAACGGAGCGACGATGCGTAGCGATCTGATCAAAACCGGCCCCGACCGCGCCCCCGCGCGCGCCATGCTGCGCGCCACCGGCTTGCAGGATGGCGACATCACCAAGCCGCTGGTGGCGGTGGTGCATACCTGGTCCAACGTAAGCCCGTGCAACCTCAACCTGCGCGTTCTGGCCGAGCACGTTTCGGCTGGCATCCGCGCCGCTGGCGGCACGCCGATCGAGTTCAACACCATCGCCGTCACCGACGGCATCGCGATGGGCACGCCCGGCATGCGCGCCTCGCTGATCAGCCGCGAGGTGATCACCGATTCGATCGAGCTGGCGGTGGATGGCCACTGCCTCGACGCGATGGTGGTGCTGTGCGGCTGCGACAAGACCATTCCTGCCGCCGCGATGGCGATGGCGCGCTTGAACATTCCTGCGGTCGCGCTGTACGGCGGCAGCATCGCGCACGGCAATCACAACAACCATCCGATCACCATCCAGCAGGTGTTCGAGGCGGTCGGTGCGCATGGCGCCGGCAAGATCGACGATGCCGAATTGGCTGCGGTCGAAAAAGACGCCTGCCCCGGCGCCGGCGCCTGCGGCGGCCAGTTCACCGCCAACACCATGGCGATGGTGCTGCAGACGCTCGGCCTGTCGCCGATGGGCTTCAACGACATTCCCGCCACGCATCCGGCCAAAGCGCACGCCGCGTATCGCTGCGGCGAGCTGGTGATGGATTGCCTGCGCGCGCAGCGCAAGCCGCTGGATATCCTGAGCCGCACCGCCTTCAGCAATGCCGCGCGCATGGTCGCCGCCACCGCCGGCTCCACCAACGCAGTGCTGCATCTGCTGGCGATTGCACGTGAAGCCGGTGTGCCGTGGACTATCGAGGATTTCGAACCGGCCTCCGTGCACACGCCGGTGATCGCCGACCTGTTGCCGGGCGGCCGCTACACCGCCGTCGAATTGTTCGGCGCGGGCGGCAGCGCGCGCGTCGCGCAGGAACTGATCGCCGCCGGCATGCAGGAAGACACTCCCACCGTGACCGGCCGCAGCCTGTTCGAGGAAGCCGCCGCCGCACCGCGCGCCGAACAGCAAGATGTCGTGCATCCGGTGAGCCAGCCGCTGAAACCGCGCGGCGGCTATTCGATCCTGTACGGCAATCTGGCCCCGGAAGGCTGCATCCTGAAGCTCGCCGGCAAAGGCGCCACGCATTTCGAAGGCCGCGCACGCGTGTTCGAAAGCGAGGAACAAGCCTTCGCCGCCGTGCAGGCCGGCAAGATCGCCAAGGGCGACGTGGTGGTGATCCGCAACGAAGGTCCCGCCGGCGGCCCCGGCATGCGCGAAATGCTGGGCGTCACCGCCGCCTTGATCGGCCGCGGCATGGGCGACGACGTCGCGCTGATCACCGACGGCCGCTTCTCCGGCGCCACGCACGGCTTCATGGTCGGGCACATCGCGCCCGAAGCCGCACGCGGCGGCCCGATCGCCTTGCTGCACGAAGGCGATCGCATCGTGATCGATGCGCAGTCGCGCACGATCTCCACCGACGCCGATCTCGCCACACGCCGCGCCAGCTGGCAACCGCCCGCGCCGAAAGTCACGCGCGGCGCGCTGGCCAAATATGCACAACTGGTGGGCTCCGCCTCCGAAGGCGCCACCACGCACCCCTCTACCCAACCCGCTAAACAAACCGTCACCCGTACCGACGCAGGAGTCACCGCATGAGCACCACCGCCACCACCGAAACGCTCGCCAAGGCGCGCATCGCCGTTCTTGGCTATGGCAGCCAGGGGCGCGCCCACGCGCTCAATCTGAAGGACTCCGGCCTGGACGTCGTCGTCGGCCTGCGCCCGAACGGCCCCACCTGGCAGAAGGCTGTCGCCGACGGCTTCCACGTGGTCGAGCCGGGTGAAGCCGTGCGCGGTGCCGACCTGGTCGCCGTGCTGACGCCGGACATGGTGCAGGCCGCGCTGTACAAGCAGTCGATCGAACCGAACATCAAGCCCGGCGCCGCATTGTTGTTCGCGCATGGCTTGAACGTGCACTTCAAGATGATCGAACCGCGCAGCGACATCGACGTGGTGCTGGTCGCGCCGAAGGGCCCGGGCGCGCTGGTGCGCACCGAATACGAACGCGGTCGCGGCGTGCCGTGCATCTACGCCGTGTACCAGGACGTGAGCGGCCACGCCGAGGCCAAGGCTACGGCTTATGCCGCCGGCCTGGGCGGCGCGCGCGCGATGCTGATCAAGACCGACTTCAAGGAAGAGACCGAAACGGATCTGTTCGGCGAACAGGCCGTGCTGTGCGGCGGCGCCAGCGAGCTGGTGATGAAGGGCTTCGAGGTGCTGGTGGAAGCCGGCTATCAGCCCGAGATCGCCTATTACGAAGTGCTGCACGAACTGAAGCTGATCGTGGACCTGTTCTACGAAGGCGGCATCACCAAGATGCTGGAGTTCGTCTCCGAAACCGCGCAGTACGGCGACTACGTCAGCGGCCCGCGCGTGATCGACGCCGCCACCAAGGAGCGCATGAAGGGCGTGCTGAAAGACATCCAGGACGGCACCTTCACGCGCAACTGGGTGGCCGAATACCAGGCCGGCCTGCCGAACTACAAGAAGTGGAAGCAGGCCGATCTCGATCACCCGATCGAGCAAGTCGGCGCCAAGCTGCGCGCGCGCATGGCGTGGCTGCAGAGCGCCAAGGCCGAACAGCCCGCGCTGAAGAAAGTTGGTTAACCCCATGCGGCGCTCGCTCATTCCCCCTCCCTCCGGCGAGTGAGCGCCGCATGGTTCTCTTGAGGACGCATCCATGAAACGTTTCCACATTGCGCTTGCCGTTGGCGATCTTCGCGACTCCATCGCCGATTACAGCGCACGCCTCGGCCAACGCCCGAATGTCGTGGTCGAGGGCAAGTACGCAATGTGGCGCACGGAGCTGCTGAATTTCTCGATCAACCAGAACGCCGAACGCGCCGGCCAGTTGCGGCACATCGGCTTCGAGGACGACGGCGCGGAAGGCTTCAGCAGCACAGCGGATGTGAACGGCATCGAGTGGGAGCTCTTTTCCGCCCAGGCGCAGGACGAGCGCATCGTCGAGATGTACGGCGTACCCGTCAGTGCTTGACGGAAGCCCCCTTTAACCATCCAACCGCAACACACGCTTCAAGTACACCAAGGACCGACGTGAACATGCCACTGCTGAAACCCACACCCGCTGCCGATGCCAAACTGGCCGTCGCGCATCATCCGCTGGCAGGCACTGCCATGAGCGGTGCGGATGTCGTCGTACAAGTGCTGGCGGATGAAGGCGTGGAAGTACTCTTTGGTTATTCCGGCGGTGCGATCCTGCCCGTGTACGACGCGGTGTTCCGTCACAACGCGGAACATCTCAAACCTGATGGCAGCGAGCCGATGCCGCTGATCGTGCCGGCCAACGAGCAGGGCGCGGGCTTCATGGCGTCCGGCTATGCGCGTGCGTCGGGCAAGGTCGGCGTGGCGATCGTCACGTCCGGTCCAGGCGCCACCAACATGGTGACACCGGTGCGCGACTCCACCGCCGACTCGATTCCGCTGGTGGTGATCAGCGGCCAGGTCGCCACGCATGCGATCGGCAGCGATGCATTCCAGGAAGCGCCGATCAGCAACATCATGAGTTCCTGCGCCAAGCACGTGTTTCTGGTAACCGAAGCAGAAAAGCTGGAAGCCACGCTGCGCACCGCATTCACCATCGCGCGCAGCGGCCGGCCCGGTCCCGTGGTGGTGGACGTGCCCAAAGACATCCAGAACGCCAGCGTCATCTTCGACGGCCAGAAGGAGCTGCCGCTGCCCGGCTATCGCGCGCGCCTGCGCGCAGTGGAACAGGCCAGCTTGAGCGACGCCGACTGCGAGGCCTTCTTTAGTGCCCTGCTGCAGGCGAAGCGGCCGCTGATCTATGCCGGCGGTGGCGTCATCGCCAGCGGCTCGAGCGAGGTGCTGCGTGAGTTCGTCGAAACATTCGGCCTGCCGGTGACCACCACGCTGATGGGCATCGGCGGCTTCGACACTACCCATCCGCTGGCGCTGCACATGCTGGGCATGCACGGCACCGCGTATGCGAACTATGCGGTGGAAGATTGCGATTTCCTGTTCGCGCTGGGTGCGCGTTTCGACGACCGCGTCGCCAGCGTGCCGTCGCAGTTTGCGCCGAAGGCGAAATTCATTGCGCACATCGATATCGATCCGGCCGAAATCAACAAGGTGAAGCCGGCCGATTGGCATCACGTCGGCCCGCTGGAGCGCGCGCTGCAACGCCTCACGCAGTACGGCAAGGCGCACGGCCACCAGCCGGCCCTGGCCGATTGGCACACGCACCTCGCAGCGCTCAAACACAAGCACGCGATGAATTACGACCGCGACAGCGCGTTGATCCAGCCGTACGCGGTGCTGGAAGAGATCAACCGCCACACGCAAGGCCGCGCCATCTTCACCACCGGCGTGGGCCAGCATCAGATGTGGTCGGCGCAGTACCTGGATTTCTGCGCGCCGCGCCAATGGCTGACCTCCGGCTCGATGGGCACGATGGGTTTCGGCCTGCCCGCCGCCATCGGCGCGCAGTTCGCGCAACGCGACATGCTGGTGATCGATATCGACGGCGACGCCAGCATCCGCATGAACCTGGGCGAGCTGGAAACCGTCACCACCTACGGCTTGCCGGTGAAGGTCGTGATACTCAACAACGTGGGCGACGGCATGGTGCGGCAGTGGCAGAAGCTGTTCTTCAAGGGCCGCTTCGCCTCGTCCGACAAGAGCCTGCATCGCAAGGATTTCGTGCGCGCCGCCGAAGCCGATGGCTTCGTCTGGGCGCGCCGGCTGGAACGGCCAGAGGATCTGGCCGCCACCATCGCTGAATTCCTGGCGTTCGAAGGGCCGGCGTTCCTCGAAGTGATGATCGACCCGGATGCCGGCGTGTATCCGATGGTCGGTCCCGGCGCCAACTACTCGCAGATGATCACCGGCGATTTCATTCCGGCGCGCTCCGTGGCGCACACCGGCGAAGCCGCCGCGTCCGACAGCTTCTGAAGGGAGGGAATAGCAAGAAGTGAAATAGCGAATGGCAAAAGCACGCGACCGCAATCTGGCAGCAAGCCGCTCTCGCCATTCCCCATTCCCTCCATCCCTATTCCCTCTGCATAAACACCACACCACAGGAACAGGCCATGCAACACACGCTTTCCATCCTTCTGCAGAACGAAGCCGGCGCGCTGGTGCGCGTCGCAGGCCTGTTTGCCGCACGCGGACACAATATCGACACCTTGAGCGTCGCCCCAACGGCCGACCCTGCCGTATCGCACCTGCTGCTGACCGTGCGTGGTGACAACGACGTGCTCACCCAGATCCTGCAGCAAACGCGCAAGCTGGTCGACGTACTGCAGGTTCAGCACGCGACGCACGCATGAATGCGAGGCTGGCGGACAACGATGCGGTGACCGTCGCCGCATCCGTAGTGCAGCGCGCCGAAACAGCGCGCGTGTACGACGTGGCGCAGCGCACGGCGCTGGAGCCCGCGGCGTTGCTGTCCGAACGCTTGGGCGCGACGGTGCTGCTCAAGCGCGAGGATCAACAACCGGTGTTTTCGTTCAAGCTGCGCGGCGCCTACAACCGCATGGCGCAGCTTGATGCGGCCGAGCGCGCGCGCGGCGTGATCGCCGCCTCCGCCGGCAATCATGCGCAGGGTGTCGCGCTGGCCGCCTCGCGCCTGAAGATCCGCGCCACCATCGTGATGCCGGTGACGGCGCCGCAGGTGAAAGTGGACGCGGTACGGCGTTTCGGCGGCGCGTATACCGAGGTGGTGCTGCACGGCGATTCCTACAGCGACGCGCAGGCCGAAGCGCAGCGCCTGCGCGAAGCACGCGGCGCCACCTTCGTGCATCCGTTCGACGATCTGGATGTGATCGCGGGCCAGGCCACCATCGGGCTGGAACTGCTGGCGCAACATCCCGAACCGCTGCACGCCGTGTTCGTACCGGTCGGCGGCGGCGGCCTGGCGGCCGGCGTGGCGGCGGTGATCAAGGCGCGCCGTCCCGACGTGCGTGTGATCGGCGTGCAGGCCAGCGATGCCGATTCGATGGCGCGTGCACTGGAGGCCGGCGAGCGCGTGGTACTGGATGAAGTGGGCCTGTTCGCCGATGGCACTGCGGTAAAACAGGTCGGCACGCAGACGTTTGCGCTATGCCAGCAATATCTCGATGACGTGCAGCGCGTGGATACCGACGCCATCTGCGCGGCGATCCGCGACATCTACCAGGATACGCGCTGCATTCCCGAGCCTTCCGGCGCGCTCGCGCTGGCGGGACTCAAGCAGTACGTCGCCGAGCACGGTCCGCTCGATGGCGCGGTGGTGGCGGTGGTGTCCGGCGCCAACATGAATTTCGATCGCCTGCGTTTCGTGGCCGAACGCGCGGAAGTGGGCGAGCAGCGCGAAGCCGTGTTCGCGGTGACCATTCCCGAACAGCGTGGCAGTTTCCGTCGTTTCTGCAGCGCGCTGGGCCAGCACGCGATCACCGAGTTCAATTACCGCATCGGCGATGCGCAAGCCGCGCATATCTTCGTCGGTGTGCAGACGGCGCTGCGCAGCGAACGCGAGGCTTTGGTCGAAGCCTTCCGTGCCAACGATTTCGGCGTGCTCGATCTCACCGACGACGAATTGGCCAAGTTGCATCTGCGCCACATGATCGGCGGCCGCTCGCCGCTGGCGCGCGATGAGCGTCTTTATCGCTTCGACTTTCCGGAACGTCCCGGCGCCTTGGCGCGTTTTCTGGATCGCATGCATCCGGACTGGAACATCAGCCTGTTCCACTATCGCAATCACGGCGCCGATTACGGCCGCATCCTGGTCGGCATCCAGGTACCGCCGAGCGAGCTGGCGCTGCTCAAGGATTTCCTCGCCGCGCTGGGCTATCCGCACGTGGACGAAAGCGACAACCCGGCCTATCGGTTGCTGCTACGCGAATAGACGGCCGCGCAGCGATTCATCGATCGAACTGCCGGCATCCAGTTCAAACACGTGGTTGTCGTAGTCCGTGAAATAGAGCGTGTCTTCGCGCGCCATGAAATGCTCGACGTCGAACGTGGCCAGCTTGTCCGCATAGGTCTTCAATTCGCGGCGGCTCACTTCGAAGGCGATGTGATCGCCATTGCGCGAAGGCGGACCTTCGCCCTGCCGCAGCACGAACCACACGCCGCCGAACTTGGCGAAGGTCTGCGGGTGTCCTTCGTCGTCCGGCTGGTCGGTGATCACCTGCGCGCCGAGCACGTCGGCGAACAGCTCGGCGGTGCGCGCAGGGTCGCGCACGATGAGGGAAATATGTCCGATGAATGTGCCCATGCTCGTCCACCCCGACGATCCAGCCCTCGACCGGGCCAGCGCAAATGTACTACTGGTCCGGCGCCGTGGCGTAACCGGTAAAGCGGGCACGCTACACTAAGGTTCATGGCACCGACCTCCCGCAAGCGCCCGCGGCGCACCGCTCCCGCACCCGCTCCCCATCGTTCCCGCGCTGCCGTCGCCGGCCGGGCACAGTCACCGCCGCGTCCCGCCGACAGCTCCACCCGCGCGGCGCGTGTGCTGGATGCCCTGCTCAAGAAACTGCCCGAGCGCCACCGCCAGAAGGCGCACGACCTCCTTGTCCTGACGCGCATGGACCGCCCGATCGGCGCCCTGCTGCTGTTGTGGCCGACCTGGTGGGCGCTGTGGCTGGCGGCCGGCGATTTCCCGCCGTGGAAGCCCTTGATCATCTTTACCCTGGGCGTGTTCGCGATGCGCGCGGCCGGCTGCGCCATCAACGACTACGCCGACCGCCATCTGGACCCGCAGGTAGCCCGCACCGCCGGACGACCGATCGCCGCCGGCCGGGTAACACCGCGCGAAGCGCTGATCGTGTTCGCCTCGCTGCTGGTGTTCTCGTTCCTGCTGGTGCTGATGACCAATGCGCTGACCATCAAGCTCTCCTTCATCGGCGCCGCGCTGGCCGCGCTCTACCCCTTCACCAAGCGCTACACCGATTATCCGCAGGTAGTGCTGGGCGCCGCCTTCGGCTGGGCCATTCCGATGGCCTTCGCCGCCGTGCAGAACACCGTGCCGCCGGTGGGCTGGCTGCTGTTCATCGCGAACATTTTGTGGTCGGTGATCTACGACACCGAATACGCGATGGTCGATCGCGAGGACGACCTCAAGGCCGGCGCACGCTCCACCGCGATCCTGTTCGGCGATGCGGACCTGCCGATCATCGGCGTGCTGATGGGCACGATGGTGATTGCGCTGGTGATGATCGGCAATCGTGCGCATCTGGGTTGGCCGTACTGGCTTGGCGTGGTCGTGGCAGCGGGATTGTTCGGCTGGCAACAGTGGCTGATCCGCCATCGCGAGCGCGATGCGTGCCTGGCGGCGTTCCGGCACAACAACTGGGTAGGACTCGCGTTGTGGGTCGGTATCGCGCTCGCATTGGCGATCCGCTAGCGTCATCTTCTCCACGCAAACCGTGCGCGACGCACCAACCGGAGCGCGCCGGCGAAGCAGATCAGCGGATTCCTGCATCGTCAAATGGTCACATCGGCGACCTATGCTGCCGAGTGATCTTCGGACGATAAGGATTCGATCCCATGCGGTTATCCGGTCTGCGCTTGCGCTCATGTTCCGTCGCTGTCAGCAGCATCCTTGCCTTGTCTGCGTGGGCTGGCCACGCCTTTGCATCCGACCTCGCCATTCCGGCACCGCCGGCTGATCCGGGTTTTGTCGATACGGCGCCCGTTCCGCCGGTACCCGCGTTCGTGGATTACGCCGCCACCAACCAGCGCGGCGACGCACGTTACGCAAGCTTGGCGACCAACGCGGGCGTGCGCCTGGTCAGCAGGTACCTGGATTTGTGGAAGCCGCTGACCGAGATCGTCGATGCGGGCGTCAGCGCGCCGGCCATTCCGCCGTTTCCGGCCATCGTCCCGTCCGCGTGGACGGGGTTGCCGCATGACGGCACGCCCGGCGGGACGATCATCAACGCGCAGGTGTTGAACGACAACATCGAATACGTGGTGCGCCTGACGAACGCGCGCACGCAGGCGCAAGCCGACGCCGCTTATTTCGACGATCGCCGCGGCAAGGGTTACAGCGTGACCGATGGCATGGGGCCGCTGACGGACGCCTGGCGTGCAGCCGCCGGGCAGACCACCACCATCACCTCGGTTCCAGCCGATGCGACGACGGTGCTGTACAACGATGGCGGCAACAACACCGGCGTCGGCAACCCGGGCAATGCGGCGTTCGGCACCGTGGTCGACTTTATCAACGCCATGGGCACCAACGGCTCGACGGAACCGGCCAAGCGCTTCTACAAGTACGCGCGGCCGTTCCGCTGGAGCTCGCGCGTAATCGTGGTGCCGACGCTCGTGCCAGCGGAAAGCACGACGCCCTCGACGGATGGCGGCTTTATCAGCGGCCATTCGGCCGAAGCGACACGCGATGCGATGGCGATGGCCTATGTCGTTCCGGAGCGCTTCCAGGAAATGCTGAGCCGCGGACTGGAGCTTGGCGAGAACCGCATCGTGGCCGGCATGCATTCACCGCTGGACGTGATCGGCGGACGGATGCTCGCACTCGCCACGGTGGCAGCCAACTTGAACAATCCGGCCAATGCTTCGCTGAAAGCTGCCGCGTATACGCAAGCGCACACTACGCTGATGCAAGCCACCCACACCACGGCGAGCACCTTCGACGCCTTTGCCCATTCGGGCACGCTCGCCACTGACCGATTCGCGGATCACGCAATCAACCAGGAGAACGTCAAGCGCCGCATGACCTTCGGCTTCACCCGGATCGGGCCGAAGCACGCCGATCCGGTCGTGCCCAAAGGCGCAGAAGTACTGCTCGAAACGCGTTTTCCCTATCTCAGCGCCGACCAGCGGCGCGTCGTGCTGAAAACGACCGAAGCCCCGTCCGGCTACCCGGTGATGGATGATCCCGAAGGCTGGGGCCGATTGAACCTGTTCGCCGCGGCGGATGGCTACGGTGCGTTCAACGGCAACGTCGTCGTCACGATGGATGCGACGCTCGGCGGTTTCGCCATCGCCGATACATGGCGCAATGCGATCTCCGGCTCCGGCAAATTGACCCTGCAAGGCACGGGCGCCTTGGCGCTCGCCGGCAAAAACACCTATTCCGGCGGCTCGCAGATCGCCGGCGGCTCGCTGGTGGCGAAGTCGGCCACGGCGTTCGGCACGGGCGACGTCTACCTGGGCGGCGGCGCGGTGGTGATCAATGCGCACAAACCCGTCACCATCGAAGGCAACTACACGCAGCTTCCCGGCACCACGCTTGAACTGGACATCGGCAAGGAAGGCCGGGGACGGCTTCGCATCGGCGGCAACATGACGATCGCCGGCGGCACCTTGCGCGTAAGATTCGTCCAGGGCTACAAGCCGAAACCGGGCGACATACTCGAGCTGATCGACTGCGACGGCATCGCCACCGGACGCTTCTCGACCATTTCCGTCAGCGGCTTTACGGCCTCGCCCGTTGCTCGCGCCGCGATGGCCGCATACGGCGCGCCCCATGCATCGCATGCGATCGAGGTCCATCTTGATGGACGCACGACGGAAACGGATCTGCCCTCGGACGATGAGTAACGCATAAAACACGAAGGGCGTTTGACCGCCCTTCGTGCTGTGGCAGGGTCCAAGACCGCACGAAGCTACGGCTTCTCCAAACTCAATCGAACGGCGGCGGTTTTACCGCCTGCCGTGAGCTGGTAATCGCAATACAACGTATTGTTCTTGGTTTCGGATGTCTGGAATTTCACCGCGACCTTCGCGCCATCCTTCCCCAGTTCGTTGGGATCCTCCCCAATCCAGGTCTTGTCGGCGCCGCTCGTGATCCGGTACTTGCACACATCCATGCCCGACTGCTCGTCTTTCACGCCACAAGCGGGATTCTTGACCTTGTCCGCGCTGGGACAACCGGATTTGGCGGCGTGAGCCTGCGCAATGGAAAGTGCCATCAGCAGGGACGCTGCAATGAAGCTGTTCGATACACGCATCATGACGCTCCTTTTCATGTGAAGTGACGGTTGACAGCGTCTTGATCCTAGCGACACATTCGTCAACATCGCGTCTAGCGCGCGGCAGGTGACCCATGCGGAATCGGTGCACGCGCCAGCGCCCACACGTCGACGCGCGCCACGCCGGCACGTTTGAGGACACGCGTGCATTCGGCCAGCGTCGCTCCGGTGGTGAAAACGTCATCGAGCACTGCAACATGCGCCGGCAGGTGCCCGGCGTCTTCGCGCAACGAAAAGGCCTTGCGCAGATTTCGTCGACGCTCGACGGCGTCCAGGCCCGTTTGCGCATCCGTATGCCGCACGCGCCGCAACACATCGTGATGGCATGCAATACCGAGCGCATGCGCAAGCGGCCTGGCCAATTCCCATGCCTGGTTGTAGCCGCGCTGGCGCAAGCGCCGCCGATGCAGCGGCACCGGCATGATCAGCTGCGGCAGATCGGACGGATGCGCTTCGCGCTGCCACATCGTGGCCAGCACGCGTCCCGCCGCCAGGTCACGGCTGAACTTGAAGCGCGTTTCCAGCCGGTCCAGCGGCCACGCATAACGGAACGGCGCCCAGGCGGCATCCCATGGCGGCGGCTTGCGCTGGCAACGACCGCACAGCGGGGCGGCGATCGGCAAGGGCAATGCACAGCGCCGGCAGCAATGGGTGTTGCGGGGGAGTTCGGCCGCGCAGTCGGCGCACAGATCCATGCCGTTTGCGCCGGCGTCGCCGCATAGCAGGCAACGCCATGGCAACAGCCACCGATGCAGAGCGGAAAACCAGCGCAGTGGCGCGTCCATGCGCGGAGGCAAACCTCAGCGATTGGGCTTGAACATCGCCGCGTCGAGGATCGACCACAGGTGGATGATCCAGCCCATCCAGAAAATCCACAGCACGCCGGCCAGCACGAACATCAGCACCGCTTTCAGGAAACGTCCCTGTACCAACTGGCCAAGGCCGGGGATGAACAAGCTGCAGATGGCGGCGATGACATTCCCGGCACTACCCTGACCTGCTGCACTCATGGATCGGCTCCTTCGATGAACGATTGGGCGATGGTAGCGTTTTCATGCCTTTCCCTCCCGTCAACCATTCGCCAGCGAATCGAGTTGACAGCCTGGCAGGCCAATCCCACACTGTGCGCCGGTTTCCCGGAGCCTCCCCATGACAGCAGCCGCTCTTCGCCACGACTGGAGCCGCGACGAAGTCGTCGCTCTGTTCGCCCTGCCCTTCAACGAGTTGCTGCACCGTGCGCATAGCGTGCACCGCGCGCACCACGATCCGAACGCGGTGCAGGTGTCCACGCTGCTGTCGATCAAGACCGGCGGCTGTCCGGAGGATTGCGGCTACTGCCCGCAGGCAGCGCGTTACCACACCGGCGTGAAGGCAGAAAAGTTGATGGCGGTGGACGCCGTGGTCGCGCGCGCCAAGGCCGCCAAGGATGCCGGCGCCAGCCGCTTCTGCATGGGCGCCGCCTGGCGCAGCCCGAAGGATCGCGACGTGGCGCAGGTGGCGGAAATCGTCTCGGCGGTGAAGGCGTTGGGCCTGGAAACCTGCGCCACGCTCGGCATGCTGAGCGGCGAGCAGGCGCAGACGCTGAAGCAGGCGGGACTCGACTACTACAACCACAACCTGGATACGGCGCCGGAGTTCTACGGCGAGGTCATCCACACGCGCCAATACCAGGATCGCCTGGATACGCTCGAACACGTGCGCCAGGTCGGCCTCAAGACCTGCTGCGGCGGCATCGTCGGCATGGGCGAAACACGCGCGCAGCGCGCCGGCCTGCTGCAGACGCTGGCCAACCTGCCGGAGCATCCGCAATCGGTGCCGATCAACCAGCTGGTGCAGGTGGAAGGCACGCCGCTGCACGGCACCGAGGCGCTCGATCCGTTCGAGTTCGTGCGCACGATCGCGGTGGCGCGCATTCTGATGCCGGCCTCGATGGTGCGCCTGTCCGCCGGCCGCCAGCAGATGGACGATGCCGTGCAGGCGCTGTGCTTCTTCGCCGGCGCCAACTCCATCTTCTACGGCGAGAAACTGCTCACCACCGGCAATCCCGACGTGGAGCACGACCGCGCGCTGTTCCGCCGCCTCGACCTGCATGCGCTGGAAGTGGTGGAAGAAACCGACACCGTGCACGCGGACATCCTCGAAACGGAGATGGCCGGTTGCGGGCAAAGTTGTGGCTGCGCGGCCTGACCTGCTCGAGCGATTGGCCGTCCAGACGGCCGAACGCGCGCAGGCGCAATTGCAACGCCGTTTGCGCTGCGTCGAGCGCGTCGAAGGTCCTTACATCGAAAGCAATGGGCGGCGCCTGCTGGCGTTTTGCACTAACGACTACTTGGGACTCGCGCACGATCCGCGCCTGATTGCCGCCCTGAAAAAAGCCGCGGACGCGAGCGGCGTCGGCAGCGGTTCCGCGCATCTGATCTGCGGCCATCGGCGCGAACACGCCGAACTGGAAGAAGCGCTGGCTGCCTGGACTGGTCGCGAACGCGCGCTGCTGTTTTCCACCGGCTACATGGCCAATCTCGGTGTGATGCAGGCGCTACTGCAGCGCGGCGATCTCTGCGTGCAGGACAAGCTCAATCACGCTTGCCTGCTCGATGGCGCGCAACTGGCCGGCGCCACGTTGAAGCGTTACCCGCATGCCGATATCGATGCCGCCGCGCGCCAATTGCACGGCGAGGTCGAACGCGGCGCTCTGCTCGCCACCGATGGCGTGTTCAGCATGGACGGCGACATCGCGCCGTTGCGCGAACTTGCCGCACTTTGCGCGAAAGAGGGCGCCACGCTGATGGTGGATGATGCGCATGGCCTCGGCGTGTTGGGCCCGGACGGCGCCGGCAGCGTGGCCGAAACGGGCCTCAGCGAACAAGAGGTGCCGGTGTTGATGGCCACGCTGGGCAAGGCTCTCGGTTGCAGCGGCGCCTTCGTTGCCGGCTCGGCGGCATTGATCGATGGACTGATCCAGTTTGCGCGCACCTATATCTACACCACCGCGATGCCGCCGGCACTGGCCGCCGCGGCGCTGTGCGCCGTGGATATCGCGCGCAACGAGCACTGGCGCCGCGAAAAGTTGAATCGTTTGATCCAGCGCTTCCGCCGCGGCGCGCAACAGCTCGGGCTGCCCTTGATGCCCTCGCGCACCGCCATCCAGCCGCTGCTGCTCGGCGACGCCCAGCGTGCGCTGGAAACATCGCGCACGCTCGAAGCACAAGGCCTGCTCGTTGTGGCGATTCGCCCGCCCACCGTGCCGCAAGGCCAGGCGCGCCTGCGCATCACGCTGTCGGCCGCGCATGAGGAAGCGCATGTAGATCGGCTGCTGCAATCGCTGGCGTCCCTGCGCCTGGCGGATGCGCCGGTATAATCGCGCTTCGCAACATCTCCTTCCTTCTATGCCGATCCTGAATATCTCCGCCTATCGCTTCGTCAGCCTGGACGATCTGCCGGCGCTGCGCGAGCGCATGCTGGCGCAATGCCACGCGCTGGCGTTGAAGGGGACCATTCTGCTGGCGCCGGAAGGCATCAATCTGTTCCTCGCCGGCCCGCGCGAAGCCATCGATACCTTTATGCAATGGCTGCGCAGCGATGCGCGTTTTGCCGGCATGCAGGCGAAGGAGTCGCTTTCCGACGACGCGCCCTTCAAGCGCATGCGCGTACGCCTGAAAAAAGAAATCATCACGCTGCGCCATCCCACGATTCGCCCCGAAGGCGGGCGCGCGCCGGCCGTGGATGCCGCCACGCTCAAGCGCTGGCTGGATCAAGGCCATGACGATGAAGGCCGCGAAGTGGTGCTGCTGGATACGCGCAACGCTTACGAAACGGACGTCGGCATGTTTCCGCAAGCCGTCGATTACCGCATCGCCAGCTTCACCGAATTGCCCGCCGCATTGGCGGCTGATCAAGCACGCTATGACGGCAAGACCGTGGTGTCGTATTGCACGGGTGGCATTCGCTGCGAAAAATTCGCGCTGCATATGCAGGACATCGGCATGCAGCGCGTGTTCCAGCTCGACGGCGGCGTGCTCAAGTATTTCGAGGAAGCCGGCGGTGCGCACTGGCAAGGCGGCTGCTTTGTGTTCGACGAGCGTGGCGCGGTGGACAAGACGCTGAGCCCCGCCGGTTTACTCCCTCTCCGCAGGGGAGAGGGAGAAAGTTGCGCATGACCCTGCATATCGAAACCCACGGCAGCGGGCCGATTCCGCTGGTGATGCTGCACGGCTGGGCCATGCATGGCGGCATCTTCGCGCCGCTGGTAGAGGCATTGCACGATCGCTGCACGATGCATCTGGTCGATCTTCCCGGCCATGGTTTTTCGCGCGATTGCGGCCTGTCGCTGCAGCCGGCCGCGTGCGCACGTGCCATCGCCGAGGCCACGCCGCCCGCGATCTGGCTGGGCTGGTCGCTCGGCGGATTGATCGCATTGCAGGCGGCGCTGGATGTTCCGGCGCAAGTGCGCGGCCTGGCCATGCTGTGCGCCACCCCGCGCTTCGTCAGCGACAGCGATTGGCCGCAAGGCCGCGATCCCGCGCTGGTGCACCGCCTCGCCAGCGATCTGGAAACGGACTACCACGCCACCATCGAGCGCTTCCTTGCATTGGAAGTGATGGGCAGCCCCGATCCGCGCGCGGAATTGCGCAAGCTGCGCGCGGAAGTGTTCGCGCGTGGCGAACCGGATCTGCGCGTGCTGCAGGAAGGCATTCGCGTACTGGACGGAACCGACCTGCGCGCCGACTTGCCGCGCCTGCAAGCGGGCCGCAGCTGGTGGAGCGCGGGGCGCCTCGACCGGCTGGTGCATCCTTCGGCGATGGAATGGTCCGCGCAGGCGAGCGAGGGCGAATTTCACCTGATTGCGCACGCCGGGCATGCGCCCTTTCTCAGCCATGCCCAAGCCGTTGCGCAGGCGCTCCTGCCCTGGCTGGAGACTCACGCATGAGCGACTTCCAGCTCGACGCCCAACGCGTGCGCGCCAATTTCAGCCACGCCGCCGGCAGCTACGAACAGCACGACGCCTTGCAGCGCGAAGTGCAGCAATTGCTGCTGGAGCGCCTGGACTTCTACTTGCAGCAACCCGAGCGCGTCATCGACGTCGGCGCCGGCACCGGTCGCGGCAGTGCGCTGCTGAAGAAACGCTACGGCAAGGCGCAGGTGATCGCCATCGATGCGGCGCTGCCGATGCTGCGCACCGCCAAGTCGCACGCCAGCTGGTTGAAGCCGTTCGTGCGCGTGTGCGGCGAAGCCACTGCGTTGCCGTTGCCCGACCACAGCGTCGACGTGCTGCATTCCAATCTGTGTTTTCAGTGGATCGACGACCTGCCGGCCTTGTTCGGCGAGTGCGTGCGCGTGCTGAAGCCAGGCGGCATGCTGCTGTTCTCCACCTTCGGCCCCGATACGCTGCGCGAGCTGCGCGCGGCGTGGGCGGCGGTGGATCAGCATTCGCACGTTGGCCGCTTCCTGGACATGCACGACCTGGGCGACGCCATGATCAACGCGGGATTGCGCGATCCGGTATTGGATGTAGATCGCTTTACGCTGACCTACAGCGAACCGAAGGCGCTGCTGCGCGAGCTCAAGGGCCTGGGCGCCACGCATGCCGACCGTGGCCGCGAGCGCGGGCTCACCGGCAAGCGTCATTTCCAGGGCATGCTGGCCGCGTACGAGGCGATGCGCGTGGATGGCCGTATTCCCGCTACCTGGGAGGTGGTGACCGCACATGCGTGGGGGCCGCCGACCGGCCAGTCGCGGCGCGCGAAAGGCGGCGGCGAGATCGCCAGTTTTTCGATCGACAGCCTGCGCGGCTCGCGCCGACGCTAGGTGAACCGTAGGTTGGGGTGCAAACCCCAACGTCGTCATGTATGAGGTGCGCGGATGTTGTGGTTTACACCCCAACCTACGTTAGTTTTGCGGCGCGGTGGATGCAGGCGCAGGCGCTGGCTGCGCATTCCCGGCCTGCCGCTGCCTGGGCACGTAGGTCATGCTGACATTGCCGGTGCCGGTGAAATACGCGGTCTGCGTGTTGTAGGTGAGCTTGTCGGCATGCGCCTCGCCCATGCCTTCCTGGGTGACCACGGCGTTGGGCTGCAGCACGGCGATGCCGTGGATGTTGTCGTAGTCGAGCGTGGGCGCTTCGCCGGTCATCAGGTGATTGTTGTCGTCCAGCTGCTGGATGTGCGCCGGGCGGCCTTTCATGACGATGCGGCTGACCTGGCTGTCGGCATCCAGAAAAAGCTGCGCGATGTCGCCCTTGGCCTTCATGCTGCCTTGCATGATGACCACATTGCCGGTCAGCGTCGTGGTGGTATTGGGCGCATTGAAGCCGCTGACCGAGGCTTGCGAGGTGGCCATGGGCTGGTTGCGGTCGCCGGTCTTGGCGTGGGCGGCGAACGGCAGCGCGAGCGTGGCGCAGAGCACGAGGCCGCCCCAGCGCGCGCGGGAATCTTGGAACGGCTTCATGGATGGCGTCTCCTTCGTCCGGTGTGCGCGGTCATTCTATTGAGTTTTTCGTGGCGCGAGGAATGGCGGTGCCGGCCTACGACTTGCCCGCGCACGCCTTGTGCCGGAAACATTCGACCAAGTGATCGTTGACCATCCCCGTCGCCTGCATGAAGGCGTAGCAGATGGTGGTGCCGACGAAACGAAAACCGCGTTTCTTCAACGCCTTGCTCATGCGATCGGACACCGGCGTGCTGGCCGGCACCTCGGCGCGGGTGCGCCAGGCGTTGCGGACCGGCTTGCCGTCGACGAACGACCACAGGTAGGCGTCGAAGCTGCCGTATTCGTCGACCGCCTCCAGCGCCGCCTTGGCGTTGTCGCGTACGGAGGTGATCTTGAGGCGGTTGCGGATCAGCCCCGGATCGAGCAGGCATTTTTCCAGCTCGCGATCCTTCATGCCGGCGACCTTTGCGATGTCGAAATCATGAAAGGCGCGGCGATAGTGATCGCGCTTGTGCAAGACGGTGCGCCAGGACAGGCCGGCCTGTGCGCCTTCCAGGCACAGAAACTCGAACAGCGCGCGATCATCGTGCAGCGGCACACCCCACTCGGTGTCGTGATAGGCCTGCATCAACTCGCCATCGGCTGCCCAATGGCAGCGGGTCCGGGTGGTCGCCATCGCGGTTCCTCGTCTTGAAGAGGCGCAGGATACCGCCAAGCAGTCAGGTCAGATCAGTGCGAGATCTCCAGGCTGCAATGCGCCGCGCCGGCGCTGCGGCAACTTAAGTGCCTTACGCGCACCTTCTTGCCCGCCACCGCCGCACCGAGCAGGCCTTCCAGATAGCCGCCATAGAACCTGCACCCGGAGCGTCCGCCCGGTTCGCACAAGGGGCTGCTCAGCACGTGCACGTGCACGCCACGCTGTTCGATCTCGGCAAGCTGGCGCAGGGTCGGCACGGCAATGCGCCGTATCGCGTCCCCCAGATTCAGCAGTGCGTCCTGGGCGTGGTCGCGTTTGTAGAGCCAGGCGCCCAGGCGGCGGCCGATCAGAAACAGCGATGGCTCGCGCGCCGGTTCGGCCACGCTGCGTTGCAACGAGGCGAGCGACGCATACACCTGCGGGAACGCTTGCGTGAGTTCCGGAAACAGGCGCTCGATCTGCACGATGTCCGCGGTAATCGCCGATGGCGCCGGCGGCGGTTCGGACGTCACGCGCAACGGCAGCTCCGATGGCGCCATCGCGATCGCGGTCGTTTCCTCGCACAGCGCCGCCTCGAAGCTCAGCACGCGACCATGCGTGCCCAGCATTTCCTCCAGCGCAAACCGCTGTTCGGACGGTCCGCGCACGACCATCGACAACCACGCCCCGCGCTCGTCTTGCGTAAGACGCTGGCGCAGCAGCGCGTAGTGGTTCGCGGTGATGACTTGCCCAAGTTCCATGACCAGGCCCTCCCGGCGATCGGAGAGAACCTGTATTGCCAGCTCGATCATAGGCCCCCCTGTTGCTCGATGCTGGGTGACGCGTTTTGAGCCGGCAGGATGAGCGATTTCCGGCGCCCAAGCCGTGATTGGTTTCAAAGATCGTTACGCATGGAACCGTCGCGCGCCGCGCGCGATGGATTTTGTGCGGCAGCACGCGTATCGCGCCGCATGTCCTTACCGTGCCTCGCGGTCGCTCATGACATGTTCAATGCGCGACGCCGGCCAGCATCACCAAGGCAGCGCATCGACATCCACGTTGCCGCCGGTCAGCACCAGCCCGACCCGGCGTCCGCCGAAACGCTCGCGCTGTTTCAGTACGGCGGCAAACACGGTGGCGCTCGACACTTCCACCACCAGCTTCAGCGTCTGCCACAGCAGCTTCATGGCGGCGATGGTTTCCGCATCGCTTACCGTGATCACCTCCACGCGGTGCTCGCGCAAGGCCTGCAGATTCGATTCGCCGATCAGTGCGCGCAAACCGTCGCAAACGGTGTCCGGCGTGAACTGTTCGATGCGCGCACCCTGCGCCAGCGACTGCGCCGCATCGGCCGCACCGGCGGGCTCGGCGCCGTACATGGCGATGTCCGGCGAAATGCCGTGCGCGGCAATCGCACAGCCGGCCTGCAGGCCACCGCCGCCGATCGGCGTGATGATCGCGTCCAGCCCTTCGCTTTGCCGCCATAGCTCCAGCGCCAGCGTGCCTTGGCCCGCCATCACGCGGGTATCGGCATAGGGATGCACCAGCACCGCGCCGGTGACCTGCTGGATTTCCGCCACCTTGGCTTCGCGCGCGGCGATGCTCGGTGCGCAGCGATGCAGCGTGGCGCCCGCCTGCTCGATCGCCTCGACCTTGGCGCGCACGGCTCCTTCGGGAACGATCACATGCGCGCTGATGCCGCGCGTGGCGGCCGCTATCGCCAAGGCATTGCCGTGATTGCCGGAGGAATGCGTGACGACGCCGCGCCGGGCTTCGTCATCGTTCAGCGACCAGATGGCGTTGCACGCGCCGCGGAACTTGAACGCGCCGCCGCGCTGCAGGTTTTCGCACTTGAAGTGCAACTGCGCGCCGACCATCGCATCCAGCGCCGCGTGGCGCAGCACCGGCGTCACCACCGCATGCGGCGCGATGCGCGCGGCGGCGTCGCGTATGTCATCCGGGTTCGGCAGTCGCACGCTCATGGCCGATCGATCTCCACGCCGCAACGGAACACGCGCTCGGCGCCCGCTTCAAGACGAATCGCATCGGCACAATCAGCACGATTGAACGCATTGGACAGGCTTTCCATCGGTTCCAGCGCCACCGACCGACGCACGTCGCGGCTCACCGTGTCGGCGCTGAACACCAGCACCACGCCATGCTCCTGCCACAGGCTGATGCGCAAGCGGCTGCGTGGATCGCGCATGCGGGTACGCACGCGGCCGTCGGCATCGCGCACGAGATCGGCGTAGGCATTGTCGATTTTGGTGGCGCCGATCGGTTTCGCCTGGCGGAAATCCAGCGCCTGCGGTGCCTGGTCCAGCGCTTGAAAAGCTTCCACGCCGGGCAGCGGCAACAGCTCGGGCGAGGTGCGCACCCATTGCCTGGCGGGCACTTGCAACTCCCACGTATCCAACTCGCTATCGAAGCGGAAATAGGGATGCCAGCCGAAGAAGCACGGCGCAGCCGTGTCGCCGACGTTGCGCATGCTTACGGTCAGCGACAAACCCTGCGCATCGAGCGTGTAACCGGCCGCCAGGTCGATGGCGAAGGGATACCCGGGAAACGCATCCGGACGAATCACCGACGTCGTGAAGGTGATCCCGACGCTATCGTCACCGATGTCCTGGCGGGCGACGTCGAAATCCACCATGCGCACGAAGCCATGCCGAATGCCGCGCTGCGCATCCACGCCGGGCTGCATGTCGTAGTCCTTGCCGTCGAAGGTATAGCGCGCGTCGGCGATGCGGTTGGCGAACGGCGCCATGATCGCGGAGCGCGAGCTGGGGCAGCGCACCAGTTCGTCGGCATCGCGGTAGCCGTCGATCAGGGCATGCGTGACGCCACCGACGGTCTGCTCGAGCGACACCAGGTTCGCACCACGGCGCGCCACGCGAGCGCAGCGGCCATGCTTGGCGTCGCGCAGCACGAACACATCGTGCGCACCCCATTGGGTCTGTTCGATGTCGAAGACGCTCATCCGCTTGTCCTGTGGATCAAAGGGCCTCATGTTAGCCTGACCCGTCCCCGTACTACATCGCCTGGCCTGCCATGACACTCGTGAACGAAACCACCCCGATCCGCCTGCGCGACTACCGCCACCCTGCCTGGCGGGTGGAGGCCATCGAGCTGGAGATCGATCTGGGCATCGACGCCACCGAGGTTTCATCGCGGCTCACGCTGCGCAGCGATCCGGCGCAGGCTTCGCCGCTGCGGCTGGATGGCGAAGGGCTGAAGCTGCTCGCGATTTCGCTCGATGGACGCACGCTCGACGCGCAGGACTACCACTACGTCAACGGCGTCCTGGAAGTGCGCGACGCCCGCGACGGCAGCGTGCTGGAAACGCGCGTGCAGGTACATCCCGCGGCCAACACCACACTGGAAGGCTTGTACCTGTCCGGATCGCGCGAGCACGGCTTTTTGTTGACGCAGTGTGAAGCCGAGGGCTTCCGCCACATCACTTTCTTTCCCGATCGGCCAGACGTGCTGGCGCGCTATACCGTGACCCTGCGCGCCGATCGGGCGCGCTTTCCGGTCTTGCTGGCCGGCGGCAATCCGGCCGGCGGCGGCGAGCTTGCCGACGGGCGCCACTGGGCGCGCTTCGTCGATCCGCATCCCAAGCCGAGCTATCTGTTCGCCCTCGTCGCTGGCCGGCTGGAAAACATCACGCGCGATTACGTCACCGCCGACGGGCGCAAGGTGCAACTGGTGATCTGGTCGGAAGCGAACGTGATCGATCGCTGCCACTACGCTCTCGATGCACTGGAGCGCTGCATGCGCTGGGACGAGCGCGCGTATGGCCGCAACTACGACCTGGATGTGTTCCACGTCGTCGCCACACACGATTTCAACATGGGCGCGATGGAGAACAAGGGCCTCAACATCTTCAACGCCAAGTACCTGCTGGCCGATCCGGACAGCAGCACCGACGAGGAATACCGCGCCGTCGAGGCGGTGGTGGCGCACGAGTATTTCCACAACTGGAGCGGCAATCGCGTCACCTGCCGCGACTGGTTCCAGCTTTCGCTCAAGGAAGGCCTGACGGTGTTCCGCGAGCAGCAGTTCTGTGCCGACATGAACTCGGCGCCGCTCAAGCGCATCGAAGACGTGGCGCTGCTGCGGCGCACGCAGTTTCCGGAAGACGCAGGCCCCCTGGCGCATCCCGTGCGTCCGGCCGAGTACCGCGAAATCAACAATTTCTACACCGCCACCGTCTACGAGAAAGGCTCGGAACTGGTGCGCATGATCGCCGGCCGGCTCGGGCAGGAAGGATTTTGCCGCGGCATGGACCTGTATTTCGAACGGCATGACGGCCAGGCGGCCACCATCGAGCATTTTCTTGCCGCGCTCGGCGATGCCAACCAGCTCGACCTCGCGCCGTATCTGGCCTGGTATGCGCAGGCCGGCACGCCGCGTCTGCACGCCAAGGGCGAATACGATCCGGCACGGCGCGAGTACACGCTTACGTTGTCGCAGCAAACGCGGCCCACGCCCGGACAACCGGAGAAAACGCCGCTGCCGATTCCGGTGAAGCTTGCGCTGTTCGATCGCAACGGCGCGATGCTGCCGCTGCACGTGCAGGGCGACGAACAGGCCGACGGCACCGAGCGCGTAATCGTGCTGGACCAGCCGTCGCAGCGCTTCACCTTCACCCAGGTTGCCGCGCCACCCGTGCCCTCGCTGCTGCGCGGCTTCTCGGCGCCGGTGGTGCTGGAGTGCGACTACTCCCCGGAAGAGCTGGCCTTGCTGCTCACGCACGACGCGGACGGCTTCAATCGCTGGGAAGCCGGCCAGCAGTTGGCCATGCTGGCCTTCGACACCCTGCACGATGGCAACGATTCGGATGCATGCAAGGTATGGTGCGCGGCCCTGGCGGCGCTGTTCGCGCAACAGGCCATCGACGATGCCTTGCTGGCGGATCTGCTGACGCCACCCGGCGAGATCGAATTCGCCGACCGGCAAAGCGAAGTCGATCCGGCGAAGATTCACGCGCAACGCCAGGCCTTGCAGCGCCGCCTGGCCGAGCGCATCGGCGCCGACGCCCTGCTTGCGCGCTATCGCCTGCTGTCGACCGATTCGCGCGCATCGTTGGAAGCGGCAAGCCAGGCGAAGCGTCGCCTCAAGCGTCGCGTATTGGAACTGCTGGCCTTGCTCGATGCCAAGCAGGCGCACGCGCTTGCCGCCAGGCAGTACGACGACGCGCAGGGCATGACCGATCGCCTGGCCGCGCTAAGCGTGCTGGTGCGCTATCACGCATCGCAGGCAAGCGGCGCGCTTGCGCATTTCCGCCATCGTTATGCCGACAACCCGCTTGCGCTGGACAAATGGTTCACCGTGCAGGCGCAGGTCCCGGGCGATGCGGCGCTGGCCATCGTGCAGCAGCTGGAAAACGATCCGGCGTTCACCCTGAAGAACCCCAACCGCGCGCGCTCCCTGCTCGGTGCGTTCGCCAGCACCAATCCCAGCGGATTCCATCGCACCGACGGCGCCGGCTACATGCTGCTGGCCGAACGCCTGGCGCAACTGGATGGGCTCAATCCGCAGATCGCGGCGCGCCTGGCCACCGCCTTCAACGGCTGGCAGCGCCTGGAGCCGGTACGCCGCAGCGCTGCGCGGGTGGCGCTCGAAACGTTGGCGCAGCGCACGGATCTGTCGCCCAACCTGAGCGAGATCGTGGGCAACGTGTTGCAGCGCTGAGCTGAAAACACAAACGGCGACCTGCACGAGGTCGCCGTTGCGAGGCGGTATGTTGAAAGGCCCGTTTACGCGGGCAGATGATCCAGCTCACTGAGCAGATGGCTCATGCGCGACGCGAGGCGCGGGCGAAGCTGCTCTTGCTGGGTCGGGTCGCGCTCGACCAGGTGATCCATCGCCAGTTCAAGGCGACCGATTTCCACCATCAGGTCATGCCGCAGATACACCGGTGCGAACTCGTTGCTGTTGTCCATGACTCACCCCCGTTGCTTCAGTTGCATGGGATCTCCAGCAACAGGCGTGCCAGTGCGTGACGCAGATCACAGCAGCGTTTTGCCTTACATCACGCTGTGACCTTTTCTGTCAGCAGGTGCCGTGGCTCGACAGAAATTTGCATTTCAGTCACTTCATGTTCACGCGGTTGGGGTGATTATCGATCCACGCAACGGGGGGTGCGGTCTTCGCCGTACTGCCTGTTTAGGCCACCAGTTTCTGGCGCCCGGCACTACGGTCATCCTGGATTCCCCCTGTTCCTGAGACCGCCGGGCGCCAGATCTCTCTTCCAGAGATCAGAAAAAAACGACGGCGCCCACTGGGCGCCGTCTTGCTTCCTCACCCGGTACGCAAAGAGACCCCTGCCGTCCCTTCTCAGCGCGCGTAAGCGCAGCGTCTGCCCGTGAAAGTGCAGGAATGTAAAAGCAGAAAGCATGCCAGCTTCGCGTAAGGCACCGCTGACGGGGCCGGCCGTATTATCATAAAAGCTTGTCTGTCCTTGTATTTAGCCCTCTTCCGATGCTTCATCCGACCTCCTACGACGTGATCGTGATCGGCGGCGGCCACGCCGGCACCGAGGCCGCGCTCGCCTCGGCCCGCGCTGGCGCACGCACGCTGCTGCTCAGCCACAACATCGAGACGATCGGCCAGATGAGCTGCAACCCGGCCATCGGCGGCATCGGCAAAGGCCACCTGGTGAAGGAAATCGACGCCCTCGGCGGCGCCATGGCCCAGGCGGCGGATCGCGCAGGCATCCAGTGGCGCACGCTGAACGCCTCCAAGGGCCCGGCCGTGCGCGCCACACGCTGCCAGGCCGATCGCGCGCTCTATAAGGCGGCGATCCGCCGGATCGTGGAAACCCAGCCGAACCTGGACCTGTTCCAGCAGGCGGTGGACGACCTGATCATCGAACAGGGCCGCGTGGTCGGCGCGGTGACGCAGATGGGCCTTTCCTTCCGCGCCAGGACCGTGGTGCTCACCGCCGGCACCTTTCTGGCCGGCAAGATCCATATCGGCCCGGCGCAGTACGCGGGCGGGCGCGCCGGCGATCCGCCGGCCTCCACGCTGGCCCAGCGCCTGCGCGAGCTGCCGGTGGCGGCCGAGCGGCTGAAGACCGGCACGCCACCGCGCATCGATCTGCGCAGCATCGATTTCAGCGGCCTGGAAGAACAGCCCGGGGACGATCCGGCGCCCGTTTTTTCCTACCTGGGCTCGCGCAACGACCATCCGCGCCAAGTGAGTTGCTGGATCACCCATACCAGTGCCCGCACGCACGAGGTGATTCGCGGCGCACTGGACCGCTCGCCGCTCTACACCGGCCAGATCGAAGGTGTCGGCCCGCGCTATTGCCCGTCGATCGAGGACAAGGTGGTGCGCTTCGCCGACAAGGCTTCGCACCAGATCTTCATCGAACCGGAAGGGCTGGACAGTTTCGAAATCTATCCGAACGGCATCTCCACCTCGCTGCCGTTCGACGTGCAGCTGGAGCTGGTGCACTCGATCAAGGGTTTCGAGCACGCGCACATCACGCGTCCCGGCTATGCGATCGAATACGACTACTTCGACCCGCGCGGCCTGCATCCGTGGCTGGAAACCAAGACCATTCCGGGCCTGTATTTCGCCGGCCAGATCAACGGCACCACCGGCTATGAGGAAGCGGCGGCACAAGGCCTGATCGCCGGGCTCAACGCCGCGCTTGCGGTGCAAGGCAAGGCGCCCTGGTATCCACGCCGCGACGAGGCGTACATCGGCGTGCTGATCGACGATCTCACCAGCAACGGCACGATCGAGCCGTACCGCATGTTCACCTCGCGCGCGGAATACCGCCTGCATCTGCGTGAAGACAATGCCGACCTTCGTCTCACCGAGATCGGTCATGCACTCGGCGCGGTACCGCAGGCGCGCTTCGATGCGCTGCGCGCCAAGCGTGAGGCGGTGGAGCAGGAGACGCAGCGCCTCAGCGCACTGTGGGCCGCGCCGAGTAACGCGCTGGGCGCGGCGATCGAACGCCAGCTTGGCATCGCCGTCAGTCGCGAAACCAATGCATTGGATCTGCTGCGCCGCCCCGAACTCGATTACGCCAAGCTGTCCCGCGTGCCCGAGCTGGGCCCGGTGGTGGATCGCGAAGACGTCGCCGCGCAGGTGGAGGTACAGGCCAAATACGCCGGCTATCTCGAGCGCCAGCGCGAGGAAATCGAGCGCCAGCGCCGCCACGAGAACACCGCCATCCCTTCCGGCTTCGATTACGACAAGGTGCGCGGGCTGTCCGCCGAAGTGCTGCTGAAACTCAAGCGCAGCCTGCCGGCCACCATCGGCCAGGCGGCGCGCATCAGCGGCGTCACGCCCGCGGCCATTTCGCTGCTGCTGGTGCACCTGAAGCGGCGCGACGCGGCCTAAGCCACCACGCACATCCGCGTTCGATGGCATCATTCGCCTCTGTTTATCAAGGAATACGCGATGGAAGTCTGGATCGGCCGAGATGGCGAACGCCACGGTCCCTATCAGGAAGAACAGGTGCGCGAGTGGTTGCGCAGCGGCCAGTTGAGCCCTGACGATCTTGGCTGGCGCGACGGCCTGGCCGACTGGCAACCGCTGTCGGTACTGTTTCCGCAGGACAAGCCCGCGCCCGCAGCAAGTGCCTACGGCCCACCACCGCTGCAGGCGCGCGCAAGCACCGTCAACATTGACTACGCCGGCTTCTGGCAGCGTTTCGCCGCGTGGGTGATCGACCTGATCGTGCTGATGATTCCTTCCATGATCGTGATGTACGCATCCGGCGGCCTGGAGGCATACAAGCACCTGATGGAACAGATCCAGGGCGGCACCGAAGTCGCCACCGCCATGCGCACCTACGCGCAGGCGACGGAAGGCGCATCCCTGGCCTCGCTGGTGATCACCTACGTGTATTACGTGTTTTTCGAAGCATCCAAATGGCAGGCCACGCCGGGCAAGCTGGCGTTGCGCCTGCGCGTGACGGATCTGCAGGGCAAGCGCATCACGCTCGGACGTTCGGCCGCGCGCAACGTGGTGCGATTGTCGGCCGCGATCTTCGGCCTGATTCCGGTGATCTGCTACCTGGCCATCACCTGGACCCGACACAAGCAAGGCCTGCACGACCTGTGGGCCGGCACATACGTGCTCAACGGCAGCGCGCAGGAGCAGCCGCCGGAGCGGCCTGCCGGTGAGCACGGCCGCTTCAACGCTTGAACCACCCCTCCGATGACGGCGCGAGCGCTGGGCTTGCGCCGTCTTTTTTGTCATGCTCGCCAACCTTACGACGCATGACGTTTTCGCCATACGTTCGTCGCACCACGAAGCCGAAGGAAATTCAGTAGTCCCATGCTCAGCATCGAACAACGCATCGCCCAGGACATCGCCGCCAAGCCGGAACAAGTACGCGCCGCTGTGGATCTGCTCGATGGCGGCGCCACCGTGCCGTTCATCGCGCGCTATCGCAAGGAAGTCACCGGCGGCCTCGACGATACGCAATTGCGTCTGCTCGAAGAACGCCTGCGTTATCTGCGCGAACTGGAAGAACGGCGCGCGGCGATCCTCGCCAGCGTGGAGGAACAAGGCAAGCTCACCGATGCGTTGAAGCGCGACATTCTCGACGCCGACACCAAGGCGCGGCTGGAAGATCTTTACCTGCCCTACAAGCCCAAGCGCCGCACCAAGGCGCAGATTGCGCGCGAAGCGGGGCTGGAACCCTTGGCGACCGGCCTGCGCGAAGATCCCACGCAATCGCCCGAAACATTCGCCGCGCAGTTCGTGGACGCCGAAAAAGGCGTGCCGGACGTACGCGCCGCACTCGACGGCGCGCGCGCCATCCTGATGGAAAGCATCGCCGAAGATGCGCAATTGCTGGGCGAGTTGCGCGACTGGCTGTGGGAAAAAGGCCAGATTCGCGCCAAGGTCGTGGCCGGCAAGGAAAACGAAGGCGCGAAGTTCCGCGACTATTTCGATCACATGGAACCGATCGGCAAGATCCCCTCGCATCGCCTGCTGGCGCTGATGCGCGCACGCAACGAAGGCGTGATCGAGCTGGAACTGTTGCCGAACGCGGAAGCCGAACAAGGCCACCTGGAAGCCGAAGGCCGCGTCGCGTCGCACGCCGGCATCCTCGATCGCGGCCGCGCCGCCGATGCATGGCTGCGTGAAACGGTGCGCATGACCTGGCGCGTGAAGCTGCATCTGCATCTCACGCTGGACCTGTTCGGCCGCGTGCGCGAAGGCGCCGAGGACGAAGCCATCCGCGTCTTCGGCGACAACCTCAAGGATCTGCTGCTGGCCGCACCGGCCGGCGCCAAAACCGTGATGGGGCTGGACCCTGGCATCCGCACCGGCGTGAAGGTGGCGGTGGTCGACGCCACCGGCAAATTGCTCGCCACCGATACGGTCTATCCGCACGAACCGCGCAACCAATGGGACCAGTCGCTCGCCCGCCTTGCCGTGCTGAGCAAGCAGCACGGCGTGAACCTGATCGCGATCGGCAACGGCACCGCCTCGCGCGAAACCGACAAGCTCGCTGGCGAACTGATCAAGAAACATCCGGATTTGAAACTCTCCAAGATCGTGGTGAGCGAAGCCGGCGCATCGGTATATTCAGCCTCGGAAACGGCGGCCAAGGAATTCCCCGATCTGGACGTGAGCTTGCGCGGCGCCGTGTCCATTGCGCGCCGCCTGCAGGATCCGCTGGCGGAACTGGTGAAGATCGAACCCAAGGCGATCGGCGTCGGCCAGTACCAGCACGACGTCAATCAGGTGAAGCTGGCGCGCGCACTGGATGCGCGCGTGGAAGACTGCGTAAACGCCGTCGGCGTGGATGTGAACACTGCATCGGCCGCGTTGCTGTCGCGCGTCGCCGGCCTCACGCCCAGCGTCGCCGAAAACGTGGTGAAGCATCGCGACGCCAACGGTCCGTTCGCCAATCGCAAGGCGTTGCTCAAAGTGCCGCGCCTGGGCGACAAGGCGTTCGAACAATGCGCGGGCTTCTTGCGCATTCCCAACGGCGACAATCCGCTGGATGCCAGCGCGGTGCATCCGGAAGCCTATCCGGTGGTGGAGCGCATCATTGCGCAATGCGGCCGCGAAGTGAAAAGCGTCATCGGCGACATCACCTTCCTGCGCGGCCTGAAAGCCGAGCAATACACCGACGAGCGTTTCGGCGTGCCGACCGTGCGCGACATCCTCAAGGAACTGGAAAAGCCCGGCCGCGATCCGCGTCCTGAATTCGTCGCGCCCAGCTTCGCCGAAGGCGTGGAAGACCTGAAGGATCTCAAGCCCGGCATGATTCTCGAAGGCCGCGTCACCAACGTCGCCGCATTCGGCGCGTTCGTCGACATCGGCGTGCACCAGGACGGCCTGGTGCACGTCTCCGCGTTGTCGCACAGCTTCGTGAAGGATCCGCGCGATGCGGTGAAAGCCGGCGACATCGTGAAAGTGAAGGTGATGGACGTGGACATCGCGCGCCAGCGCATTGCCCTTTCCATGCGCCTGGACGATGAGCCCGGCCAGGCACGCGGCGGCAAGCCGGCGGGTGGCGAAGTGCGCGGCGGGCGAGACAATCGCGCTCCGCGACCAGGCGCCGCACCGGCAAAGGCCGCCCCTGCGCCGGCCAACAGCGCATTTGCGGATGCCTTGTCGCGCGCCCTGAAGCGCTAGCCCACACGCCGACTTCACATACGGCTATTCGAAACTCATCCAGGCGATGCCTGGATGGGACCGGCCTCTCGCACCTGTTCCCCATACGGCAGCGCAGCATGCGCTGCCGTATGGCATGCATTAACGTAACGCCCCGATAACAAACAGACGCAGGAGCACCCACATGTTCCACCCTCGCAAGATCGCCGGCGCCGTGGCGCTGGCCCTCGGCATGGTTGGCGCCGTACACGCCACGGGCAACCCCCATTCGACGTTCAACAGCGTGGTGGTTTTTGGTGACAGCCTGAGCGATGCAGGCAATATCTCGCTGGCCACCAACCCGAGCATCCAGCCGCCGCTGGAATTCACCACCAATCCTGGCGCGGTGACCGTGCAGAACGTGGCGAGCGGGCTGGGTTATTCGCTGACCGCTTCGCTGGCCGGCGGCACCGACTACGCCTGGGGCGGCGCGGGCATCAACAACAACTCGCCGGGCACGCCCGCGACGGTGCCGACCATCACCAGCCAAGTGACCAGCTATCTGGCCACCAACAGCGTCAATCCGCATGCGCTGTATGCGATCTGGGGTGGCGCCAACGACATCTTCAACGCAGCGACGTCGGTAGTCGCCGGCGCCACGGCACAGCAGCTCATCGCGCAGACGCTGGCTGCCCAAGCGTCATTGGCGGTTTCCGCGGGACTGATTCCGAACGACCCGGCTGCCATCGCCGCCTTCGAAGCGCAGATCACGCCGGCCGTCACCGCGCAGGTCAATACCCAGGTCGCCGCGGCGGCTGGCGTATCCACGCTGCAGACCGCGACCCAGGCTCAGGCCACCATCGCCGCCGCCGGACAACAGGAAGTGACGCTGATCGGCGCGCTGCAGGCCGCCGGCGCGAAGAACATCGTGGTGTTCAACCTGCCCAACATCGGGCTGACGCCGGAAGCACTCGAGCAAGGCAGCTCGGCGGCAGCTTCCCTTACCGCGCTGAGCGTGATCTACAACAGCCAGCTCAACGCCGGCCTCGGGCACCTGGGCAAGGGCATCATCCCGGTCAACACCTATGCGCTGCTCAACCAGGTGATAGCCAACCCTGCGGCGTACGGATTCGCCAACGTCACCACGCCCGCGTGCGGCGTCGGCTCCAGCTCGGTGCAATGCGGCCCGCAGGGTTCGGGCCTGCCGTATACCTACGCGCCGGGCACCAACCAGAGCTACCTGTTCGCCGACGGCGTGCATCCCAGCACCGCGGCGGACGTGATGCTCGGGCAGGTCGTGCTCTCCGAACTGGCGGCGCCGCAGCAGATTTCGCTGCTGCAGGAAGCGCCGCTGGCCGCCGTGACCACGCAGACGGGTGTGGTACGCAACCAGATGATGGCCGACAGCTTCGGCAGCACCACGCGCGCCTTCGCCAACATCAATTATTCCAACCAGCAGTTCGATCAGCGCGCCGGTGCGCCCAAGACCACCAGCAACAACGTCGATCTGACCATAGGCGCCGATGTGCGCGCCACGGATTATCTGTCCGCCGGCGTGGCACTGGGCATCGGCGAGCACTATGCCGACGTCAGCGGCGGCGGCGGTTACCGCCTGCAGGCGCTCACCGGACTGGGTTATCTCACCTGGCATACCGGCGGCGCGTATGCCGGCGTGTATGGCGACTTCGGCCAGGCCAGCTTCACCAACATCAATCGCGTTTTCATGATCGGCAGCTACCGCACGCATGAAAGCGGCAAGACTGACGGCTCCTATCTCGGCCTGGGCCTGCACGGCGGTTACTGGTTCGACGTGGGCGCGCTCAAGACCGGCCCGTTCGCGAACTTCGAATACCAGAACATCAAGATCGACGGCTACAACGAAAACGGCAACGACGCCACCGCCATGTGGTTCGGCCGCCAGCAGCGCAACGCCGTGATCAGCACGCTGGGCTGGCGCCTGCAGGGCCATTGGCAGTACGGCAGCATGGACCTGGGCCCCTATGTCGAGCTGGGCTGGAACCACGACAGCCGCGCCAATACCGACATGGTCACTGCCGGCCTCAACAGCATGAACGGCAGTTTCGAAATGGCCGGCTTTACGCCCAAGAAGAACTTCGGTTCGGCCAACGCGGGCATCATGGCGCAGATCACGCCGAACCTGTCGGGCTGGATTGCCTACAACGGCCATTTCGCCGACGACAGCCAGCATTCCAACGGCGTCAACCTCGGCGTGAAGTTCGGCTTCTAGGCCGAACTTTACAGGCAACAAAAAAGCCGTCCCATGATGGGACGGCTTTTTTATGGATCAGGCCTGGAGGCGAAGGGCTTACTTGCCCTTGCCGCCGGTCGCCATGTTGAGAATGTCCTTGGCCTGCTGCTGCAGGTTCTGTGCATCGCTGTCGCTCAACGGCGACTTGTTGCCGCCGGCGTCGTGCGTCTTCAGCACCAGCGAACCGTCATCGCCCCACCCGGCGGTATCCACCGAACTGGGCTTGGCATTCTGGCTGGACTTCTTCTGCTGCTGCACCACCCACGGCTTGCCATCCTTGTAGGCATAGTCGGTGCTGGTGAAACCCTTGTCGCCGTAATCCACCAGCTCGCGAATGAACTTCACCTCGCCGCCTTCGCGGAACACCTGCCAGGCGCGCGAGGCATTCGCCTCCAGCTTGGTACCGGCCGTGCGCTTCATGCCGCCGATCTGCTTCTGCACGCCCTGGAAGGCGGCCAGCAGCTTCTCGCCCGGCGTCTGTTCGGGCGCCAGCTCGATGTTGATGTTGGTGGTGGGGTTGCCCTTGGTCAGCACCGGCGCCTGCAGCGGCATGGTGTAGTGGCGATCGCCGTCGGTCAGCTCGGCCTGCACGATGTACAGGTCGTTGGTGGCGACATTGGCGGGATTGAAATCCAGCTCGAACTGCTCCGGGAAGGTGGTGGCCGGCGCAATCGTCTTGGTGGCGAGCGGCGCGGAACCCTGCGCCGTCACGTCCACCAGGCTGATGTCGAGCTTGCCCTGGCTGGAAGGCGTGATGCCGCCGCGCAACGTGACGGTACCGGTGACGCTATGCGGGGCGGTGGCCGGCGCATTTGCTTCCGTACCATCCGTGCCGGTCGACGACGACGGATTTGAAGAATTATTGCAGCCGGCTAATGCAACCGCTGCCACTGTCATCAGCGACCAAACAACGCTGCGCATGGAATGGAAACCTCAGGTTGGATCGATTTGAAACGCGATTGCCTGCCAAACGCATCGCGTCGCAAACATTCACGGGGGAGCCTCGGAGAATAGCCCAAAGTCCCTTCATGGAAAAGTCAACCGTGCCAAACGGCCTTTCCGTCACAAACGCTGGCGCAGGCTTGTAGGCCCAGGGCGGCTGTTTGGCGCGAAAAGGCCGGTCCTTTGGGCGATCCGCCGCAGTTTCTTGCTCTACGTATACGTTTGCAGGTGTCAACCTCGAACAAACTGACGCGTTTGAGCGCAAAAGGCTGACCTCGGAACCTGCCCGTTGCGCCATTTAATATGTTTTTAACCAATTTCTTGCGCATCTCAACAGATTCGTGACGGGTAGCTGGACTATAAAAAACCAGCGGCTCCACAGGAACTTACCGGCCAATCGTTTAGCCAACCGTGGAAATTTTGCGATGAACGTGCAAACTCTTACGCCCATCGAACCCACCGCAACGACCTTCGCCGACCGCATCAAGGTCTTGATCCAGCGCGTCGGCAGCGTGACGGAAATCGCTCGCATGTGCGGTTTTTCGGAAGGTGTCGTCCGTAGCTGGCGGGACGGCAACACCGATCCCTCGCGCGCACGTTGCGTGACGCTTGCGCGCACGCTCGGCATATCTCTGGTGTGGTTGGTGGCCGGCGAAGGATCGATGATGGATCCCGGCACCGTGACGCCCGATGACATGAAAGGCACGAACAGCTCCGAGACCGTCCGCCACCGCTCCAAGCTGCGCGCAAGCGTCGATACGCTGGGCGCCGATGGCATGGACGTGCAGCGATTGAACACGGCGCTGCGCATTTTGCAGTCGGAACTGGATCTGGCGGACAGCCAGCTCACACTGGCGGAAAATTCCGACATGCTCGCCGAGCTTTACGACATCCTCGGTCCGGGCGGCGCCGATGTCGATGCATCCGCGATGGTGGCGTTCAATCATCGCCTTGCGGAGCGGCTGAGAGGCCGCCCCGCGGCGCGGCTTACTTCCTGAGTCTCAAGCCCGATTCCATAAAAAAAAGCGGCAGCTTCTCAGGCTGCCGCTTTTTTTGTTTCGCGATTACAGGCGCGCGATATCGGCGATGGCGGTGAACTGCGCCTTCAATCGTCCCAGCAGTGCAAGACGATTGGCACGTACCACGGGATTGTCCGCATTCACCAGCACGTGGTCGAAGAACGCGTCGACCGGTGCCTGCAACTGCGCAAGACGCGCGAGCACTGCAGTGTAATCGCGGCGCTGCAAGGCCGCGGCGGTATCGGCCTGCGCCGCCTCCAATGCCTGCGCCAGTGCGCGTTCGGCCTCTTCTTCGAAGTGCGCCGGATCGACGTGCTCCCGAATGTTCTGGGCGCCTTGTTCTTCCTGCTGCTTGCGCAGGATGTTGGCGACGCGCTTGTTGGCGCCGGCCAGGCTCACCGCTTCGGGTTGCCGCCCGAATTCGACCACCGCGCGCAGGCGCCGATCGAAATCGACCAGGCTGATCGGCGCTACCGCCAGCACTGCTTCGTACTGCTCGGTGGTGAAACCCTTCTCGGCGTAATAGCCGCGCAGGCGTTCGAGCACGAACTCGCTGAGTTCCGCGACCAGCGCCGCCCGCCGTTGACCCGCATCGAACTGCGGCGGCTTGCCGTCCTTGCCCGGTTTCAGGCCTGCGGCGAGCGCCGCATCCGGCAGCAATTCCAGCGCCTCGGCGAACAGCGCCTGGTGGTCCAGCTCGAGCCCGCCTTCGATCAAGGTGCGCGCCAGGCCCAGGGCCGCGCGGCGCAGCGCGAAAGGATCCTTGTTGCCGCTGGGCTTGAGGCCCACCGCAAAAATGCCCGCGAGCGTGTCGGTACGCTCCGCCACGGCCAGTACCTGCCCCACCTTGCCGGCGGCGATCGTATCGCCGGCGAACCGCGGCTGATACACACTGTCCAGCGCATCGGCGACCTCGGCAGGTTCCTTATCCTGATGCGCGTAGTAACGGCCCATCACGCCCTGCAGCTCGGGAAACTCGCCGACCATGCGCGTGAGCAGATCGCACTTGGCCAGGCTCGCCGCGCGCGTCGCCAGGCCGGCATCGACACCGACGCGATTGGCGACGATACGCGCGATTTCCGCCACGCGCACGCTCTTGTCCCACAGGCTGCCGAGGGCCTGCTGGTAGGTGACGTTTTTCAGCGCGTCCTGATAGCTCTTGAGCGGCGTCTTCAGATCTTCATCCCAGAAAAACTTCGCGTCGGCGAAGCGCGGACGGATCACGCGCTCATAGCCTTTGCGGATTTCCTGCGGCTGCTTGCTGTCGAGGTTGGCGATGCCGATGAAGTGCTCGGTGAGCTTGCCGTGCGCATCGAACACCGGCACGAATTTCTGGTTGGCCTCCATGGTCGTGACCAGCGCTTCCGGCGGTACGCCGAGGAAGTCGCGATCGAACGCGCAGGCGATGGCGACCGGCCACTCGGTGAGGTTGGCGATCTCGTTGAGCAGACCATCATCGAGCCGCGGCGTGCCGCCGGTTTCCTTCGCCACGCGCGCCACTTCGTCGCGAATGCGCTGGCGGCGCTCCATCGGGTCGGCCAGTACCTTGGCCATGCGCATGGCATCGGCGTAGCTGTCCGCATCGGCCAGATGCACCGGTTGCGGATGCAGGAAACGATGGCCGCGCGACTTGCGTCCGCTGCGCAGGCCCAAGATCTCGCCTTCAACGATGACCGGGCCATGCAGCATCACCAGCCAGTGCGCCGGCCGCACGAAGCTGTAGTCGTGATCGGCCCAGCGCATGGGCTTGGGAATAGGCAAGCCCTTGAGCGCTTCCTCGACGATGTCCGGCAGCAGCGCCGCGACCGGCTGGCCCGGTTTCACGCTGCGGTAGACGAACCAGGCGCCCTTGTCGGTTTCCAGCTTTTCCAGTTGCTCCACGCCGACGCCGCACGATTGCGCGAAACCGACCAGCGCCTTGCTCGGCTGGCCTTGCGCATCCAGTGCGGCGTTCACGGCAGGGCCGCGGCGCTCGATCGATTGCTCCGGCTGCGCCGCAGCCACCTCGGGAATATGGACGGCCAAACGCCGCGGTGTCACGTACAGGCTCGCCTGGTCCAGCGAGGCCGAAATGCCGCGCTTGCCGAGCCCTTCGCAGATGCCGTGCAGGAACGAGGCACCCAGTTCGTCCAGCGATTTCGGCGGCAGTTCTTCGGTGCCCAGCTCAATCAGCAATGACTTGGCGGCGCTCATGCGGCCTGCTCCTTTTTCTGATGCTTCAATCCGGGGAAACCGAGTTTTTCACGCTGGGCGACGTAGGTTTCCGCCACGCTGCGCGACAGGGTGCGCACGCGCAGGATGTAACGCTGACGTTCGGTGACGCTGATGGCGCGGCGCGCATCGAGCAGGTTGAAGGTGTGGCTGGCCTTCATCACTTGCTCGTACGCGGGCAAAGGCAGGCCGGCGGCGATCAGCTTGTTGGCCTCGCCCTCGCACACATCGAACCAGCGCAGGAGTTCGGCGACGTTGGCGTGCTCGAAATTGTAGGTGCTCTGCTCCACTTCGTTCTGGTGGAACACGTCGCCGTAGGTGACCTTGCCGTGCGGGCCTTCGGTCCAGACCAGGTCGTAGACGTTGTCGACGTTCTGCAGGTACATGGCCAGGCGTTCCAGGCCGTAGGTGATCTCGCCCGTCACCGGTCGGCACTCCAGGCCGCCGGCCTGCTGGAAATAGGTGAACTGGGTCACTTCCATGCCGTTGAGCCAGACCTCCCAGCCCAGGCCCCAGGCGCCCAGCGTGGGCGATTCCCAGTTGTCTTCCACGAAGCGCAGGTCGTGCACTTGCGGGTCCAGGCCCAGTTCCTTGAGCGAGCCGATGTAGAGCTCCAGGATGTTTTCCGGATTCGGCTTCATCACCACCTGGTACTGGTAGTAGTGCTGCAGGCGATTGGGATTTTCGCCATAGCGGCCGTCGGTGGGGCGGCGCGAGGGCTGCACGTAGGCCGCGGCCCAGGGCTCGGGGCCAAGCGCGCGCAGGAACGTGGCGGGATGGAAGGTGCCGGCGCCGACCTCGGTGTCGAGGGGCTGCAACAGCACACAACCCTGGGCTCCCCAGTAACGGTTGAGGGTCTGGATCACATCCTGGAATGTCGGCGCGGACATTGCTTTCCTAACCTGAGCGTAAAGCGGGTTAGTATAGCCGCAGCGCATCTTTTCGCCGTTTTTTCCAGGCGATCGGCATCCATTTGGGGAGCCTATGGCAGCCACTCAACAAATCGCCTCCATGCTCGGCCGCCGCGGCCGGCTGGCCCTGGACGACGTGCTCGCGGCGCTGGTGGTGGACGGCTATCTCACCGCCGACGACGCCAAGCAGTTGCGCATGGGCAACCGCGCCGGGCGCAGCACGGTGGAGCTCAATCCGCTGGTGATCATCGCCAACGCCAAGCTCACCAATCGCCGCGAGCCGGGCCGCCCCCTCAGCCTGGAGGGCCTGACCGAATGGCTGGCCGGGCAGGCCGGGTTGCCGTACCTGAAAATCGATCCGATGAAGATCAACGTGGCGGCGGTGACGCAGGTGGTGAGCCATGCCTACGCGCAACGCCATCGCATCCTGCCGGTTGCCGTCACACCGGGCGAAGTGACCTTCGCCACCGCCGAGCCGTTCGATCAGTCCTGGGCCAAGGATCTGGCGCAGATGCTGCGCCGGGACGTGCATCGGGTGGTGTCCAGCCCGATCGACATCAATCGGTATCTGCAGGAGTTCTACGGCGTCCAGCGTTCGATCCAGATGGCGAAGGACGCCAAGAGCCAGAGCGGCTACGACTCCTCGGCGCTGTTGAACTTCGAACAGCTGCTGGAGCTGGGCAAGGCCGGCGAAGTCGGTGCCGACGATCGCCACGTCGTGCATATCGTGGATTGGTTATTGCAATACGCCTTCGAGCAGCGCGCGTCGGATATCCATCTGGAACCGCGCCGCGAAGCGGGCATGATGCGTTTCCGCATCGATGGCGTGATGCACAAGGTGTTCGAACTGCCGCCGCCGGTGATGACCGCGGTGACGTCGCGCATCAAGATTCTTTCGCGCATGGACGTGGCCGAGAAACGCCGTCCGCAGGATGGCCGCATCAAGACGCGCGCCACTTCCGGACGCGAGGTGGAACTGCGTATTTCCAGCATGCCTACCGCCTTCGGCGAGAAAGTGGTGATGCGTATCTTCGATCCGGACATCGTCGCCAAGGATTTTTCGCAGCTCGGTTTTTCCGTGCCGGAGGATGCGTTGTGGCGAAGCATGGTGGAACGTCCGCACGGCATCGTGCTGGTGACCGGACCGACCGGCTCGGGCAAGACCACCACGCTCTATTCCACGCTGAAGCATCTGGCCACGCCCGACATCAACGTTTGCACGGTGGAAGACCCGATCGAAATGGTCTCGCCGGAATTCAACCAGATGCAGGTGCAGCCGGCGATCGACCTGGATTTTGCCGCCGGCGTGCGTACGTTGCTGCGCCAGGATCCGGACATCATCATGGTCGGCGAAATTCGCGACCTGGAAACGGCGCAGATGGCGGTGCAGGCCTCGCTCACCGGTCACCTGGTGCTTTCCACGCTGCATACCAATGATGCGCCGAGCGCCGTGACGCGCCTGCTCGATCTGGGCGTGCCGCATTATCTGATTCAATCGACCTTGACCGGCGTCGTCGCGCAACGACTGGTGCGCACGCTGTGTCCGCATTGCAAGCTCGAAACGCAGCAGGATCCGCACGAATGGACGGTGCTGACGCACGGCTGGTCGGTCCCGTTGCCCGCGCAGGTGTTCAAGCCGGTGGGCTGCCTGGAATGCCGCCACACCGGTTTTATCGGCCGTACCGGCATCTACGAAATGATGCCGCTGAGTCCGCGCCTGCGTGGCATGATCGGAGCGCAGCTCGACCTGATCCATTTCAGCCGCGGGGCGCTGGCCGAAGGCATGCGTCCGCTGCGTATTTCCGCAGCCGACCAGGTTGCGCGCGGCCTGACCACCGTGCAGGAAGTGCTGACCGTGCTGCCGCCGGTCGAGCATGTTGAAGACACGCCTCCCTGATATGTTCGATCGACCTCATTCACGGCTTGCATGAAACCCGTTCTGATCATCCGCACCGGCCAGGCGCCCGACAATATCCGGGCGCGTCATGGCGATTTTCCGCATTGGTTCCGCTTGAGCGCGCAGCTCGCACCACACCGATTGCGGGTGATCAACGTGGCGGCCGGTGATGCGCTGCCATCACCGCATGAGGTATCCGGCGCATTGATCACCGGTTCGGCCGCAATGGTGACTGACCGCGCAGCATGGAGCGAACGCACGGCCGGCTGGATCCGCAACGCGATGGACGCCGACCTGCCGATGATTGGCGTGTGCTACGGCCATCAGCTGATGGCGCACGCGCTGGGAGGACGCGTCGATTATCTGGCCGGCGGAAGGGAAATCGGCACCGTGCCGATCGAGCTGTTGCAGGGTGCGGAGCAGGACGCGCTGACCACGTTTCTTCCGGCGAAATTCCGCGCGCATACCACGCACGAACAAAGTGTCCTGGAGACACCCAAAGGGGCGAAGGTGCTGGCGCGTTCGGAACGCGATCCGCATCATCTCATTCGCTATGGCCGCAATGCGATCAGCGCGCAGTTCCATCCTGAGTTCAACGCCGATGTCATGCGCGCTTACATCCGTCGCAAGCATCACGACATGCGTCGCGAAGGCTTCGATCCGCACCACACGTACCGGCAGGTAGCGCCGACGCCGCTTGCCCGGCGTCTGCTAAAGATGTTCTCGCGGCATCACGGGCTCAGCCACGCCACGCGCTAGCGGTTGCGCGGCGGCATCGGAAACGGCGTTACTTTCTGGCCGTCCGCGGCATCGCGGATCGCCAGCGCGCCTTTGCGGTCCACTTCTTCGATGCGAACCACCGATTGCATGGGCAGATGCAGCACGCGCGTGTCCTTGAATTCCTCGCGCAGGCGTTCCTCGGTGGGATCGACAACCAGTCCTTCGCCGGCAGGCTCGAACACCAGGTCGCCCACTTCGGTGAAGCCCCACAAATTGCTCGATGCAACGTGCCGCGCATACAGCTCGTAGCATTTGCCCAGGTGCAGGAAGGTGACCTTGTAGAGTTTCTGATTACGCATGCGCGCATTTTACCCACGCATGCGGCGCATGATGGCATCCCGCGACAACAGCGCGAACAAGACGCCAAAGAGAAATCCGGCCACGTGCGTCCACCAGGCGTAGCCGCCATAGCTGGGCCCGCCGGCGTAGCTGAAGAGCAGTTGCAGCAGCGCCCAGATGCCGATCAGCAGGAATGCCGGCACGCGGACGAATTCCAGGTAGAAGCCCAGCGGCAGCACCAGTCCCAGGCGCGCCCGCGGAAATAGCGAAACGTATGCGCCCAGCACGGCCGATACCGCGCCGCTGCAGCCGATGATCGGCCTGACCTCTCCCGCCAAGGAAATGGCGCCGGCAAAATTGGCGACCACGCCACCGAGAATGAACAGGACCAGGAAACGGATCGAGCCCAGTGTCCGTTCCGCCGGCATCCCGAAGATCATCAGGAACAGGAGATTGCTGAGCAGGTGCAGCCACGCGACATGGATGAACAATGCCGTGACCAGGCGAAGCAACGCCGGATCGCGCAGCTGCTGCCAGATCGGCTGATGCGTATCGAACACATTGGCCGGAACGGTTCCCCATTCCAGCAGAAACGTCACGCGCCGCGGCGGCGACATCAAGGCCAAGGCCATGAAGGTCACCACGCAGATGCAGATCAGCAGCATGGCTGCCCAATGCACACGCGGTTGACGTCGCGTTTCGACATTTACAAACACGGCTTTCTCCTCGACGAGCGTGCTGGTCGAGCTGTCCGGGTTACATCTTAGGGGATTACTTGAAACAGATTGTGGGCGACGCCTGCATAAAGGCGTCTTGCTGCGCCGCTCTGCTGCCCGGGGAAATTGTGCCCTGCGGTAGATAAGCGCTTGCGATCATCGGGCATCGCCATCTTGCCAGCAAATTCAAGCGCTACGGATTCGTCGCCCCGGCGAACGCCGGGGTGACTTTGAGCGATCTTCAAGTCGCAGGGTCCCGGCTTGACCAGCTTCGCTGTTGTAAAGCGCTTCGCCGGGACGACGACGTATCAGGCACTGCGGCAAATATTGGAGATTTCCCCGGACAGCAGTGTGCTGTGCCGGGAACCGGCTAAGGAGCGGCTTCGGCCTTGCCTATCGATACTGGCACCCGCCGCAAAGCAAAACGCCTTCCCGGATGGGGAAGGCGTTTTTAAGGATAAAGCCCCTGGCGGTGACCTACTCTTGCATGGGCAATGCCACACTACCATCGGCGCAGCTGCGTTTCACTTCCGAGTTCGGGATGGGATCGGGTGGGGCCACAGCGCTATAGCCGCC